>PJEL010004171.1_pt1 | contig 12063 bp, 11 predicted proteins | sample 1853271 | NCBI WGS metagenome assembly PJEL01 (sample SAMN08108733, study PRJNA415343) | Invertebrate metagenome, whole genome shotgun sequencing project. | host: Globobulimina | place: Sweden: Gullmar Fjord | collected 2015-08 | reverse complement strand
ACTTATGTCGCGCTTGCCGCGCAGCATCCTTTAGCACTAGCTGCAGCAAAAGATAACGCACCGCTAGCTGAATTTATTCAATCGTGTAAAACCAATAAAGCCACTGAAGCCGATATGGCGACAATGGAGAAAAAAGGTGTTGATACGGGTCTAAAAGCTATTCATCCAATTAGCGGTGAATTAGTGCCAGTATGGGCTGCTAACTTTGTATTAATGGACTACGGCTCAGGTGCAGTTATGTCTGTTCCTGGTCATGATCAACGTGATTTTGAATTTGCACACAAATACGACTTAGCTATCAAGCAAGTTATTGCTGGCCAAGAAAATGACGATATTAGTAAAGCTGCAATCATTGAAAAAAATACCTTAGTTAATTCAGGTGAGTTTAACGGCTTGAACTTTGAAGACGCTTTCAAAGCAATCTCAGATAAATTAATCAGCGAAAATAAAGGTAAAGTCACAGTAAATTACCGTCTACGTGATTGGGGTGTTTCACGTCAACGATATTGGGGTACGCCAATTCCAATGGTCCACTTGGCAAACGGTGAATCAGTCCCCGTACCTGCCGACCAATTACCCGTTGTATTACCCGAAGATGTTGTGATGAATGGTGTAACTTCGCCAATTAAAGATGATCCAGAATGGGCAAAAACAACTTTTAATGGTGAAGACGCTCTCCGTGAAACAGATACTTTTGACACCTTTATGGAATCATCTTGGTATTACGCGCGCTATTGTTCACCAAACGATGATACTCAAATGATAGATCCTGCTAAAGCAAATTACTGGCTACCGGTTGATCAATATATCGGCGGTATTGAGCATGCAATTTTACATCTATTATACTCTCGTTTTTTCCATAAGTTATTACGTGATACTGGCTTAGTTGAATCAGATGAACCATTCAAAAAACTACTTTGCCAAGGCATGGTATTAGCTGATACCTATTACCGTGAAGCAGATAATGGTGCTCAAGAGTGGATTTCACCTACAGATGTAACGGTTGAACGTGACGAAAAAGGTGCTGTTACCTCTGCCATTAGTAATATTGATGGCCAACCCGTTTTGTCTGCTGGTATGAGTAAGATGTCAAAATCTAAAAATAACGGCATTGACCCACAAGAAGTTATTGAACAATACGGTGCAGATACCGTACGTTTATTCATTATGTTTACGTCACCACCTGAGCAAACGCTTGAATGGTCTGATTCTGGTGTTGAAGGTGCACATCGTTTCATTAAACGTGTTTGGAAATTAGTTTACGACTTCAACCAAGGCGACAAAGCAGCAACGGTTGAAGGACTAACTTTAAGTTCAAGCCAAAAAACGTTACGCCGCGAAGTGCACAAAACTATCGGTAAAGTAACAGATGATATCGGTCGTCGTAATACCTTTAATACCGCTATTGCCTCTATCATGGAATTAATGAACCATTTAGGTAAAGCTAAAGTAGAAAGCAATGAAGACCGCGCAGTAATGCAAGAAGCTATTCATGCAGTGATCTTAATGCTTACTCCTATTACACCACATCTATGTCATCACTTATGGGCGGTAACAGGTCACAGTGAATCAGTTGAAGATGCACAATGGCCAGTTGTTGATGAAAGTGCGTTAGTTGAAGATGAAAAATTAGTCATCGTGCAAGTAAACGGTAAGCTAAGAGCAAAAATCACCGTTGCTGCAACTATCACACAAGAAGACATTGAAGCCATTGCTTTAGCTGATGAAAATGTTACTAAATTTACCGACAACAAAACAGTTCGCAAGGTAATTTATGTGCCTGGAAAACTGTTAAACATTGTCGCAAATTAGCCTTAAAGGCTATTCCTTTAGACAATTAATATAGCGGTATAAATAGCAGTGCAAATTACCATTCTTTTGCACTGCTATGATATAAAAGTATCAAAGCTTTAAAAGTATCAAAAAGTGCATCCATAAAACAATTGGCGCCAATTACATGAATCAGCTCAAACGAGTCTTTATTTTAGTTATTAATTTGTTTGTTATATCAAGCCTACTAAGTGCCTGTGGTTTAAGGCTTAGAGGCGAATACTTATTGCCGCCTGAATTACAAACCTTAAACATTAGCTCTGAAGATAAACACGGTGAGATCACCCGTTTATTTAAACAGCAATTGTTAGAAAACAACGTCACTATTTTAAAACAATTTGAGGTAGACAAGCCTGAAATTCGTATTTTAAAAGACCGATTAGATAGAAGAACATTGTCTGTTTTTCAAAACGGACAAGTGGCCGAATACGAGCTTATTTATTCTGTCCGTTACCAATTACGTCGACAAGACCATGACGTTCAAGAATTTGTTTTTGAAATAAACCGTGACTATCAAGACGACCCGAGTGCTGCACTTCCTAAAAGCCGAGAGCTTGACCTAATTCTTAGTGAAATGCGCCGTAAAGCGGTAGACCGTATCATACGTGACATGGCAACTATTGAGCTGTAATAGCAATGAAAATTTATCATAATCAACTGCAAGCAACACTTAATAAAGGCTTCAAACCCGTGTGGCTTGTCTTTGGTGATGAGCCATGGCAAAAAATTGATAGCTTACAGCAGATTAAAAAATTTGCCCTCGCTCAAGGTTATGAAGAAACAGTAAGATTTTGCGCCGATGACAAATTTGACTGGTTAGCGGTGGTAGATGAATACCAAGCGATGAGCTTATTTGCTAGCCAACGCATTATCGAAGTAGAAATAACCAACGGTAAAGTTAACGAAACGACAAGTAAAATTTTATTGGCGCTTGCTGATAACTTTCATCAAGATGTTATGCTTATTTTTCATGGGCCAAAACTTGATGCCGCAGCACAAAGAAAAAAATGGTTTAAAAGCTATGAAAGTGCCGGTTGTTTTCTACCTTTGTATGACATTGAAGGTAAACAACTTGTCAATTGGCTTCACAACCAAGCACGTCAACTGCAAGTAAATCTTGCGCCAGAATTAATACCGCTATTTATTGAATTGTTTGAAGGTAACTTATTAGCATTACATCAAGAGCTACAAAAATTATCGATACTTTTTGGCACAACGCAAGTAACCTTGGAAGAAGCGGAAAAAATTGTAATAAAACAAGCAAAGTTTAACCCCTTTCAAATCATTGATGCCATGCTTACAGGTAACATTGCTAAATGTATTAGCATGTTAGATCAGTTGCAACACGAAGGGGCCGCTGTCGGCCAATTGGTTTGGTTTATCCATAAAGAAATAAGTCAACTGCACCTCATGTTAGATAAGCTTGCGCAAGGTGAGTCATTAACCAACCTTTATAAAGAGTATCGTATTTGGGATAAACGCAAACCTTTATATCAACATGCCTTAAAATATATTTCATTAGACAATATACATCATGCACAATCTCGGTTGGCACAAACAGATTTGTTAAGTAAAACCAGCAGCGATTTCAACGCATTCATCTTATTAGCTGATGTTTGCACAACGCTTTATCATGGTGATGTCACTAAAAACTTTAGCCTTGATTATGAGTATGCCTAATTCAAAGACAAAACATATTGGCATCTATGGTGGCACTTTTGACCCCATTCATCTAGGCCATATCAATAGTGCAAAACATATAGCGAAATGGCTAAACCTGTCTGAAATAACCTTATTACCAAGCCATATCCCACCACATAAATCAACAACGCATGCTAACCCAGTTCAACGCCGTGAAATGGTAAATAGGGTAGAAAACGAACACTCAGTTTTTACTGTTGACTCACGAGAGTTAAAAAAAACAACCCCCTCTTACACTGTTGAAACATTAGAAGCGTTTAAGCATGAACACCCAGACTCAACCTTATATTTCTTAATCGGTATGGATTCATTACAAACTTTTACTTCTTGGTATCGTTGGCAAGATATTTTAAAATTAGCACACCTAGTTGTCAGTACTCGGCCTGGTTATCAACATAAAAATAATTGCCTCGCGACTCAAAACTTGTTGAAAGAATGCTTAATTAGAGACATATCAACAAGGCATATTTTATCTTCAGGCGGTATCTTTCTTGCTCCCGAGCAAAACTGGTGTATTTCTTCCACAGAAATTAGAATGCGAATAAAGTCTCAACAGCCTCACCAACATTTAATTTCAAATACCGTGTTCGATTACATCAAGCAACAACAGCTTTATCGGTAACTTCCCGCTTTAAATCGAGTAAATTGCAAGAAAAAGCACCGACAATGCTTGCAACGGTTAACGCGAGAATTAAATAGTGATATTATTACTCATTATCATTAAATAAATAGAGAACATCCTTTGCCAAGTAAAATGAACACCGACGCTTTGACTGCATTTGTCATTGAAAAAATTGAAGACATGAAAGGTCGAGATATTGAAAACATCGACATTTCAAAAAAATCTAGCTTTGCCGATACAATGGTAGTTTGTTCTGGTAATTCAAATCGTCATGTTAAATCTATCGCTCAATCAGTTGCAACAGAATGCCGTACAGTTGGGCATGAACCTTTAGGTATTGAAGGAAATGATGTTGGTGAATGGGCTCTCGTTGATTTAGGCGATATTATCGTTCATGTCATGACCGACCAAGCAAGAGATAAGTACCAGCTAGAACAACTTTGGACTTAAGCTTTATTCATGCGCTTAACCTTATTTGCTGTTGGGAACAAAATGCCAGGTTGGGTTACCCAAGGCTTTGAAGAATATTGTCGTCGTTTTCCAAGAGATATGTCATTTCATTTAGTTGAAATAACACCTGGAAAACGTGGTAAAAATGCTGATATAGCACGTATTCTTGAAAAAGAAGGCGAACTAATGCTCGCTGCTATTCCAAAAGGAAGCCGCATTGTTACCTTGGAAGTTGAAGGTAAGCCTTGGACAACACCGCAATTGGCTAAACAACTAGAGCGTTGGCATCATGATAGCCGTGATGTAGCGCTACTTGTTGGCGGCCCTGAAGGTTTAGCTCCTGCTTGTATTGCTGCTTCTGAACAAAAGTGGTCATTATCTCCTCTCACTCTACCGCACCCTATGGTTAGGATATTTGTTGCTGAAAGCCTTTACCGCGCATGGAGTATCAATAACAATCATCCATATCATCGTGAATAGGTTTTTATAAAGCACATGCCTCAGCACAAACGAGTCGCCATCAGAAATCACTCGGCCGAAGCAAACCTTTTTGCTAGACGAACTTTTATCACATTTATTGGTGTTGTTTTAATGTTAATTTTGCTTTTTAGCAATATTTTCGATTTAGAAATAACGTCTTACGAAAAATACCAAACTCGTGCTAACGGTAATCGTATTAAGCTATTACCGGTTGAGCCAAACCGTGGACTTATTTACGATAGAAACGGTGTATTGCTGGCAGAAAATAAACCAATATACAGTTTAGAAGTGATCCCCGAAGATGTTAAAGATTTAAAAGCAACCGTTACCGCGTTAAGTGCTCTGCTTGACATAAGTGTCGAGAGCCAAAACAAATTTTTTAAAGCCTTAAAACGTAAACGTCGATTCAAACCAGCAGAGCTTTATCCTAGGCTTAGTGACCACCAAGTTGCTTTATTTTCTATTAATCAGCATAAATTCCCCGGTGTTTTCATCGATGCCCGTCTGAAGCGTTACTATCCCTTTGGCGATTTAACCACGCATTCATTAGGTTATGTTGCTCGCATCAACCGCAAAGACTCTATTCGTTTAGCTGAACAAGACTTAGCAGAAGATTATGCAGCCACACGTAATATCGGCAAACTTGGTTTAGAAAAATATTATGAAGACTTATTACATGGCACAGTTGGCCATCAAGAAGTAGAAATAAATAACCAAGGCCGCGTGATCAGAACACTTCATTACACCCCGCCAATTTCAGGCCAAGATTTAACGCTCAGTATAGACATTGAACTGCAAATGATAGCCAAACGCGCACTAGCAGGTAAACGTGGTGCGGTTGTAGCAATGGATCCTCGCACGGGTGAGATATTAGCTATGTATTCAAATCCAAGTTACGACGGCAACTTATTCGTTCATGGCATCAGCACTAAAAATTATAAAAAATTACTTGATCCAAAAAACAATAGGCCACTACTTAATCGCAGTGTCCGAGGTTACCCACCCGCCTCAACCGTTAAACCTTTACTCGGGTTAACCGGTTTAGAAGCAGGTGTTATCACCCAGACATCTCGTTATTATGACCCTGGTTGGTTTCAGCTAAAGGGTCTTGAACGTAAATACCGCGATTGGTATGCGCCAGGACATGGCTGGGTTGACTTAAACGCCGCAATAGAGCATTCATGTAACGTTTATTTCTATAATTTAGCAGATAGGCTAGGTATCGATAACATAACCAATATGATGGAAAAATTTGGCTTTGGTGATTACACCGGCGTTGATATCATGGAAGAAAGCCCTGCAATTATACCCGGAAGAGAAACCAAGCGTATTCGATACAATCAACCTTGGTATACCGGTGACACTATTGCCGTTGGCATTGGTCAAGGCTTGTGGACAGTAACCCCTTTACAATTAGCACAAGCTATTTCTATTTTAGCCAATAAAGGCCAGAAAAAAATCCCACATTTTTTACGTGCCACCACCAAAATAATGAATGCCCCTTCCCTAAATGAAGAAGACTCCATACAAAAAAGGGTTTCGCCTAATAATAAAGACATAAGTATTGTTAAAAAAGTAGTCACTGAATTAGTTGAGTTTGAAGACAAGCCGCCTATTGTTTTAAAGGATTATAAAAACTGGAATATAGTTCTTGATGCAATGCATAACACGGCACAAAAAAAATACCCTGCTTTTAAAGGGGCCCGTTATGATGCAGCAGGTAAATCAGGTACAGCTCAACTGATATCAAAAAAACAAGATGAAGAATATGACGCTGAATCAACCAAAGAAAAACAACGAAACAATGCCATGTTTGTTGCTTTTGCCCCGTATGAAAATCCGGAAATTGTTGTTGCCGTTGTCGTTGAAAATGTTTTAAAAGGTGGTGGTGGCTCCAATGCAGGACCCGTAGCACGCCAAGTGATGGATCAATACTTTGGTGACCGCGAAATTATCAGTATCGATAAAAGCAAGCATTCACAACATACTAATGTTTATGGTATCAACAGAAAAGCTAAAAAAGCAGGACGTAACTAGTGCGTAATATAGGCCATGACCAACAAAAACAACGTAGCATTATGCAACGCTTGCATATTGATGGCTGGCTTTTGCTTGGCATTTTTTCTTTAATGATTTTAGGTTTATTTGTTGTTTATAGTGCTGGTGGCCAAGAAATGGCGATTGTTTATCGCCAAATTGTACGATTAGGCATTGCCTTATTGGTGATGTTTTTTGTCGCTCAAATTCCTCCTTTGGTCTATCGCAAATGGGCGGTACCTGTTTTTATTATCGGCATATTAATGCTGGTTGCCGTATTAGCCTTTGGCCATGTTGGTAAAGGTGCACAACGCTGGCTCGACTTAGGCTTTATGAAATTTCAACCTTCAGAAATCATGAAGCTTGTAGTACCAATCATGATCGCTTGGTATATCAGCCAACATGATCTTCCTGCCAAAATACACCATATTATTATCGCTTTTATCTTGGTATTAATACCAACATTGCTCATTGCAAAACAGCCTGATCTTGGCACCTCTTTACTGATTGCCTGCTCTGGTGTATTTGTTATTTTTCTTGCTGGAGCTAGTTGGAAATTAATTGCCGCTTGTGCCGCTTTAGCCTCAGGTTTTGCACCTATTTTGTGGATATTCTTAATGAAAGAATATCAAAAACAGCGAGTATTAACGTTTCTCAATCCAGAGCAAGATCCGCTTGGCTCTGGTTATCATATTATTCAATCTAAAATTGCCATTGGCTCAGGTGGTTTGCATGGTAAAGGCTGGTTACAAGGTACACAATCACAACTAGAATTTTTACCTGAACGCCACACTGATTTCATTTTTGCGGTATTTAGTGAAGAATTTGGTTTGATTGGCGTTTCATTATTATTATGCGTCTATTTAGCAATAGTTATGCGCGGTTTATGGATTGCAGTCAATGCCCAAGAAGCTTTTACAAAATTATTAGCCGGAAGTATTACCCTGACTTTTTTTGTTTACGTATTTGTTAACATTGGTATGGTTTCAGGTTTATTACCCGTTGTTGGTGTGCCATTACCTCTTGTTAGTTATGGCGGCACATCAATGGTGACTTTGATGGCCGGATTTGGCATGCTAATGGCGATAAGTACCCATCGAAGGTTTATCGCCTAGTGTTTACGGGCTAAACTTTAATTATACTGGTAAATGAGGTTATTCGTTGAAAGCAGTTATATTGCCTATTTTTATATTGTTATTGATCACTGCTTGTAGCTCTCAAACTGGCCGTTACCAACAAAAACACGACAGTAGCCCGGTGCGAAAACCAACCCGCGTTGAGCTGCACGATCCTATTCCTCGTATCGAAACACCAAGTCGAGGTGGCAACAGAAACTATGTAGTACGTGGAAAAAGCTATAAAGTTATCTCTTCTGCTGAAAACTTCACTGAAACTGGCACCGCCTCATGGTACGGCAAAAAATTTCACGGTCACTTAACCTCAAATGGTGAAATTTATGACATGTACGCAATGAGTGCCGCCCATAAAAACCTGCCCTTACCCACTTATGTAAAAGTTACTAACTTAGCCAACCAAAAATCAGTCATTGTTAGGGTAAATGATCGCGGGCCATTTCATCAAAGTCGTGTAATCGATCTATCTTATAGCGCCGCCTATAAACTAGATATGCTCAAAACGGGCACAGCCAAAGTTCAAATAGAAGCGATCACAGCAAAAAATATCGTATCAATAACAGCGCCTCCTGCTGAAAAAGAAGGTACAACCTTAATCGCTAAAGACGCCAATACTCTCAAACAGCATGCTATCAAAGATAATAAAGGCGTTGCTCCATCTATTATTCCATCTTCAGCACCTGCAATATCTAGAAAAACAAAAGAAGAAGATAACTATTATATTCAAGTGTTTGCAACAAAAAACCTAGACTCAGCACAAAAAGCACACAAGCTTTTATCACCAAAATTAAGTCATGAAATAATTTATCCTTATCGTGATGGAATTTTTCGAGTTTTTGTTGGTCCAATACCTTCAACGTTTGAAAAAGATAGCCTGTTAGAGCAAATTAAAATACTTGGTTATCCACAAGCCTACGTTAAACAAAAGATTAACTAATTACTGTTATAATTTGACAATTGTCGAGTAGTAAACAGTAGTAAAAATGATATACTGTCGGCGAAATTTTGCCCCTTATTTTTAACCATACATAGATTTTCAAAGGAACACTATGCCTCACTTTCTGGCTAATAAAATAGCGATAACGCGCACTAAACTTTCAACTCTTTTCGGTGCTCTTGCCATTGGCGTTATGTCTATCTCTCATGCAGCAAGTATTATTCCTGCTTCTCCTGAAATCAATGCGAAAGGTTATATCTTATTAGATTACACCACAGGTAAAGTAATTGCCGAAGGCAATGCCGACTCTCAGTTAGCACCTGCCTCATTAACTAAAATGATGACCAGCTATATTATTGGCAAAGAAATCGAGTCGGGAAATATTAGTAACGACGACAAAGTAAAGATCAGTGAAAATGCCTGGGCAAAAAACTTCCCAGATTCATCAAAAATGTTTATTGAAGTAGGTACTGAAGTATCTGTCGATTTATTAAACCAAGGCATTATTGTTGCCTCAGGTAATGACGCCTGTGTTGCTATGGCAGAACATATTGCAGGTAGTGAGAGCGCATTTGCCGATTTAATGAACGCTCATGCAACAGAACTTGGCATGACCAGCAGCTTTTTTGAAAATAGTCACGGGCTAGACAGTACTGAACATGTAACAACACCACGAGACATGGCAACATTAGCCGTCGCACTTATTCGTGATGTGCCAAATGAGTTTGCCGTTTATAAACAAAAATCTTTTACTTATAACAATATTAAGCAATATAACCGCAATAGTTTGTTGTGGGATAAAAGCATGAATGTTGACGGCCTTAAAACAGGCCATACCTCTCAAGCAGGTTACAGCTTAGTAACAACGGCAACGAAAGGCGATATGCGCTTAGTAACCGTTGTTATGGGCGCAGAAAGTGAACGTGCACGTAAAGTAGAAAGCAAAAAGCTACTAAATTATGCCTTCAGATTCTTTGAAACATATACGCCTTATAAAGCAGGTGAAAAATTTGTTTCAAACCGCATTTGGATGGGTGATAAAAAAGAAGTAGATCTAGGCATTTTAGTTGATACACCAATTACCATTCCACGTGGCCAACGTAAAAATTTACAAGCAAATTTTGAACTTGATAAACGATTAGAAGCACCAATCGCCAAAGGCGAGGTTGTAGGGAAATTATTTTTACAACTTGACGGCGAAGACATCGCACAGTATCCATTAGTTACTTTGCAAGAAATCAACGAAGGCGGCATGTTTGACCGTTTAGTTGACTATGTGAAACTACAATTTGTTGATTAATAAACTTGTTTCTTAATCAACTTGTAATTATTTACTTGTTAATTGGTATATGAAGCAATGACAGATATTGTTTATCTAAACGGTGACTTTATAGAAAAATCATCAGCGAAAATCTCGGTCCTTGACCGAGGTTTTTTGTTTGGCGACGGTATTTATGAAGTTATTCCTGTTTACCAATCAAAGCCTTTTCGATTAGAGCAACACATTGAACGTTTAAATTATTGCGCAGAGTGTACGCAAATTCCCTTAACAATCACACTGAACCAATGGCAAGATATACTCCAACAGTTAATAAGAAAAAATGGTGGTGATAACCTTTCCATTTATATTCAATTAACCCGCGGTGTCGCTCCTGAGCGTAATCACGCTTTTCCACAAGATACCAAGCCAACCGTATTGATCATGTGCACACCACTTAATGTTTCAATTGCTGAACTTTCTGCAATAAAAGTGACCCTGCTCAATGATATTCGCTGGCAACACTGTAATATCAAATCGATATCACTGTTAGGTGGCATATTGCTTAACCAACAGGCAAATGCATTAGGTTTTCAAGAGGCTATTCTCCAGCGCGAAAATTACATTACAGAAGCTACAACGAGTAACGTATTTATCATTAAAGGTAATGAGATTTACACACCACCGAAAAATCAAAGTATTCTTGGCGGCATTACTCGAGACCTCATCGTTGAATTAGCCCAGCAACATCAAATTATTGTCCATCAAATAGATCTGACAATTGAAGATCTGCTCTGCGCCGATGAAGTTTGGCTTTCAAGCTCTTCACGTGAAATTAGCCCCGTCGTACTAATTGATGATAAAATAGTTGCGAATGGCGAAATTGGCCCCATTACTAAGCAAATGCACAATATATTTCAGGCGTTCAAACAATCGTTAATTAATTAAAATGAAGATTATTAACCGTTTGAATAGAGACCAGAAATAAGATTGAACCAGAATTGAGAGTAAAAATGAAAACCAAGTTTGACGAATTATTAGAATTTCCAACCGTACTTAACTTTAAAGTAATGGGCGTTGCCTGTGATGAATTGCCCGATTTGGTAATTACCGAATTACAAAAACATGCCCCTGGTGATTATTCTCCTAAGATAAAACCAAGCTCTAAAGGCAACTACCATTCATTGTCTATAGCGGTAACGGTTACCAGTAAAGAGCATATCGAAACAATATACAAAGAACTAACTAAAATAGAACAAGTGCGTTACGTACTCTAATAACCTTATCATCCCTAAGGTGTATATCGAAGATTCTTCATTTATAATGCATCTAACCGAACATATGAGAACATAACGTGAAAAATACGTTAATCATTCGACAACTTGCCAATATGGATTACACTAAAGTTTGGCACGCGATGCAGAACTTTACTGATAATCGTGATGATGAAACCGCAGACGAACTATGGCTAGTAGAACACCCCGCTGTTTTCACCCAAGGCCAAGCAGGTAAAGAAGAGCACCTATTAATGCCTGGCGATATACCGGTTGTAAAAGTTGACCGTGGCGGACAAGTAACTTATCACGGCCCTGGTCAGCAAGTGCTCTATTTTATG
>PJEL010004170.1_pt1 | contig 12066 bp, 14 predicted proteins | sample 1853271 | NCBI WGS metagenome assembly PJEL01 (sample SAMN08108733, study PRJNA415343) | Invertebrate metagenome, whole genome shotgun sequencing project. | host: Globobulimina | place: Sweden: Gullmar Fjord | collected 2015-08 | reverse complement strand
ATGATGGCGCCCTGTGTGGAAAAAACTGCTTTGTAAAGGTCTGTCTCTATTACAATGTCACGTGCCCTTGCGTCTGTCTGTGTCTGTACGGGGGCTTTCTGCGGAGCTGTTGTCGGTGCTGAAGGTATATCTCTTTGAACTGTCCTGGCTTCTCTTGCGACTTCCGTCGTTTCAGCTGGCGGCGCGACAGGAACCTCGTTTTTCGGGAACAGATATGACCATCCAAGTAATACAAAAAGCGAAAGTCCAACTGCTAAAAGTGTTCTTTTATCCATAGTAGTCCTTTATAGTCCTTTTTTGAGTGTCTTATTAGCAGGATTTATCGAGATGCTCCACAGGGTCGTATCCTCCCGAATGCAACGGGTGGCATTTTGAAAGCCGCTTAACAAAAAGCCATAGACCTTTCATTACGCCGTACCTGTGTATTGCGTCAATGCAATAACTGGAGCATGATGGATAAAATCTGCAGGAATGAGGTAAAAAAGGTGATATATTCCTTTTATAAATATTAATGGCAAATATAACGAATGCCTTCACTTTATTCCTTGAGTATTGAGTATGTTGCTGGAAATCAGGATAAGTAGAGTTAAATAACGGACAGCCTTTTTCTACCCTTGGCGCGTCTTCTCTTAATAACTCTCTGCCCGCCCTTTGTTGCCATTCTTGCCCTAAATCCGTGAGTCCTATAACGCTTCTTATTGTGAGGGCGATATGTTGTGTATGTCATTGTGTATCTCCTTTTAACTTGCTAAATAAGCCGGGAATTAAGCTAAATCCCGAATTGAGAACTAATATTCTACTAATACCCGTGGAAAAAATCAAATTGTAAGTAACTCCTGGAATTGCCTATTGTCCGAGTATTCTCTGGTAATATTATACTGGAGATTTTGCCGGAGCGAAATACGCAAGGCTATTTTTTTATTAATTTGATAAAAGACCGGTGGTATCTTAGGCTGGAAAGGAGCATTGCGCCTCCAAAACCGATGTAAATAATCGAAAGATAATGTTTTGGCAGGGGTGAAAGCCTTAGAGCTCTACCTAGAACTATCATGATCAGTATTATGAAATAGCTTTTCCAAGGTTGAAATCCAAAGATGCAGACCTTGCCTTTTTTCGAGAGAATGCGGGAAATGTTTTTATCAACGAGTTTTAGGAAGCCGAAATGGTGGATGAGCAGTGAGAGCGCCACCCCTGAAGTCCCAAGCCACACTGCATTATTGACAGCTGACTCCGAGAGCCAGTGAAGGGCAAGATTGCACAGGTAGATCCCGACAACTGTCCATATGATGCCCGAAAGGACGACAAGGATTCTCTTGTCTACAGCAGGGTCGAATTTCTTGAGGGTAGAGCTCATGAGAAAATTCTAAATAATGTGAAGGTGACAGTAGCCCCGAGCAGTGCCCCGGCAACGACCTCCAGAGGTTTATGTATTCCTACGGCGACCCTGCTTTGAGCGATAAGTATGGCCATGATAAATACAAGCATAGATGGTATGAAACTCCCGGTTGTCATTGTTACGGCAACCCATATTGAGAAAGAGACGGCGGAGTGACCGCTCGGCATTCCTCCCTGCAGCGGTTTGCCTCTATGAAATAAAGTCTTGGTAATAACGACAAGAATCAGCACAATCACCAGGGCAACAAGGGCGACATCTCCATCAGTATGCTTTGCAATGGTTAGACCGCTATAAAAGAAATTCTTTACCGGTTCGTACAGTATTATGTATCCAATGACAGCTGCCCCTATTGCAGTAATCAGGACGGCGCCAGCTGCAATATCCTTGATTGCTTTTGCCCGTTCATCGTAATCCTTAAAGAGCACATCCGTAATTAATTCAATAGAAGTATTGAGCATCTCAACCGACAGGACCACTACGGCCAGTATCATTAATATGGTAAATTCGGACCAGTCGATTCCGAGGGCAAAACTTGTAATTAGTATTATGGTGGCGGCATACAAGTGGTATCGCATATGCCGTTGCGTTTTGGCTGCATGCAGGAGTCCCTCTATGGCATGGTTGGCGCTTTTAATCCATCTTCTTAATGGCATTGAATATCTCCAATTCTTTTTTCTCCATCTTGCGGGCTTGCCCGGCCGAGTTAACGTGGTCATATCCTAGTAGGTGTAGTGTGCCGTGGATCAGCAGTCGGTAGAGCTCTTCGTAGAATCCAGTGCCGTACTCCTCAGCCTGGGCCTCTGCCTTTGGTACGCTTATTACGATATCACCCAGAATAATGTCGGTTCCGCTGATGACCGGTATCCCTGCTTCAAAGGAGAGTACGTCTGTCGTCTTTTTGATTCCCCGATATGAAGAATTCAACTCCTTCATTTTCCTGTCGCCGACGAATACAATGCTTAATTCAGCCGCTTGCTGGCTCATTAGTGTAAGGATATTAGTGGCTGCTTTTGTAATCTTTGGCTTATCGAGGGGCCGGTATCGCTGCTGGTTTCTTATGAATATCTTCATTGTTAATGTCAAATCCAGGGTAGTTTATCCTTTTGTGGTACATGCTGGTCAATAGGTATACAAAGTGGGTTCTGATTTCACGGATGTCTTTAAGGGTGAGTTCGCAATCGTCGAGTTGTCCGTCAATGAAGCAGTGGTTGATAATCCGGTCTACAAGTAAGGAGACTCTTGCCGGCGAGGTGTCGGTTAATACTCTGGATGCGGCCTCGACTGCATCGGCCATCAGGACAAGCGCGGCAACACGGCTCTGCGGCTTAGGCCCAGGGTATCTGAAGTCCTCTTCAGTAAGGGGGGCGACCTTGTCATGCTGCTCTTTTGCCTTTTGGAAAAAAAAGGTCTGTACGGATGACCCGTGGTGCTGCTGTATGATGTCGATTATTACCTGTGGCAGTTTGTGTTTTTTCGCAAGTTCAACACCTTCCTTGACATGTGACAGCAGGATTAAGCTGCTCATGCGAGGAGCCAGTTTATCGTGCTTGCTTACTGATGCTATCTGGTTTTCTATAAAATATTCCGGCATTTTGGATTTCCCGATATCGTGGTAATATGCACTGACCCTTGCCAACAGAGGATTGACTCCGACTGCTTCTGCTGCTGCTTCTGCAAGATTTCCCACGATAATACTATGGTGGTACGTTCCGGGAGCTTCAATAAGGAGTTCCCGCATCAACGGCTGATTGAGGTCTAGGAGTTCGAGCAGGCTGATGTCCGTTGTTAAATTAAAAGAGTATTCAAAGAGCGGCAGTAGGGCTGATACAAGGGTTATTACTACGATTCCGCTTAAAAGGGCAAAGCCTGCGGCCATTATGGGTTCAAGAGTCAGAAACTGTCCCCGGATAAGTGTTATTGCAAGCGCGGTAAATAGAGAGACAACGCTTACCGTAAGTCCGGCCTTCCATATAGAAGAGCGTTTTTTGCATCGTATAACGCCAAAGGCAGCGGTAAGGCCTGATGCGAAAACATATATTGAGTACTGAGGACTGTCCAGCCATATTCCTGCAATAAGGCTTGTGATGACTGTAAAGACAATCGCTGTGTGGATATCTATCAGCAGGGCTGCGAGCATAGCGCCAGTTGCGAGAGGCACTGCATATGCTGGGAGAAAGGGGTCAATGTTTCCGAGCCATTTGGTAAATCCATCAGAGATATAGTGGAAAGTCCTCCCTATTATTAGGTTCCCGCATAACAGGATTCCTATAAGAAGCAGCAGTTTGTATTCTTCCCTGATTTCGGGCTTGTATCTGATGAAATCTTTGTAAAGGATTAGCAGAAGCAGAGCGAATATTAGAGTGATGCCGGCAATTTTTTCATTTGGGAACCCCATGCCCCATGATATCGAGAATGACAGTATAGAGGTAAATATGACGAGAAGGGATATTTTTATGATCTGGTCCTTCTGTAGTTTGAGGGGCTGTTTTTTTGAATCTCTATTTTTATTCGGCGTCATTGCTGATTACCTCGGTCTTTTTCATGTTTTTCATAAGCCTTTATTATTTTTTTGACGAGCTTGTGTCTTACCACATCTTTTTCAGAGAAGTTAATAAAACATAAATCCTTTATCCCGCTTAGTATCTGCTTTGCTTCAACAAGTCCTGAAGGTCTGCCGGCAGGGAGGTCGATTTGTGTAATATCTCCTGTTATAACGGTTTTGGAGTTAAACCCAAGTCTGGTCAGGTACATCTTCATCTGTTCCGACGTTGTGTTCTGGGCTTCATCGAGGATGATGAAGGAATCGTTCAGTGTTCGTCCTCTCATGAAGGCGAGCGGTGCGATTTCAATGACCCCTTTTTCTATTAACTGGTATGCTTTTTCAGTCTCCATCATGTCAAAAAGAGCATCATGTAATGGGCGGAGGTAAGGATTTATCTTCTCCTGCATGTCCCCGGGCAGGAAGCCGAGCTTTTCCCCTGCTTCTACTGCGGGCCGTGCCAGAATAATCCTGCTGACCTGCTTTTTCTGAAGCGCATTGATGGCTGCTGCCATCGCAAGGTACGTCTTTCCTGTACCGGCCGGGCCGATGCCGAGGACCATATCATACTTCTGTATTGCATCCAAGTATAGCTTCTGGTTCTCCGATCTTGGGACGATGAGCTTGTTTTTCGAAGATAGTGGGATGTTGCTTAAGAAGAAGTCTTTAAGGGATGTTGAGGAGGTCTTTTCCTCAGGATTTTTATGATTCTGAATTTCTCCTGCATCAGCGTCATCTATAGCCTGAAGTGCGAATTTAATGTCTTCAGGGCTTATGGTGTAGCCGTTGGAATTGATAGTGAAAAATTCCTTAATAAATTTTTCTGCCTTATGTACGGACTTTTCATTTCCATGAAGGAATACTTTACTCCCTCTGATAGAAGCTTCAATCCCCAAGGATTCTTCCATTGCTTTTAATGTTGTGTCAACCCTTCCATACAGGGAAGAAAGGTCTTTTTCAGCACCTAAATCCAGTTCGAGCTTAACCGTTTGACTATCTCCTTTACTGCGCAATAAGAAGCGGGAAATGCTGATGTGAAACATCACTTCCCGCTTTTGGCATTAACTATAAATCAAGAATATCATTAATGCAAGCAAAAATTCAAAGGGACTGTAAAGCTGCTTTACACTTGATTTTTTTGGTTTTTTTCTGCTCTGAATATTTGATTTGAGATTGCGGGTTTACGATTTATGATTTGTATTTATTTAAAGTATGAGCATTGCATCGCCGTAAGAGTAGAATCTGTAGCCTTCTTTCTGTGACTCGTGGTATGCCTTCTTGAGCAGGTCGAGATTTGAGAATGCAGAGGCCAGCATCATCGGGGTTGATTTTGGCAGGTGAAAATTAGTGACGAGTGTGTCGACAATTTTAAATTCATATCCCGGATAAATAAACATTGATGCCTCGCCGGGCCCTGACTGCACCGGGTCAGTAGAAGTCATTCGGGCCGATGATTCAAGGGTGCGGGTGACTGTAGTGCCAACGGCAATGACTCGCCTGCCGTCAGCTTTTGCAGCATTGATTGCTCTGGCCGCGGCCTCGGGAATTTCGTAGAGCTCTGTTTCCATTTTATGGTGTATGATCTCATCTGCGGTAACTGACTTAAATGTACCGTACCCAACATGCAGGGTGACCGTCTGAATATCAATGCCTTTCCTGGTGATCTTCTCCAGTAACGAATCTGTAAAATGCAGGCCGGCTGTAGGGGCTGCAATGGCACCTTCTTTTTCGGCATATACGGTTTGATATTGGCGGGAGTCAGCGCTGACCGAGTCCCTTTTTATATAGCCGGGCAGGGGCATGACGCCGATTTCCCCCAGAAACTCCTTAATGTCAGAGCCTGAGCTGAGGAGGAATTCAATTTTGGCCATGGTTCCGCTTATGCGTGATACATTAGCAGTGATGCCATGTTCAAGAATAATTGATCCTTCATGTAAGCCCTTGACAAGGCCTTCCCAAATATTTAGCCCGGATTCATTTAACAGGGTGATTTCCGCTTTGCCTCCAGTGGGTTTCTTTCCCCTGAGACGGGCAGGAAATACTTTGGTGTTGTTGAGGACGAGTACATCTCCCGGCTGCAGATACTCAATAATATCCGTGAACGTCATGTGTTCAAGAGCCCCGGATTTTCTATGCATTACCAGCAGTCTCGAAGAATCCCTGTCCTTCAGGGGGTGCTGGGCAATATTGTCGTCCTGTATTGTGTAATTAAAGTCCGATAGTTTCATCGTTATATTATACTGAAAACAGCATTTAGCCACTGACTTTCACTGACTAGCTACTACGTATTATTTGTTAATAAAGAGTGGTATGCTTAAGTCTGTGTGAGTCTGTGGCCAACGACTTTAGGATAATTATTTTCTGTAGACATACTGCTGATGGTGCATCTCATGGTTGTCCTGAATAACTGTGCCGGGATAATAGTGTGAAAGGATCTCGCGGTAATTTTTCCCCTTCCGGGCCATATCCAGGGCACCCCACTTGCTGAGGCCGACGCCATGGCCGAAGCCTTTTCCGGAAAACACTATCTGGCCATTATTTTTTGTTAAAGTAAACGAGGTGCTGGGGAATTCCTTTTGTCCCAGTCGTTTCTGGAGTTCCAGGGCTGAAACTTCTATTGAAGCGTCCTGGTATCGATTGGTAGCTAATATCAGTCTGAGAGTCTTGACTCTTCCGGTGGCTGTATAAGAGACAATTTTCAGATCATTCACTTTGTCTGTTCCAAAGGCCTTTGAAATTTCGTCGAGACCAAACGTCCTCTTCCAGCTTTCGTACGGAGCGTTCTGCCCGTAGCAGGAGACGGATTTTAAATACGGGTAACTTTCCTTCCACACCTCTTCAGGCAGCTCGGTCTTCCCGTTGCAGGTCAAATGATGAAGGGCCTTTATCGGAGAATTCTCATATGTCAGGATCTCTCCCTCCGTTGCTTTTGCCGCATAGGTAATCAATGGATCGATCTTGTTTTCATATACTTTATGAAGCAGGCTGGAGGTGAGGTGATAGTCTCTCCCTGCATTATGCTTTTTGTGAAACAGGGCATATGTTCGAGCAATGATCGCCTGTGCTTTCAGGGCTTCTATCTCCCAGTCATTATCTATCTCCGAGGCGACTGCGCCCGTTACATATTTTTCAACTGGAAGCGAGTTAATGACATGAAGGCCGTTCCTGTCCCTTAATATCCGAAGAGATCCTTCGTAGAACTTTCCGTTAATGAAGATCTTTCCGGACAGGTCTTTTGCGCGTTCGGCCTGTTCGGAAGGTAAAGGACTAAGAGGCTCACTTAACATTAAGACTTTTATAGTGTCCTCTGCTGAAGATGTCTGGCAGAGCAGGAAAACGACTGATATAAATACTAATGCGATACTCTTAATGAACAACATCTCGTTTATTATTGACTATCAGTTGGAAGTTTATCAAGGGGGGAGAGGATAATGTGAGGTAACCACTGATTTATGTTTTGTTTTTTTTCATTGATCTTTTCTTTCGTCGTTCTTCACTGCTGAAGATGCATCCGCAGTACTTTTGTCTATAGAGGCCGAGGTCTTTTGCCAGGGTCATAGCGTCTCTGAAGTGGGGTCTGAAGTCCCTGGCGTGAAAATCAGTGTTGTATTTTTCCGCTAGGTTATTGCCTGTTGCAACAATCTCATCATAGTCCTGATATGTGCTTATTAACAGAGTTGTCGTGAATGCATCATATCCCTGCTTTTGAGCCTCTTTAGCTGTTTTTTCAAGGCGGAGCGTATAGCATGATTTGCATCGTTCAGGAAATGGAGGGATTACAAGTCCTTCCGCGCGGTCGTTATGAAAGAGGTTGAAAAAATCTTCAGGATTATATTCGTCACTGTAGAGCATGTCGATGTCCCACTCATTCGATAGCTTTTGTAATGAATCAAGTCTCAGTTGATATTCCTCTGTCGGGTGTATGTTCGGATTAAACCAGAATCCCGTAAAATCATACCCTTCAGTACGAAATATCTTTACTGGATAAAGCGCACAGTTGCTACAGCATATGTGGAGAAGTATATTCATGTTACCTACTTAACTGCTTTTGCCACAGACTTTCACTGACTAACTACTAAGAGCTTTTATAAAAAGAATATGTAGTTTTTTTAAGTCTGTGCAAGTCTGTGGCAAAATCAAAAAAGTTCTTTGTCTGTTTTTTTAATCCCGAAATGCTCATAAGCGAGCCTTGTGGCCACTCTTCCTCTTGGTGTCCTTTCAATGAATCCCTGCTGGAGGAGGTATGGTTCGTATACATCTTCGACAGTGTCTTTTTCGTCACGTATTGAAGAGGCTAGAGTTTCAATGCCTACCGGCCCTCCGCCGTATTTTTCAATTATTGTGAGCAGGAGTTTTCTGTCCATCTCATCAAATCCCATCCTGTCTACATCCATTGCGCTGAGTGCCTCATTTGAGATATCCATATCAATTACACCGTTGTTCTTTACCTGGGCAAAGTCCCGTACACGCCTGAGCAGGCGGTTGGCAATTCTGGGAGTGCCCCTGGATCTTTTGGAGATCTCAGCTGCAGCGTCTTTCGTTATTTCTGTATTGAGAATCCTTGCTGAACGGAGCAGTATCCTTTCAAGGTCAACGGGCCTGTAGAAATCCAGCCTGCTGATTATGCCGAAACGGTCCCTGAGGGGAGAGGTAAGAAGGCCCGTTCTCGTAGTTGCGCCAATGAGAGTGAAGTTTGGCAGGTTCAACTTCAGCGATCTAGCGCTTGGCCCCTGTCCTATAATAATGTCGAGCTGATAGTCTTCCATTGCCGGGTAGAGTATTTCCTCCGCAACCCGTGGAAGTCTGTGTATTTCATCGATAAACAGGATATCTCCGTCGCCGATATTTGTTAGTATGGCCGCCAGGTCGCCGGGGCGCTCAAGCACGGGGCCGGAGGTTACCTTTATGTCAGAGTTAAGTTCTGCAGCAATAATATGGGCAAGGGTCGTCTTGCCGAGTCCCGGAGGGCCGCAGAACAGGACATGGTCGAGAGCTTCACCTCTCTGTTTTGCTGCCTGTATAAATATATTCAGGTTTTGTTTTAACTTGTCCTGACCCACGAATTCGTCAAACGACTTCGGCCTGACACTCAGCTCAAAGCTCGTGTCCTCGGACTTTTCCTCAGGATCGATTGTTCTTTCGGGTGTGCTTTCCATTATCTATTTACCGTCGGTCAAATATTTCAATGCTTCTCTGATCATATCTTCAATGGACTCTGCACCATTGGTAAACGCATTTTCCACCGCCTTGTCGGCTGATGGTTTCTTGTAGCCGAGGTTTACTAACGCTGAGACTGCGTCTTCGGCAGCAGAATGTGGTTTTGATGACTCTGTGCCGTCACTGCTTAGAGAAGGTAATTTTCCTTTGAGCTCCAGAACAAGTCTGGAGGCGGTCTTCTTGCCCAATCCCGGGATGGTTGAAAGCATGACTACATCTTCACTTTGTACAGCTTGGATAAATTTTTGCGCCTGCATGCCCGAGAGGATTGCGAGTCCGAGTTTCGGCCCGACACCGCTTATCCCGAGAAGTGTGATGAAGATGTTTTTTTCTTCTTCTGTGAGAAAGCCGAAGAGCTGCAGCGAGTCTTCCCTGACATGAGTATAAGTATGCAAAAAAACTGAATTGCCGGGTTCAGGTATGTCACTCAGGACGCAGAGCGGAATATTGACGTGGTACCCGATTCCGCTTACGTCAATTACAAGCCCTTCCGGTCTTTTTGTTTGAACAATTCCTTTGAGTGATGCGATCAAGGTTGAGCCTCCTGCTGGTTTTAAATAGGATACCACAAGAGGGTGGGGAAACGTTAACGCTTAAACGTGGAAGAGTTAATGTGACATATGGCGAGCGCGAGCGCGTCTGATGTGTCTTCACTAATAGGGGTAGGGGAGTTCTTTAAGTTTAAAATAATTTTTACCATCTCCTGCACCTGCTGCTTTTCCGCCCGGCCATATCCGGTAAGTGCCATTTTTAAAGCCGTAGGGTTGTACTCGAAGACCGGGAGCTTATGCTGGCCGGCCAGAAGCAGGACAACTCCCCGTGCTGATCCGAGGGTGAAAGCTGACTGGATGCTCTTATGATAGAAGATTTTTTCAATGCACAGCTCATCGGGCTTGTATTCCTCAATAGCTGCGTTTAGCGACTCATATAGTTTTGTTAAGCGTAAGGAGAGGTGTTCTTTCCTGTTCATCCTTACATCACCTGAAGCGACATGTATCGGATTATTCTTCACCTGCTTAACTTCAAGGATGCCGTAGCCGCAGCATATTGTACCGGGATCTATTCCTATTATTCGCATTTTTTTCTGCCACAGACTTTCACTGACTAAAGGATTCTTCTTTTGAACTCTAGTTTTTCGCCGAAGTTAACCAGTAGTCCTAATTTAATTTTTGTTGCTTTAAGGTAATTCAGGAGTTGTGCCTCATGCTTGGCTACTAATTTATTAACGGCCTTGATCTCAATTAATATTTTGTCATCTACTATGATATCTGATTTGAATTCACCTACTAGCTGATTTTTGTAATACACAGATAAACTTTTTTGAGGAAGTGCCACCAGCCCACAATTCCCTAATTCAATTAGTAAGGACTTTTCATACACAGACTCTAAGAATCCATTCCCTAACTCGTCAAAAACTTTATAAAAACAGCTAATAATTTGCTTAGTCGTTTCCTCAAATAAATAATCTTTAGTCATGGTAGTTAGTCAGTGAAAGTCTGTGGCAAAAATTCCTGCGCCGTTTTATTCCATTAGTTCATCTGGTATATCAAAATTAGCATACACGTCCTGAACGTCGTCGTGGTCTTCTAGAATTTCCATGAGTTTAATCATTTTTGTGGCGTCTTTGCCTTCGAGTTTTACGTAGTTCTGGGGAATGTATGTTAATTCAGCTAGGCCTAAGGTGATATTTTTGCCTTCAAGATATTCTTTGACTGCATGGAATTCATCGGGTGCGGTGAGGATCTCATAGCTTTCTTCTTCAGGGTCGTTTTTGAAATCTTCTGCGCCTCCTTCCAGGGCCTCTGTCATGAGCGAGTCCTCATCTCCTGCATCCTTGCTTATGAGGATGTACCCCTTTTTGTCGAACATCCATGATACGCACCCTGACTCTCCCATATTGCCGCCGTGTTTGACTAGGCTGTGGCGTATTTCTCCGACAGTCCTGTTTTTGTTGTCGGTCATGACCTCGATTAGGATGGCGACTCCGGCCGGGCCGTATCCTTCATAGGTTGTTTCATCGTAGCTGACTCCCGGCAATTCGCCGGTGCCTTTCTGGACGGCCCGCTTTACATTCTCAGAAGGCATATTAACTTCTTTTGCCTTTTCCATAGCTGTCCGGAGCCTCGGGTTCATGTCGGGGTTGCTCCCGCCCATCCGCGCGGCAACACTCAGCTCCTTGGATATCTTTGAAAAGGTCTTGCCCTTTTTAGCGTCAATAATTGCTTTTTTGTGTTTAATTCCTGACCATTTTGAATGTCCGGACATAGTTGAATGCTCCTTTTAATTTCTTATTTAATAAGGCACCATGCGGCTGAAAATGCACATGAAATTATAAGCAATGGGGCGGGGGAAAGGCAATGAAGGGGGAGAAGCGGTGCATAAAAAAAGCGCCCCGGAAATCCGGGGCGCCTTGGGTAAATCTGTTTAGTTCAACTTAGAAAGAAAGAACTATGCCGTGTCTTACAGACCAAGGGTTGGCGATCTCGTCTGTGTCGCCGCCTGTTGCGGGTGCGTTGGCATAAAAGTCGCCTGCGAAGAGTATACCGGCTTCTACATACCATACAAGGTTAGTGTCGATCTGGTAGGTTACCTTACCGTCGAGCTCAACACCGATGTCCTTGCTGTCAAGGTCATCTACGTCGCTGACTTCCTCGGAAGCCTGGAGGTAGTAGATGTCAGCGGAAACCTTAGTGTCAGGGTTAACGTTTGCTGAAGCTCCTGCATTGAGGTACCAGGTGTTGGCAAGTCCGGTGTTTGTTGCGCCAGCAGCGGTTACTACCTTATTGTCATAAATGTAGGTGAATTTCTGACAAGTAGACAGGGAGTTGATGAAAATTTTAGTCTCTTCAGTGTCGTCAATGTCGTTACCGCTTCCATAAGCAAATCAGCCGTGTACGCCTACATCACCGATTTT
>PJEL010004169.1_pt1 | contig 12066 bp, 6 predicted proteins | sample 1853271 | NCBI WGS metagenome assembly PJEL01 (sample SAMN08108733, study PRJNA415343) | Invertebrate metagenome, whole genome shotgun sequencing project. | host: Globobulimina | place: Sweden: Gullmar Fjord | collected 2015-08 | reverse complement strand
TGACCTCGATGATATGAGGTATGCCAAGACGGCGCGCGAGAAGCGTTCCAGCAATTGCGGTAAGAGCATAGCGCTCGTAGATCATATCGGGACGTTCCGCCCTCACCTGGCGCTTGCCCTCACGATAGAGCGGAATATTGTCCAATAAGCGCAGTATGGCTTTTTCGAGCGGGGCGCCACCACGCACTAGCGTCGCGATTCTGCCGACGATTCGCTTTCCCCTCTTGCTCACCGTGCGCTCGACAAGGGGCACGCCCGCCGTGATGCCCTCTTTCGGGCCTCTCCGTGCGGTAAGGATGCGGGCTTTTACACCAAGCCGGCCAAGTGCCTTGACGGCTGATCGGACATGGACCGATGCACCCTTGTGCCCTTGCACCGGAACGCCGCGATCCGCCGAAAGGTAGAGAACCGACTCGATGCCGCGCAGGCTCTCGAACCGATTCGAGATGCAATCGCCCCACTGCTCAGCATCGAAAAAATCCACTACTCTGCGCCTTCCCGCCTCCGCGAGCTTCTCCTGCAATCCGGCTTCCTCGAGCATGCGGCGAAGCGCATGCGCGAGCTCTGCAACGTCGCCCGAAGGCACGAGCAGACCATCCGCACCATCGGTGATCAGTTCCTTGATCGAAGGCAGATCCGTTGCAACAACCGGAACTCCGCAAGCCATCGCCTCGGCGAGCGTGTTCGGAATGCCATCACGATCGCCGTCCGCGGTCACTTGTGAGGCAAGCGCAACACAAGTGGCCCGGCGATAGGCCTGACGCACTTCATCCATGACGAGCATGCCGCGCAGGAACACCCGATCGCCGAGATCGAGCTGCCTGATTCTCTCTTCGATTGCCGGACGCAGTGGTCCCTCGCCGATGAGTTCGAGGCGAAAGCTGATGCCGTTCAGTTTCAGAATAGCCGCCGCCTCGAGCAGTGTGTCGTGCCCCTTCTTCTCGACGAGGCGCCCTACGGATACGAGGAGCGGTGACTGTTCCGTTTCAAGCCCCTTCTTCGCCGGCGAGAAGTACTGGGTGTCAACGCCATGGTAGTGCAGATCGATGGTCGGTTTCGGCAGACCCTCCTCATTCTGAGCCGCGACGCTCGCCAGGTAGTCCTGGGCAAAGTGCGTGCAGACCGTGGTGAATCGGGCCGAATTCATTTTCTTCGCCAGAGAAGCCGGACTCGAGAGATAGATATCCTTGGCATGACCGCCCATGCTCCACGGAACGCCTCCAATGCGTGCGGCGATGCGCGCGACGCTCGCCGGAGTATGCGCCCAGGCGGCATGAAGATGGGCGACTCGATCTCTGCGCAACTTGGAGACCAAGCACACTGCGCGGAAAAACTTTCTGAAGCGGCTACGTTGCGGCCTGACGAGCAAGCGCGCCGATTCTCTGATAATCGCTATCGGTTGCCTTGCAAAGCAACGGGCGAGGTCCGCAAGGAATCCGGGCATGGTCCTGAGCCCCGGTTCGGGCAGAATCCAGACCTCCGGGAGAAGCGCCGCCGCTTCTGGATGAAGCCTGTCGTCACGAGTCGGAGGCAGGAGCGAATAGAGACGAATGGGAATTCCCTGTCGCTTCAGCGCGAGAACTTCACGCAGGATGAAAGTTTCGGAGATGCGCGGAAACATCTTCGCAAGGTAGCCGATGTTTCCCGTCGCGCCCTCCCACATGATTTTCTCATCCGGCATCGCTTCGATGCTTGACCACCGCATGGTTTCGTCCGCGTCCATCTCAAACGCTTTTGCTTGGGCTTCGTTACCGATTGACAAAACGGATCCCCCTTAGCGGCAGCCGTGCCGCCATTGAATCGATGAAGGCTACTTTGACCCGCCATGCATATTCACCTGCGCCGACGAACTGGCCGGTAAGATCCCCTTGGTTCATGATTCCATTCCAGAGGGCGACTCCTGCAAGATCCTTGTTCGACGACCAGATCGTCTCGCCGTTGGCGTCGTACAGAATCACACGCGCCCAATCCAGGTCTCCCTCGGGCAGAGTCCAGGCGAACTCGATCGGTTCGAAGAACGTGGGCACTCCAGCGACCGCGCCGTCCGCCGGAGCAAGGCTCGTCGCGCCATAAGCGTGGATATCCAGATCGGGTAGGGCAATATCGTTCGCAAGGGGAAGCACCGTGAATTCTCGCGAAACGGAGTGAAAATCGACCGTCTCCATTCCCGAGACCTTGACCTCCCAGTTGCCCGGCTCGACAAAGGCGAGGCGATACTCCCCCGCACCGCCAGTGAGCGTTTGAAGGAGGACGACGCCACTTGAATCGCGGAGCGCGACCTCCAAGTCTGATGCGGGCACGCCGTTCCTCAAGACTCTGCCGGATGCCGAAGCAGCCTCGGGCAATGAACCGGTGAAGGACAGTAGGCGGTTCGCAAGCCTCGCCTCGGTTCCATCCGCCAGCTCGAGCTTCACTCGCCATGTGTAATTATCCCCCGCCACGATCTGATCGCGGTAGCCAATCTCACTGCCGATCCCGTTCCACTGCGCCGTCGATGTCGAATCCTTTTGGGAAGACCAAACGGGAACGCCGACCTCGTCGTAGAGATTGACACGCGCCGAATTGATGGCCAGTTCGGGCAATTCCCAATTGAAGGCGACGGGCTCACGGGGACTCGGTCGCGGCAATAGCTCGCCGGGTTCGGGAGTGAGGGTCGTCGCGCCGCCGGCATGAATGTCAAGAATCGGCATGATGTGCAAGTCGCCGGAGTCGGCAAGAACGAAGGCTCTGCTGATCGAATCGAAGTCCGAAGGGTCACTGCCGGAGACTTTCACCTCCCAGTTACCCGCCGGAAGCTCCGCGAAGCCGTAGCCCCCATTCGAATCAGAATCGACATCCATCAACGAGACGCCCTGCTCGTCGCGGATCTCGACTTTTAGCGCAGCGGCGGGCAGACCGGCGCGCAGAACGACGCCTTCGACATTGGGGATGGGGATGATAGGGCCAAGGCCATCCCGGACATCGGGATTGCATGCGAAGATGCCAATGCAAAGCCCCGCGATGGAGAAAACCATCGAACCCACTGCCGATGCGCGCCTGATGATGAAAAGGAAGGACACTTTACCTCTCCCTAGCGCAGCAAAACGACACGGCCAACCCGTTCGGGCCGGCTCAGGCGGTAAAGGTAAACGCCGGAGGGCAGGGCTTGCCCACCCTTGGCGCGGCCATCCCAGAGATAGCTCTGCGCGGAACCGGATTCGATCGCGGCGACCTCGCGTCCACGAATGTCGAAGATCTTCAGCGTGCCACCGGCGGCATCACCCGCGGCTGCCCGGAACGTGACGGTGCTGCGGAATGGATTCGGAGAAACGTTCAAGGAATGCCGAACGCCGAAGTCGCTGTTATCCGGCACTGTGTTGGCGCCCAGATCGCCGAACGACCAGATTATACCGCTCATGTCGCCCGCAATCACCGTCCCCTCCCAGCCGGGCGCGGGTGTCGTTCGGATTGGACTCCCTACCGTGTACTGCCAATCGAACGAGCCATCGTCCTTCAGGCAATAGAACGCGCCGCTGTCGGACCCGACGCAGAGCACGGAATCGTCCGCGAAATAGACGGGCGAGCTATAGACAAGTCCGCCGGTGTCGAACTCCCAATCCAAAGATCCAAGCGGATCGATCGAGATCACCTGAGTGCCCGACCCGATATAGACCTCCCCATTTAGGCCGAGGGCCGGAGATGAACGAACCGCATGGCCCGTCTGATAGGCCCAATGGAAAGTCTGGTCGGAACCGATCGCATAGACGAAACCGTCGTAGGAGCCGAAGTAAACGATACCGGTTTCCGAAACGGCGGGTGAGCAGTACTTGATGATTCCGCCTGTCGCCGCTCGCCAGCGCAGCAGGCCGTTTGGCCTGAGGGCGTAGAAATAGCTGTCCATTGATCCGAAGAAGATCGTTCCGTCCGGACCGATCGCCGGGGATGAGCGAATTGTATCGCCCGTCGCGTAGCTCCAACCCAGAGTACTGTCGGGATTGACGGCGTACAAATTTCCGTCGTCGGCGCCGAAGTAAACGACGCCACTCGGACCGATATTAGGCGAAGTCTTGATCGCGGCTTGGATCTCGTAGGTCCACTTTCGGCTTCCATCAGGATTGATAGCGTGAAGGACACCGTCGGATCCGCCGATGTAGATGGTGCCGTCCGCAGCGAGAGCCGGAGTCGAAAGCCTGAAGTTGCCGCCACCGTGAAAGGACCAGAGAATGTCCCCATAAGGTGAGAGCGCCATCAGATCCTTGCCGAGTGTCCCGACATAGATCGTGCCGTCCGCGCCGACAACAGGAGAGGACATGATGATGGGATCAAGACCGGCATAGCTCCAGGCCAGAAGCGAATCGAAGGGCGCGTCGGCATTCGAGTGACCTGAGTTGCGCTGGTCGCCATGAAAAGTGGTCCAGGGCTCGGCGGCCGCAGCGCCGGCGACGACGATGACGGCGAGCGCCAAGACAAGCTTGGGGATTGAAAGATGGACGGACAAAAACCGCATGATTTGCTCCTATGAATCGAACCGGCGACGCCAGTTCAAGCTGAGGCTGAACACATTTTCCGAAAACGACCCCTCTTCGTCATAGGCGACGACCTGCCCTGAATCGAGCTTCGCAGTACGCCAACCGCGCGCATAGCTGAGCTCGAGCGCTAGCTCGGGCGATAGATCTCGACTGCCCTGCAGTCGGATACTGCCGATCCAATCGACGCGACCTCTGTGATTCCAGTCGGCGGCGATCTCCGAGGTGTAATGGCGACGGTTGAAATCGCCTTCGATTACAAATTCTCCCATGCCGAGGAAGCCTGCGAACGACAGCGCCGGCTCGAAGAGCCACTCCCGGTTCGATAGATCCTTGCCGAGATCCGGTTCGTTGCTCGAGCGGCTTCTGCGCGCGGCGACTTGAAGCTTGAGCGACAGCCACCGGCTCAGCTCTTTTTCGAAACCCGAATACAGGCTCAGGCGTTTTCTGTCCCGCTCGGCAAAGGGATCGTTGTAGTCACGCCAGCTGCGCTCCATGCCCCCGAAGAGCGTGAGCGTCGAGCTTCGTCTGTTCTCGAATTCGAGGCCAAGGTTCACCCTCCGCTGGATCTCGGCGCGAAAGCGCGGGTCACCCGGAAGACCATCCTTGTCGAGGCGATGCCTACCGTAGATCTGGGGCCGGTAGTCCGACCCCAAGGTCAGCCTGCTGCGCTTGCCGACGCGCGTCTGTAGGCTGAGGCTGTAGCCGCTTTCGCTTTTGATGTTCTCGCCGATGTACTGAACCCGCTCGAAGGATGACTTGAGCTTGCTCTTGCGGCCAAACGGCTTGCCGAGCGCCCAGTCCGCACCGATGCGGAATCGGCTGAAGGCATCGGCCATGTCATCGACGGCGAAAAAAGCGCCCGGATCGCTTTCGTCGAATGCTCGGATTTCAGCGTCGGAGGCGTTCAAAAGATTGTCGTCGTGGCCCGCGCCGAAGCTGATCTCAACCGACCCGGGATGCAGGCCCGCGCTCGCGGGAGAGGTGAGGCCGGCACCAAGCGCGAGCAGAGCTATTCCGATCAATCGCCTGCCGCCCGCTGCCCGTTTCCTGTTCCCTGGATCTACATCCGCTTGCCGTGTCCCCCGTTCCTCGCCGGTCCAACGGCTGAATTTCCTGCCCAAGCTGTCCTTGAAGCGGGAAATTCCCGAGAACATTTCGGAGTTCTTGTGCCCCATGATTCCGGTTTTCGACATCGCATTCGCTACAAATTCGGCCAGCGACTTCGGATCCAACTGCTCGAGCCCAAGAACATCAACCAGTCCTAGCGATTCAAAAGCCCTCGCTCGGATCTCCTGCTCGCGCCGCGGATGAGTTCTCGGAACGACGATGGATCGCTTGGCCTGCGTGAGCACTTCGCAGAGCGTGTTGTAACCCCCCATCGAGATGACGAGATCGCTCTCGTTCATCCAGCGAGGGATCCCTTTGACGAAGCTGAAGATCTCCACGCCGGGCACGGTGCCGAACTTTTGCTTCAGTTCGCTCTTTTGATCCGGGTGAATCAGAGGCCCTGTAACCATGAGTATCTGGTAGGGACTGTCCGGGCCGAGATGGGCTTGCATACGACCGACGGCATGCAAAATCTCCTCGCCGTCTCCCCCGCCTCCGGTCGTGACCAGTATGCGGCGTTTCCCCTGGGCTCGAGGGGGGGGCACATCGCCGGTTTCGATCTCTTCGACGTGGGGAGCGATGTAACCCATGAATTCGGTTTTCTTCGGCGGCAATCCGTAGGCGGCGACAGCATCGAAAACGCTGTCCAAGCCGAATACGTTGATGGCGTCGAAGTACTCGGCCAGAGCCGCGGGGATCGCCGCTTTCTCCCAGGCCGCGCGGATAATCTCGGGCGTGTCGAGAATATCGCGCATGTTCAGATGGATGCGGGTTTGGGGACGATCTCTGCGCAACGACTGCAGAGTCGGGAGCATCTCCCCCTTCATACCGAGCGGAACATTATCGACGAGCAGAAGCTCAGGTCCGTACATCCGAACGGCGTCGAGGATGAGCTGGGATCGCATCTTGCGGATCTTGCGCGCGGAGATGCGCAGCTCCCGCGATGCATAGACGTCGGGGCCGACTTTGACCACCGACGGCAGCTTGATGTAATCGATCCGCTCGGGAAAACTGAAACGACTCGCGACGGGGGATCCGGTGAGAATCAGAACACTGGCTCGGGGAAGCGCCTCCGTGACGGCCGCTGCGATCCGCGTGCTCCGGGTAAGATGCCCCAGCCCGAAGGTGTCATGGGAGTACACAACAACGCGAAAAATCGGATCCATCGGCTTGTTCCTGTCTGTAAAGGGCCATGGCCCCACCGCGCTCGGCGGTGGGGCGGGGACCCCCTAACCTACTTAATTACAATTGGTTGCAGCCACACAGGACTTCCCTCGTACCTGTGTTCATGCAAATAGGACGGAAATTGGCTTCGATAAATACCCATGAATGGTAAAAAATCGCACGGATTGCGAATTAACGGACAGTCCGGTGGCTACCGTGGGCCTCACGGGCTCGATACGGGCTGCGTTGCGGAACATCGATTATTGTGTGAGGATGTCTACTATGAAGCGCAAAGAGAGCATGGGACACAACGAGTTGGTCGAGGGCCTCCGGACCAATAGCGACGCCGCTTGGCGAGCCTTCGTCGATCAATACGGCAAGCTCATCCATTCGGTCGCCGTCCGCGTCGGACTGAACTCGGACGAGATCGACGACCACTTTCAAGGGGTCTGCCTCTCAGTTTTGCGCTCGATCGGAAAACTCAGGGATTCACGCTACCTCGTCTCGTGGGTCTACAAAATCGCCTACCGCGCCGCCATCGACAGTCGCCGCCGCAAGCGGGACAGCGTCCCCGTCGATTCCTATTCCGAGGCGGAATCCACAGCATTGCAGGTCGAGCCCTCCATTATAGAGGAGATGCAACAGCTCCAAACCGTCGCCCAGCTCATGGATTCCCTGGATGAACTCGATCCAAAATGCGGTCGATTGCTGAAGCTGCTTTTCCTGGCCGAGCCGCAACTGAGCTATGAGGAGATCAGCCGGAAGGAGGATCTGCCACTGGGAAGTATCGGCCCCAATCGCGCCCGCTGCTTGGAAAAACTGCAAAAAATCTACTTCCGGCTATCAAAACAGGATCCGCGTGCGTCTGCTTCGTTGAAACCGACAAACGTTAGCGCCCCACCAAAGGACGCGCAGCAGGAGTGAGAGAGAAATGACTTTTAGACACCCCGACCTAGGTGAGATGTTGGCCCACATCGAGGGCAACGAAGGCAACATTGCCCCCCACCTCGCCAAATGCGATAACTGCGCAAGCAAAGTCGAGGAATTGATCGAACTCCTGGACGCCTTCACGGCGGCAAAGCTGCCGGATCCGCCCGCTCCGCTCGTCGAGGCGACGCTCCAGCGCGTCCGCGATGAGATAGAGAATAGCACCTCGCCGGTCGCCGCCATCGGCGAACGCCTTCAGCAGGCGATCGACAAGCTGAGTGCGGCGTTTGCGCAACCGATCAGAGAGTTCCAGGCCAAGCTCGACACCGGATCGCTGGCACCGAGTCCTCAGTTTCGCGGCGGCAGCGCCGGAGATACACGGCTCTTTCAATCGGAGCCCTACGATCTCGTTCTGGGCGTCGATAGCGGCGAGGCTGCCTCCAGCGCACTCAACGGACAGGTGATCCCCAAGCTCGGCGCGGCGATCCCTGCAGGCGCCGTCGCGCTACTCGCCCAGCCCGATGCGCTCATCGAGGCCCCCATCTCGGAGCTCGGTCAATTCTGCATCGCCGAAGCCCCGGACAGCAATGCGCAGTTGGCGCTGCTGATCGGCAGCGATTTAATTCGCGTAGAATTGCCCATCTAGCGATCTCGAGATCGAAAGGTATTGCAACGGGACCTTCTCGGGGATGAAACTGCTCCGACATGCAGGGACGAAACGATCAAAGCGCCAATAGGCCCCCCCTCGATTTCTGGTTCGATGCCGATCCCGATCAGGTGCGCGCGCGCCTTGCCGAGCCGGATCTAGATCTCGACGAGGCCGCAATCGGGGCGCTGAGGGATCGAGCCGCCGGCCAACTGCTCGCCGATCCGAGTTTTGCCTATTCCCTCTCCTCGCTTCTCATTCGCAGGATCCGCAGCAAGTCTCACGATCCAGGCGGCGGTGGTATCGCGATGGCCTGGCGCTGCCGGGCAGAAGCTTGCCTGTTTACGGGCAGGCTAAGGATGGCGAAGGAAGCCTACGAGCGGGCCAGCGAGTCCGCGCGTTCCGCGGACCAAAACGCATTGCTCGGTCAGATACTGGTCGGCCGCGTTCATCTGCTGTCGCTTCTCGGCGAGAGTGCGCAGTCCGATGGTCTCGCACTTGAGGCGGAACGGCTGCTCACAAAAGCGGGAGACTCGCTTTACCTCGGCAAGCTGCACATGAATCGCGGCAACGCACTCTACCAGCAGGAGCGGCACGAGCGAGCCCTGGAGGCCTACCGCAAGGCCGGCGAGATCTTTGCCGCGGCGGACCAACGTGACGCCACCTGGGTTGGCCTGCTCATGAATCAGGCGATCGCCTGCACAAACCTCTCGCGCGTCGATGAGGCCCGACGGCTTTTCGACGAAACTGAAAGGCACAGCCAAAGACTCGAACTCGATTCGCTGCTCGCCCATGCGCGTTTCAATCGCGCCTGGCTCGAATCGCTTGCCGGCGATTATCGCAGCGCCCTGGCGCTACTCGAAGACACGGCCGAGGCCTTCGCCGAACAGGGGCAGCGCGATATGGTTGCCGCAACCCAGCGCTCTCGAGCCGAGATCTACTTGAAGCTCGGCCTTACCCGAGAGGCCGAGGAACTCGCCCTCGCATCCGCCGAGAGCTTCGACTCGGAGGGGATGGAGCTCGATGCCGCCCTATCGCGATTGGATGCGGCTCGTGCCCAGTTCGAGGGAGATGCCGTAGCCCGTGGACTGGACCTGCTCGGTGAAGTGCATGAATTCTTCAAAAAACGGAGAATTCGACCGAGGACGATCCAGATCCGACTCATGCAGGCGCAGGCGCAACTGAGGGCCGGTGAGCCCACAAAAAGCGCGACGCTCGCACGACGCGCGCTGCGCGGTTTCGATTCGCTTGGTATGGTGCGCGGCTCCGTCTCCGCACGGCGCGCGCTCGCCGAAGCACAGCTGGCCCTGGACAAAGCGAAAGAGGCTGAAGCGACTCTTGCGCCCGCGATCCTCCTTGCCCGCGATCTCGCCACCGATGACCGGATACTGCTTTGGGAGCTTGCGGGCAAGGTGGCTCGGGCCCTCGGCAAACGCGGGGAAGCCAGATCCTATCTGAGCAAAGCCGCCGCTCAGTTCGAGTCGCTGCGACGGCTCATCCCCGGTGTCGAGCTCAGGGCGAGGGCGGCGCGTCTGCACTCGGGAATTTTCGACGAACTGATCGAGCTCACGCTAGACTCTCCCCGGCCGACCTTCGCTTCTCTCTATCCTCTCGTCGAGGCCGCGCGAGCGCGGGGTTTCCGCGAGCGGATATCGCTGAAGGATGAGCCCTCTGCCGAAAGCGAATCTCGCGTCGTCGATGAAGAGCGTGCGGAGCTCGGCCTGCTGACCCGCAAGCTCGAGGAGGCCGAATTCGCCGGGCTCGGCATCAGCGATCCCGATGCCATGAAACGCCTGCGCAAACAGGCCCTCGCCATGGAGAAGCGTCTCATAACGAGGCGAAGGCGCGAGCAGACCAAAGAGATGGGCGCCGCCCAGAGTTTGGGAGAATTGCCGAAGCCGGATCGTGTTGCCAGGGCTCTCGCCAAGGATGAGATACTGCTGCAGTACTTCGTCGCGGGTGATCGGATCCTCTGCCTGGCCCTCGGAGAGAAAACGCAGGTGATGAAGGAACTGGCGGCTCATCCGGACGATGTGCGGGCGGCGCTGCAGCTGATCCGGTTCCAGTTCGATGCTGTTGCCCTTGCGGCGGGGGCTCCCGCGCGTCTGGAATTTCTCCGCCCCGGAGCCGAACAGATTCTTGCCAAGCTTCACGCCCTGCTCGTCGCTCCGCTCGCCGATGTGATCCAACCCGGGGGGCGCCTTACCGTCATCCCCCACGGTTTTCTGCACGCCGTCCCCTTCGAGTGCCTGCACGATGGCGATTCCTATCTGATCGACGAGCACATCATCCAGCGCGCTCCGACGGTCGGCTTTCTCCTGCGGCGCGAAGCTAAAACTGGGGGCCGAAAACGCAACGTCATTATCTGCGGCAACCCCTCGTCCGGACTCGCCCATGTCGAGGCCGAAGTCAAAGCCGTCGCCCGTCATCTCATGGCTGGGGGACGTCGCGTTCGTGTTCTCGAAGATCCAAGCAGCGGGGAGATCCTGGCGGCGCTTCCAACGAGCCGGCTACTTCACATGAGCACGCACGGGCTGTTTCGCGGCGACAACCCCCTGTTCTCGCGACTGAGCACACGGGATGGCGCCGTCTTTCTTGCCGACATCGTGGCACTCAAACTCGGGGCGGATCTTATCGTGCTCAGCGCATGCGAAAGCGGCCAGGTGATGGCGGACAGCGGCGACGAGCTGGACGGTGTTGCACACGGCTTCCTCGCCGCAGGCGCGAGAAATCTCGTTGCCAGTCGCTGGCAGGTTCACGATGAGGCGACGGTCGCGCTCATGGACAGCTTCTACGGCCAACTTGCGGGGCAACGACGCTGGGATCCCGCGCTCGCTTTGGCCGGCGCATCCCGCGAGATCCGGGAAGCCTGGCCGCACCCCTTCTTCTGGGGCGCTTTCAGCGTCTTCGGCGCCTAAAGCAAGGGACGCTAACTTTCGCCTCTCCACGGATAATTCAGAACAAAAAGACCTTTTAAGTCAAAAAGGGGATTATAATGCCCACATGTCAATGGAGCTTCGCGCGCAGCATGCGGGAGGGCGCGCCTCCCCTTGCCACGCCGTTGCAAAGCGTGGAGGAGATCGCCGATGAACCAGCCCCAGCGCATCCGATCGCGGCAAGTTGCCCTGTTCCTGATTCTGATTCTATTCTTGGCCAGCGCCGCCGCCGCACGAAATCCAATCCGGCGCGACTTCTTCGATCTCTACCCTGTTGCCGAAAACACTCAGCTCGATGATCTGCCGAGCAATGGCGGTCACTGCGGCACCTGCCACTTCGACTTCGATGGCGGTGGTCCCCGCAATCCTTACGGACTCGCCATCGAGATCGCCATCAATTCGGGGAACTACCCGAACAACGAGGCGAGTATCCTTTCGGTGGAGGCGCTCGATTCGGACAACGACGGCTACTCGAATCTCATCGAGGTCACCGATGTTGCGAACTTCGGCAACACGCCCACCTTTCCCGGACTGAGCCTCGGTAATATTGGCAACACGAGCAACGTCGATCAGACCGATCTGCAGGACTACCTGACCCCCTCCGGCGGTTCGGATAGCGAAGCCCCAACGGTCACCGTGCTCTCCCCCAACGGCGGCGAGGCGCTTGCCGCGGAATCGACACAACCGCTCAGCTGGACGGCGACCGATCCCAGCGGCATCGGTCACGTCGATCTCTATCTCTCGGACGACGACGGCGGGCACTACTTTCCGATCGCGC
>PJEL010004168.1_pt1 | contig 12070 bp, 10 predicted proteins | sample 1853271 | NCBI WGS metagenome assembly PJEL01 (sample SAMN08108733, study PRJNA415343) | Invertebrate metagenome, whole genome shotgun sequencing project. | host: Globobulimina | place: Sweden: Gullmar Fjord | collected 2015-08 | reverse complement strand
TTGGGGTTTTGCCTTTTTTGTATACCCTAAAACATTATCATTTGGCCCGCGCAAAAGAGTGTTGTATGACTAATTATGTACGAACTCATAATCCGCCATAAGAAAAGCTAAGAAGTTGACTTTCATCAATGAATACAGCGCTAATCTGCAAATAACGTTATGGTGCCAGAGAAAATAGGTAGAATAGTGCAATAGTTAGCTGTAGGGCTGAACATTCTTTAAACATGCGGTTTGAGTAACATTAGATGATCAATATTTCAGAGCCTGTCAATCAAAATGAAACTAGATCAGGGGCTAACCACCCTGTATTCGAATTTGCTTTTCGAGCTTTTTTCTTACTGGGCTCTTTTACATCTATTGTGGCATTAATTGTTTGGTTAGCTAATCTAAACGGGACATTTACCTTTGAACTTTCAGGTTTGTCACCAATCGTTTGGCATGCTCATGAGATGATATTTGGTTTTGCTGCGACTGTCGCCGTCGGGTTTATTCTGACCGCAGTACAAACATGGACAGGAAGGCCGACGGTCAGCCAAAAACCGTTGGCGCTCTTGATTTTATTATGGTGTATCACGAGAGTTTGTTTTTGGCTTAACACTGGCGACAGCATCTATTTAGGTATTGCTTTGCAATCATTGTGGTGGTTGAGCGTGATATTTTTCTATTCTCGCATAGTCTTGGCTGCTCAAAACCGCCGTAATTATTTATTCATCCCGTTACTCATCGTGATGGCGTCACTAAACATTGGCATGTTATGGCTTGATATGGTTAATCAAGCTCATTCATCACTGCATCTAGCAAGAACAGCAGTCATGCTATTTACGTTATTAATGACAGTTGTTGGTGGTCGCGTTATTCCCTTTTTTACTGTAAAAGGAGCGAATACCGCCGCTATTGTAATGCCTAAAGTTTTGGAACATCTTGTGCTCATCGCCGCGATACTTGCGGTTACTGTTTTTTTTATCGGACCTAACTATATTTCGTCGGATATTTTTGTTGGCGTCATGTTCAGTGCCGGTTTATTACATTTTATTCGGATGTTATTTTGGCGCACAAGTAGTACCTTTAAAGTGCCCTTGCTGTGGTCCTTACATCTTTCTTATTTATTGATGGCAGTAGGTGTATTTTTACTTGGTGTTAGCCAGTTATCTGCAGGAGTTCAAGTAAGCTCAGCATTACACCTTATTACCATTGGCGGTATTGGTTTAATGATTACGTCTATGATGAGTCGTGTTTCGCTAGGTCATACCGGTAGAATGCTGCAGCCGAAACAGGTGATCAGTTGGGCATTTTTGATGATGTTCGCAGCAGCCATAGTTCGCCTTGTCTTTCCTTACTATGCATTAGTCATGGAAGGTTGGGCGTTAAGCGTCTTACTATGGATTGCTGCACAAGTTATTTTTCTACTGGTCTATATTCCTATCTTAACAAGCCCAAGGCACCAGTAGGTTATTGGGAAGTTTCAATCGGCCATTGACATGGCACTAAGAATTAATTTGAAACAAAATTGCAGTTTATCGAACTTTTACACCGCGTATTATGTCTATTATTATGAATTGTAATAAACAATCTATTTTTAAAAGGCATATTATGAAATGGAAAATCAAGAATAAAGCCCTGGCACTGCTCATCCTTAGCTATGGATTTACTCAACCAGTGTATGCGGATGGATTGGCGGACTTGAAGCAGGCGTTAGAACGATTGCAAGGTAGAGGCCCTATTTCTGCCGTACTCGAAGCGACAATTATCGACAATAGAGGAAAGGGTGAGGATAAAGTAGAGCGAAATGGCCAGGTTGCCGTTGATCTTGAAGACGGTGAAAGTGGCTTTAAAATTACTTTCAGTCACCACGTGTTAAATCAAGTGGATGTCGAAGCCAATGAAAAAATTAAAGATGAAGAAGCTAACACGCCAACCTTAAACGCGGTCAATCGTATTGACGCAGCTGAATTAAAAACAATTCTCTCTTCTGCATCGTCTCTATTACGACGTTTGGAATTAGCTCGTTTTATCGATGAACAGGCAGTGGTCTATGATGGTCGTGCCGTGCGTGTGCTTAATTTTGATATGCCGATAGAAACTCTTGTCAGAGATAAACGAACGCGTGAATATGTTGATAATTTTAAAGGTAACTTCCAAGTGATTATTGATGACGATGGCACACCCATTGAGACGCAGCTTGATTTTAAAGGCGATGGCAGAGCCTATATTGTCTTAACGGCAAAAGCCTCTGGTAGCGGCGTTTCAAAATTTAAAGTGATCGATCAACGCTTAGTGACCATGCACCAAGAAATGACTACTAAATTTGAGTCGACCTTTGGTGAGCGTGAAATGACCGAAACGATGCAGTTGGTGCTGTAATTAAAAGAGTAAAAGTTTCCGACTTGTGTCATTAATGAAAAAGGCAGCTTACAGCTGCCTTTTGGTTAAATAGGTGGCAAGTTAAATTCTACTTTCTATCGTTTTAGTTTTATTTCTATTAGTATTTTTAGTGAAAGTCACATCTCGCTTTTTGCCTTTTACCGCATGCAAGTTATTAATGTATTTTTTCCATAAACGATCATTTAAGTAACCAATATGAATATCAGGATCTTGTCGAACACCTGCGATAACTGCACCATCGACAATGGTCGCAATAATATAATCTTGGAAGCTCTTACAGTATAAGTTTTTAACTTTACGATCACCGTGTTCTTGAAAGTCCATTTCGAGACCGACATTGATTTCACTATCACACTTAGCCGTTAAAATATTTTCAATTCGATTGACTGTTTGTTCGTATTGTCTGATCGCTGGCATATGAATAGTTTTTTCATACATCACTAGGCTATCATCTGAATTAAGGAACCATAAATCGTAGCGATTGGTTTCACATTTCATCTCATATTTAGTTATTGCCTGTCTGTCGAGTCCAGGCATGATTGAGAAATTCATGCTATACGCCGTTAATCCGAAATTACTATTGGTTGATGTCGCGGGAAAAAAGTGTGACACCTGCGCTCCGTTTCTTGGTGCTAAGCTATTTGTAACGGGAAAGCTATAGTCAGGTATTTGTGAGATTTTACAATCGTCAATCAGTGATAAGAGTTCGTTCTTTTTAACACCTAACGGAACACTATCAATATTGTAGTCACCTTCAAGTTTACTGACGTTTTGAAGTTTCTTAGCTAAGGACTCTTTTTCAATATGCAAAAGGTAGTCATCAAAGTATTCAAAGTTCTTGGCATCGGATTCAGCTTTTGCGTTTCTATAGACATCAAGTGAAAAGTCATAACTTTTTGCAAGTTGCACGTCACGATTATAGTTATTGTAGTTTGAATAGCCGTTTTGCTTTGCTTCAAGATATTGTTGGTGCTCGGTGTAGTTAGTAAAACCATCAGCTAATGCAGCTTTCATTGCTGCTTGGTAATTTTCAATGGTTAGATTATAACTTTTTGCTCGTTTAGCTTCTAACTCGTAAGCATCATATGCTTTGAAACCATAAGATTGTGCTGTTGCCTGCTTATCTTGGTACTGGATGGAATATCCAACAACTGGAGTTAGCATTAAGCTAAATACTAAGTATAGAGTTGCGTGTTTTTTCGTGTTTAGTCTTAATTTTTCATTTAGTTTATTTTGTTTAGGCGAGAAAATATTAACTAAAAAGTACAAAATAAAGACAGCTAGAACAGCTGCTAGAATAATCAATGTAATTTTCATCAAGTGAACCCTGTAGGACTTCTTACAACAATACAGATCCAAATCGCTAGGGTAGTTAGCAAATATCCATATTCATTATTTTTGTTATTATATTAATAGGGTTGTTAGTTCAACCACTAGTTATTAATTGCTGGCGATGTCGAGCAAATTCGCGAAAGCTCGATGATGTTAACATTTAATTACACATAACCCAAGCGAACCAATCAACACCCAGTAAACACGCGACTTCAACGGTTTTTTATGGCCACTATTTCGACAACTTAAGTGCCACTAGTGAGCTCTTTTCGACCAACACTGCTATCTTGCAATGCTTGATTATGTGGGATGTGTGAAACCTCGGCCAATAGGTAGATTACTTTAAATCCTTGTTCAGCGAGCTCAATAGCATGTTGAAAGTTTATCGTAATATTTGAATCAATCTCTTGTGGGTACTTTTCTGCGTCCCGTCTTACATACTCAAGTAGCTCTGCATTGACTTGATCGTCATAAAAAACGGCATCGGCAAACTGAAGTTGCCGGTGAGCTTCTAGTGTCAGATGCTCTGGATCTCCATCGCCTGTGTGGATAAATACTATATCTCCGTTAGGAGGAGGGACTTCTTTTTTCAAACTGACGATAAGTTGTTGCTCTGCGCTGTCTGTTTGCCCCGAAAGTACACTTTGACCAATATTACCTTGTAAAATTTGCTCCCAAAATAACCGACGATTTCGAATCCCTTTTACTCTGGCTTTGACATGATCTCGAAACTTATAGCAGAACTCAGCTAATTTGCCATAACGGCTAGGCAATAATTTGTCTAATTGCTCTCGCAACATTCTAACCAGCACAGGTGAGCTGCCAGAGCTGGAAATAGCGACCAGCATTGGGTTCCTATCGATAATAGCGGGAGTTATATAGCTACATAATTCTGGCTGATCTACAACATTAACTAGGATGTTCTTTTGTTGTGCGATAGAAGATACTTCGCGGTTCACGTTGGCATCGTCGGTTGAAGAAATAACCAAGTTCACCCCATCAATATCACTGGGTTGGTATTTACGTTGACACCAAACTAAGCCATGAAGGTTAATTAAGCGTTCAACCGTTGGGTTGACCTTCGGCGAAATGATAATAATGTTATCGGTAGCTTTTAATAGTAGTTCTATTTTTCTAGCCGCAACGTCACCACCGCCAATGATGATGGCTCGGATTCTTTTACTGTCTAAAAAGACGGGAAAGTAATTCATGAATTAGTCTAGTTGCCATTTATCTAAGATTGCTTGATATTGTCCGTTTTTCTTGATCTTTTCCAGTGATTTAGTTAATTTTTCGATGACTAACGGAGACGTATTTATGTTGGCTGCTAAATAGTAATTATCGGCAAAGTCTGTTAATTCTAATGCAATTTCGACAGTTGGGATGTCATCACTTTGCTGCGCCGCTTTGTTCATCCACATAAATTTGTTGGCAAGTAAGTAATCTATTTTTTCAGTGTAAAGTAACTCCCAAAGCCTTTTGTAACCTGCGCTCGTATATACATTCTCATCCAATCTAAAGCCTTTGTTTATTAGATACTCCTGAGAAATATCTAACTGAACAACGCCCACTTTAGATGATAACGCATCTTCTGGAGTGTCCAATATGAGCTCTTTACGTTTTGCTAATTTCACAAAATATACGGCTGTGCGATAAAGTTCGCCAATCCAAATGAAATCCTTCTCTCTCGATTCATTGCGCATCATTGAAAAAATAATGGTATTGGGTTTTTTCTTGGCTGTATGAAAAGCTCTGGCCCAAGGGTAAATAGTAATGCTAGATTCAATTTTGGCATCTTGTAAGGTCGCCTTAACGATTTCTACCATAGCGCCAGTAGGCTCTTGAATACCGTTAGATATTTGTAGAGGAGGGAGATGTTCCGTTACAAATCTGACAGGTAACTCTGAGCTGCATGCAAGGGAACAATACGAAAATAATAATACCCCAATAAATCCTTTTATGCATTGGCTCCAATTGACTACAAACCTATACATCTTTACCTCTATTAATTGGTGGTTTCATCGTGTTTCTATTTACATAGCTATAATCGTTTTACGATGAATGATAAACTTAACTATAAGTTGTTTTTACAGAGATTCCCAATGCCTTGGATTCAATTAAGGCTCAATGCCAATGAAGAGACTGCAGAAAAGATAAGCGATTGGCTTATGGCTTGTGGTTCACAAGCCGTTACATTTATTGATGCAAAAGATACACCTATTTATGAACCGCTGCCTGGCGATGAAGTGATTTACTGGAATAATACTATTGTTATGGGCCTGTTTGATGCGAGTTATGATATGGATAAAGCGATCAAATATCTGCAAAGTATCCATCCTGACAAGCAGAACATGCAATATAAGCTTGAACAACTAGAAGACAAAGACTGGGTTCGTGAATGGATGGATAATTTCCACCCGATGAAATTTGGTCAACGGCTATGGATTTGCCCTAGTTGGCGAGATGTTCCTGAACCAGATGCAGTAAATGTCATGCTAGATCCAGGATTAGCATTCGGTACAGGTACACACCCAACAACCGCACTTTGCTTAACTTGGCTAGATGGACTCGATTTGGTTGGTAAAACTGTCGTTGATTTCGGGTGTGGCTCAGGTATTTTGTCTCTGGCTGCATTAAAGCTTGGCGCTAAAGAAGTGATCGGAATTGATATTGATCCGCAGGCACTGCAAGCGAGTTTAGAAAATGCTAAGCGAAATGGTGTAGAAGATAGGCTCTCGTTATTTTTACCGAAAGACCAACCATCGTTAAAGGCTGACGTAGTTGTTGCCAATATTTTGGCCGGGCCACTTAAAGAGCTTGCACCAACAATAATTGAGTTTGTTGCAAAAGACGGCTTATTGGCGTTATCTGGTGTCTTAGAAAATCAAGCGTCAGAATTACAAAAAATATATAGCCAGTGGTGCATTATGGATCCTATCGCTGTGCAAGAAGAATGGGTCCGCCTATCTGGTATAAAACGTTAAATATTCGTTAACTGAAGTGACAGAGTTCGTAATCAATTGTACAAATTCTGTTCTCATCAGCTAATTGCAAAAAGTCAATATAAAAAACGTGAAAAAAATCTAATTTTGTTCAAATTCTATCCTTTTCAATCTTAAAAAAAACACGTAAACTTAGCGCCCTTTTGACTAAGAGCTCAAAAAAGCAGCAGTGAAGATTGGACAATATCAGCTAGAAAGTAATGTCATACTTGCTCCTATGGCAGGCATTACCGATAAACCTTTTAGGCAACTTTGTTGTCAACTAGGTGCTGGGTTAGCCGTATCTGAAATGTTGTCAGCAAATCCTAAAGTGTGGAATACGGAAAAATCGAAACTCAGAATGGTGCATAGCGCCGAAGCGGGTATTCGTTCGGTACAAATTGCCGGCTCTGATCCAGACGAAATGGCTTTTGCGGCTCAAGTCAATGTAGAAAGTGGCGCCCAAATTATTGATATTAATATGGGCTGCCCAGCCAAGAAAGTGAATAAAAAGCTAGCGGGTTCTGCTTTACTAAAGGAACCAAGCCAGGTTGAGCAAATCGTTAAAGCGGTGGTCAACGCGGTCAATGTTCCGGTAACGCTTAAAATTAGAACTGGCTGGTGTGAAAACACTCGAAATGGAATTGAAATTGCAAAAATTGCGGAGCATAACGGCATTCAGTCGTTAGCAGTCCATGGTCGAACTCGAAATGACTTTTATAAAGGTCATGCCGAATACGATACGATAAAAGCAATCAAACAAGCAGTTTCAATACCTGTTGTAGCTAATGGCGATATTACGTCAGCAGTTAAAGCAGAGCAAGTACTAACTTATACTGGTGCCGATGCCGTTATGATAGGCAGAGCAGCGCAAGGTAAGCCATGGATTTTTAGAGAAATTAACCACTTTCTAAAAACAGGACAGTATTTAGCAGCACCTTCACTTAGTGAAGTTCGCTCAATATTAATTGGGCATGTAAAAGAATTGCACCATTTTTATGGTGATTTTATGGGGCTGAGAATCGCCCGTAAGCATGTTTCTTGGTATATGCAAAGTCATGATCAAGAAAAAACTTTTCGATCAACATTTAACGGACTTGAGTCAACTAGCGAGCAGCTCGAGGCCCTAAATGTGTATTTTGATAATTTAACTATTTAAGAGTCTGAACTATATGTTTGAACAAAATATTACTTCTCCTTTCATTACTAACGTTAACGATATTCAAGCGCAATCAAAGGCATCTCCTTTACGTACGCAAGCTAAAATCGCCATCAAGAATTACTTGTCACAATTAAATGGTAATGACGTTGATGATATGTATGACCTTGTGCTTTCAGAAATTGAAGCACCAATGTTAGAAGAAGTAATGCAATATACTCGTGGTAATCAAACACGTGCAGCAAACTTACTTGGTATCAACCGTGGTACTTTACGCAAAAAGCTTAAAAAGTACGGTATGAACTAATTTTTATGCAGGTATAGCCTGCATTTAAAAGCACCTTAGGGTGCTTTTTTGTTTTAAGGAATAGTAAAAAGTCGTCCAATTAGTCAACTTTCTACTATTCTATGAACGAAGGGAATCGCATAGGAGCGATATCGAGCATAACGCTCAATGCCAAGGATATATGTCAAAGGCCAGACCAACTAAATTTAAATTCAAAGGTAATTAAAATAGCAATGGATACCCCACGCCCAATCAAGCGAGCACTGTTAAGTGTTTCGGACAAAACTGGTATTGTAGAATTCGCACGTGTATTAGCACAAAAAGGTGTTGATATCTTATCAACAGGCGGCACTGCAAAATTATTGGCTGATAATGGTATTAGTGTCACGGAAGTATCTAATTATACAGGGCACCCAGAAATTATGGATGGTCGTGTAAAAACACTTCATCCAAAAGTTCATGGTGGTATTTTAGCGCGTCGTGGTATTGACGAAGCGGTAATGGATGAGAATGATATTAGCGCGATAGATATGGTTGTTGTTAATTTATACCCATTTGCTAATACCGTTGCTAAAGAAGATTGTTCTTTAGAAGATGCTATTGAAAATATCGATATCGGCGGTCCTACAATGGTTCGCGCAGCAGCCAAAAACCATAAAGACGTCACAATCATCGTAAATGCTCATGATTATGATCGTGTGCTTGCGGAAATGGGTGCTAACAGTGGTTCCCTTACTTACAAAACCCGTTTTGACTTAGCGATTGCGGCTTATGAGCACACAGCAAGTTACGATGGCATGATCGCAAACTATTTTGGCCAAATGTTACCTGCATATGGCAGTGAAGATTCTGAGCCTACCTTTGAAGAAAAGAACAAATTTCCACGTACGGTAAATAGCCAGTTTATTAAAAAACAAGATTTACGTTACGGTGAAAACTCGCATCAAGCAGCGGCATTCTATGTAGAAGCTCAGCCAGAAGAGGCGTCAGTTTCAACGGCTAAACAAATTCAAGGTAAAGCACTTTCATACAATAATATTGCTGATACAGATGCTGCATTAGAATGTGTTAAAGAATTTGATGAACCAGCTTGTGTTATTGTAAAGCATGCAAACCCATGCGGCGTTGCTATTGGTGACAATATTCTCGCTGCATATGAAAGTGCATTTACTACCGACCCTACATCAGCGTTCGGCGGCATCATTGCATTCAACCGTGAGCTTGATGCTGATACTGCAGAAGCTATTGTCTCTCGTCAATTCGTTGAAGTCATTATCGCACCGAGTATTTCTGATGAAGCAGCTCAAATTGTCGCAGCTAAACCAAACGTCCGTTTATTGGAATGTGGTAAATGGTCAACGACAACAACAGGCATGGATTACAAACGTGTTAATGGTGGTTTGTTAGTCCAAGATAGAGACCAAGGTCATGTAGCAGAAAGCGACTTGAAAGTTGTTACTAAGCGTCAGCCAACAGCGCAAGAAATGAAAGATTTACAATTTTGCTGGAAAGTCGCTAAGTATGTTAAGTCTAATGCTATTGTTTATGTTAAAAATAGCATGACAATAGGTGTTGGTGCAGGTCAAATGAGCCGTGTTTATTCTGCTAAAGTAGCAGGGATTAAAGCCGCTGACGAAAACTTGGAAGTTGCCGGTTCAGTGATGGCATCTGATGCCTTTTTCCCATTCCGTGATGGTTTAGATGCTGCTGCCGAAGCTGGTATTACTGCGGTTATTCAACCAGGTGGTTCAATGCGTGATGATGAAGTAATTGCCGCAGCTGACGAACATAATATTGCGATGGTGTTCACAGGTATGCGTCACTTCCGTCATTAAGTTTTAACGGTTTACTTGTAAGCAAGTTAAACTATTAAGAACCCAAAACGGTGTTAATTACACGCTTTATGATAAAGAACAGGTAGGTTTTTGTTACAAAATAAAGCGTGTAATTACGATTAAGTGTCGGTTTTATCAGATAATTAGCTAAAGCCGACACTGAATATCTGTCATAAATCTGCTATAACTTAACGGTCAAAAATTTTAACCAGTTACGGAAGATAGTATGAAAACTATAAAAACTCTTACAACCGCTTCGTTATTATTACTTGCCTTAGCAGGTACCTCAGTAGCAAACGCACACAACCATAAACAGCATTCTGCGAAAATGAACAAATTAGACGCGGCTATTGCCGGCGATGTTCGCAGTGATAAAAACAAAGCTCGTGACCAATATCGTCATCCAAAAGAAACGTTAGAGTTTTTAGGCTTTGATCCATCGCTAACTGTTGTTGAAATTACTCCCGGTGGTGGTTGGTATACTGAAATACTAGCTCCTGCATTAAAAGGCTCTGGAACATTCTATGGAGCTCATTATCCTGATACAGGTGAAGACAACTATTACAGTAAATCACGTAAGCAATTAGTCAAAAAGCTTGCCAGTAATGAAGCATTCAGTGAAGTTGTTTTAACAGACTTTGTTCCACGTCAAGAAAGTGAACTAGCACCTGCTGGTACTGCGGATATGGTGTTAACTTTCCGTAATTTACATAACTGGAAAGATGCAGGTGTAGAGCAGGTATTTAAAGATGCATACCGTGCGTTAAAGCCAGGTGGTGTTTTAGGTGTAGTAGAGCATCGCTTACCTGAAGGAACAGACCCAGCTAAAGCAATTGGCTACGTTTCACAAAAGAAAACCATCGAACAAGCTCAAGCTGCAGGTTTTACTCTGGCGGCTAGCAGTGAAATTAATGCAAACCCTAAAGATAAAGCAGTATACGAGAAAGGTGTTTGGACCTTACCTCCTGTTTTACGTTTAGGTGAACAAGACAAAGAAAAGTATTTAGCGATCGGTGAAAGTGATCGTATGACATTAAAATTTGTCAAACCAACAAAATAATAGAGAAGCGCAACGCTTTTCTATTTTAAGTTTTTACTCATTAGGAAAATCAAATAAATGAACGTATTGGTTATTGGTAGTGGTGGTCGTGAACATGCATTAGCTTGGAAAGCGGCGCAATCAAATAATGTATCTAAAGTATTTGTTGCCCCAGGTAATGCAGGGACTGCAATAGAAGACAAGTTGGAAAACGTCGCGATTAGCGTTTCTGATATACCAGCGCTTATTGATTTTGCTAAACAAGAAAATATTGGGCTAACAATTGTTGGCCCTGAACAACCTTTGGTTGATGGAGTTGTTGACGCCTTTCAAGCGGAAGGTCTAGCTATTTTTGGCCCGTCCGCAAAAGCGGCTCAGCTTGAAGGCTCTAAATCATTTACGAAAGATTTTTTAGCACGCCACAATATTCCAACAGGTGCTTATAAAAACTTTACTGAAATCGAGCCTGCACTCGCTTATGTTCGTGAACAAGGCGCTCCAATTGTTGTTAAAGCGGATGGTTTGGCTGCCGGTAAAGGAGTTATTGTTGCTTTAACATTAGCTGAAGCTGAAGCGGCAATACAAGATATGCTAGCCGGTAATGCTTTTGGTGATGCTGGCCATCGTGTAGTGATTGAAGAATTCCTCGAAGGAGAGGAAGCTAGCTTTATTGTAATGGTAGATGGTAAAAACATCTTACCGTTTGCCACTAGCCAAGATCACAAACGTGCATACAACGAAGATAAAGGACCAAATACTGGAGGCATGGGTGCATATTCCCCAGCACCAGTTGTAACTCCTGAAATACACGATCGTGTGATGAATGAGGTTATCATTCCAACAGTTGAAGGTATGTCGAAAGAGGATGCACCTTATACAGGTTTTTTATACGCAGGCTTAATGATAGCTGCCGACGGCACGCCTAAAGTGATTGAATACAACTGTCGATTTGGTGATCCAGAAACGCAACCTATTATGATGCGTTTGCAGTCTGATATCGTTGAACTCTGTTTAGCCGCATGTCGTGGCGACTTAGATCAATGTGAAATCGATTTT
>PJEL010004167.1_pt1 | contig 12071 bp, 7 predicted proteins | sample 1853271 | NCBI WGS metagenome assembly PJEL01 (sample SAMN08108733, study PRJNA415343) | Invertebrate metagenome, whole genome shotgun sequencing project. | host: Globobulimina | place: Sweden: Gullmar Fjord | collected 2015-08 | reverse complement strand
GTAAATGAAGTACAAGTTATTCGTCGAGATCTGAGAGCCAATGGTATGTCTTATACCGTTATCAAAAAAACACTGATCGCTCTTGCAGCGAAAAACACAAAAGTGGCAGATTTTTCTCTTTTCACTCATATCGGTCGGATCTATCCTCTTTTGGCGAGTGCGCCTCAAAAGGTATCCGCAACAGAGTGAAAATCCGTCACTCAACAAAAAGGGCAATCAACTGGTTGGATCGCAACAACGGCTAAGTGAGGCGATCATCAATGGCACAGGAAAGATCAATATTAATGATAGCCTTTGGGTGGCAACCGGCCCCGATCTCCCCGCAGGGACGCGAGTCGAGGTCACTCATGTCGATGGCAACCGCCTTGAGGTGAAGGACTCCGAAGAGCAATCAGATCCGCGAGTAGAGATATGACACAGAGTATTAAGGGAACCCAGACCGAGAAAAACCTCCTTATCGCCTTTGCTGGTGAGTCACAGGCACGTAACCGCTATAACTACTATGCAGGCATCGCCAAAAAGGAGGGGCTGGTGCAGATCTCATCTATCTTTGAGGAGACCGCCAATCAGGAGAGGGAGCATGCCAAACGTTTTTATCAATTTCTTGAAGCGGGCAGTGTTGAGATCACCGAGAGTTTTCCCGCCGGCGGGTTAAACACCACCCTAGATAACCTCAGAGAGGCTGCTGCCGGTGAAGATCACGAGTGGCGAGATCTCTATCCGGCCTTTGCCAAAACTGCACGAGATGAGGGATTGCACGATATCGCCGCCACCTTCGAGGCGATCGCCATTGCCGAAAAACAGCACGGAAAATGCTATAGGGATCTGGCAGATAATCTGGAGGCGGGCAGAGTTTTCAGGCGTAACGGCAAGGTTGTGTGGCGCTGTAGAAACTGTGGCTATCTGCATGAGGGAGAGGATGCCCCGGATAGCTGCCCTGCATGTCTCCATCCAAAGGCCCACTTTGAGCTATTGGGCGAAAATTGGTAATGGCCGGTAGTGGCCATCACCAAACTTGTGGATATAGATAATTCTTGCCAAAGCAGATCATCCCAAAGCAGATCATCCCAGGACAGATCATTAGAGATAACTGATCACACACCTGTGGTTCAAAAAGCGATCATTTACCAAGCATTTTTGTCTACTAAAGCTTCACACTCCAACCAGTCCCGGTAGTCATGCCCCGGCGCAAAGTTGCGTTTCTCTGCCCGATAATAGGCCATCTTTGCAATCATCTCATAACGCTCACGGGGACCAACCTGCGAAGCGACCCCCCTATTACCGCCTAATTTTAGACTCATGAGTCTGTCTCCATAAATCTATATACAACACAACACAGGTTAATGATCTGTTAATGGTGTGAGCTTCCAGATATCGCGGTTATAGTCATTCATGGTGCGATCTGTTGAAAAAAATCCACTGGATGCACAGTTCATAATGCTCATTTGGATCCAGCGCGCTCTCTGCTGATAGGCAACAGAGACCGCTTGCTGGGCATCGACGTAGCTTCTGAAATCTGCCAGCGTCATCCAGGGATCTTCCGGGGCCATTAGTGACGCAATAACAGAGCTAAAGCAGCCCAGGTGACAATCATCAAAGTGTCCGCTATCGAGTAGCTGTAGTACCGCCTGAAGATCTGGATCGGCATCAATATATGATTGAGGGTTGTAGTGGTTGCGCAGCTCCTGAATCTCATTCTCTTTAAGACCAAAAAGAAAAAAGTTGTCCTCGCCCACCACATCGAGGATCTCGATATTGGCACCGTCGTAGGTACCGATGGTGATGGCGCCATTCATCATAAATTTCATGTTGCCGGTTCCTGACGCCTCTTTCCCTGCTGTAGATGTCTGCTCTGAAAGATCTGTTGCTGGAGCAATAACCTCCATGCTGGAGACACCATAGTTGGGAAAGAAGACCAGTTTTAGTTGATCGCCAATGGCAGGATCATTATTGATCACATCGGCAACATTATTGATCAGTTTAATAATTTTCTTGGCCATGGTGTAACCGGGAGCGGCCTTTCCGCCTATCAGTACACATCGGTTGGTCCAGTTCTCGGTATTGCCCGACTTGATACGATTATAGAGATGAATCACATGCAGCAAATTCAGCAACTGCCGTTTGTATTCGTGAATTCTCTTAACCTGCACATCAAACATCGATTCAATATCAAACTTTACCCCACATTTCAGCTCAACAAGATTGGCAAGACGCTGTTTATTGTTCTGCTTGACCTCATACCACAACTGCTGAAATTCACTTTTTTTTGCATAGCTTTTGAGCGCCTTAATTTTATCAAGATCAGCAATCCAGTCAGCACCTATCTTGTGACTGATCAACTCTCTCAATTCGGGATTTGCATGGGCAATCCAGCGCCTGGGCGTGACGCCATTGGTCTTGTTATTAAATTTTTCGGGCCACATCTCATGGAAGTCATGAAACAGTCCCTGCTTTAGCAGCTCTGAATGCATCGCCGCCACTCCGTTCACCGAAAAGCTGCCCACGATCGCAAGATAGGCCATGCGGATCACCTTGTGTTCACCCTCCCCAATAATCGACATGCGACGCTGCCGTTTCACATCACCCGGCCAACGGTAGGAGACCTCGTGGAGGAATCGCGCATTGATTTCGTAGATAATCTCCAAAAGACGTGGTAACAACTTTTCAAACAGTGCGACCGGCCAGCTCTCCAGGGCTTCAGGCAATAACGTGTGGTTGGTATAGGCCATGGTGCTACTAGTGATCTCCCATGCCTCGTCCCACTTCATCCGCTTTATATCGAGCAAGATCCGCATCAACTCGGCAACGGCCACACTGGGATGGGTGTCATTGAGCTGGAAGACATTCTGTTCTGAAAAATGGGTGTAGTCGAAACTCTCAATTGCATCCCATCTTGCAACAATATCTTGCAGACTTGCCGAGGCAAGGAAATATTGCTGGCGCAGACGTAACGCTTTACCGTTTTCTGACGAGTCGTTGGGATAGAGCACCATGGTGATGTGCTCGGCGCTATTTTTGGCAGCAACCGCCTCGGTATAGCTACCCGCATTAAACTCATCAAGATCAAACTCATCGGTTGCGCTCGCTCTCCAGAGGCGCAGGGTATTGACCGTATCATTTTGATACCCGGATATGGGCACATCGTAGGGAATTGCCAGCACATTCTCGGTTCCTGTCCAGCGGGTATGAGGCTCATTATTCATGTCCCTAAAATGTTCCGTGTATCCACCGAAGTGAATGGTCTGGCTATATTCGGGGCGCTCCAACTCCCATGGATTACCATCACGCAACCAGTGATCGGGCTCTTCAACCTGTTCACCACCCTCAATATGCTGTCGAAACATACCGTACTCATAGCGGATCCCGTAGCCTAAAACCGGCAACTGTAGCGTGGCGCAGCTATCCATAAAACAGGCCGCCAGTCTTCCCAGACCGCCATTGCCCAGTCCGGCATCATGCTCCTGCTCCATCAGCTCAGTAAGCCCTAGCGCATAGCTGCTGATCGCCTTTTCGGTCTCGTCGGTAATACCCAGGTTAAGCAGGTGATTTCCCAACGAACGACCAATTAAAAACTCCAGCGATAAATAGTAGCCTCGGCGTGTCCCCTGATGGGTGTGGCGCACCCAGGTATCGCGCCAGTTGGCCATCACCCGATCGCGTATTGTCAGGGATAAAGCCTCGTAGAGAAAATAGCAATTACTTCCCTGGAAGCGCCCTAAATGATGTACCAGGTATCGCTGAAAATCATCTTCCAGCGACTTGCTATCGGTCGGCAATTTATCCATTTGCGGGAGCATACAAAATGTATGATCATTATTCATATACGGTACCATTATATTGTCTTCCCTATGCTGATAATACTAGCGTCTATTTTAAAATTTAGCCAGAAGCATCCCAACTTAATTTTCCATCAACTCTCTATAGAGTTTGATATAGGATTCGCTGCTGTGCTCCCAGCTAAAGTCTGCACTCATCGCGGTCTTTATCAGTTGATTCCAAATATTTTTGTCCTGGTAGAGGTCAAGCGCATGTTCGATGGCTGTCATAAAGGATGTCGGTGTTGGCTCCATAAAATGAAACCCATTGGCACGTACTGCATTAATATTCTTGCTACTGGCATCGACAATACTGTCGGCAAGCCCACCGACATAGTGCACCACAGGTATGGCGCCATAACGCAGGCTATAGAGCTGACTAAGCCCACAGGGTTCAAAACGTGAAGGCATCAGAAATATATCGGCCGCCGCCTCGATAAGATGTGCCTGTCTCTCGGAATAACCCGTCTGAACAGATAACTGCTGCGGATAACGTGCCGCCATCTCTATCAACTGCTGCTCAAAAGATGGATCCCCTGTCCCCAAGATGACCATCTGCAGGTTGTGTTTTTCAAACAATTGAGGAATAAGCGACAGAATTAGATCAACTCCCTTCTGCTCAACCAGCCTTCCGATAAATCCCAATAGCGGCCGATTCAGTTCGCCATCGGATGAGCCGAATCCCAGCTCATGATAGAGCGCTCTTTTGTTTTCGCGCTTTCCCGATTTGTAGCTGTGCCTCAATGAATAGTGTTTGGCTATAAAACGATCCGTTTGCGGATTCCATATCTCATGATCGATCCCATTGAATATTCCAAGTAGTCTGGTTTGAATGGAGCTCAATACGTCATCCATACCACAACCAAACTCCGGTGTGGTTATCTCATAGGCATATTGGGGGCTGACCGTCGTCACCTCATCAGCAAAGAGTATGCCTGCCTTGAGCATCGACATATTGCCATTAAACTCAATCAGTTCGGGGGACCACCACTGATGAGGAAGTTCCAGAGCGGTAAATGTTGCATAATCGAATAGCCCTGCATAGGCAAGATTGTGAATTGTAAAGACTGTAATGGGGGCAGAAGGGGCATCGCTCAAAAATGCCGGTACCAGTCCGGTTTGCCAATCGTGGCAGTGAACAATATCAGGGATCCATCCTCGCTTGATGGTATCCAGCGCCAACTGGGCAACCGCACGTGAGAAAACGCTAAACCGTTCGGCATTATCATGCCAGTCATCACCCTGAGGGTCACTGTATGGCCCACCATCACGTTCAAATAGTTTTGGTACATCAACCAACAATAGTGGGATTTCTTCTTTATTAAAGCGACTTTCGATGATCTGAACGGTATGTTTTCTATCGGCCCCGACCACATCGAAACGGCCAATCACCCTAATATCGTCCAGTTGTGCCAGCACCGATTTATAGGCAGGCAGTACCAGTGCTACATCTATCCCTCTCTGTTTTAGCGCAACAGGCAGACCATGATTTACATCTCCCAGCCCACCTGTCTTAATCAGGGGAAATGCCTCGCTGGCCGCAAACAACAGCCTCATTCATCCACCTTCAAATAGAGTGCGGCAAGTGGTGGTATGGCCAACTGTAGTGAGTTTTCAAAACCCATCCAGGGTCTCTTGTCTGCCCTGATCACCCCCCCATTACCCGCATCTGATCCCCCATAGTATGCAGAGTCGCTATTAAATAACTCCTGGTAGTCTCCTGCCGCTGGAACACCAATTCTGTAGCTGGAATGAGGTACAGGGGTAAAGTTCATAATACATACGATCTGCTCATTGTTACCCTTGCGAATAAAACTGAGCACCGACTGTTCGTGATCGTGGCAATCGATCCACTGAAAGCCATCTGCGATAAAATCTTGGGTATGCAGTGCATCCTCTGATTTGTAGAGCCGATTGAGATCGCCAATCAGCTTTTGCAGACCGTTGTGGCGAGGATTGTTGCATAGCGACCAATCGAGTGTCGATTTTGCATCCCACTCGCGCCACTGGCCAAACTCTCCCCCCATAAAGAGTAACTTTTTTCCAGGATGGGCATATTGATAGGCGTAGAGGAGCCGCAGGTTGGCAAAGCGCTGCCATTCGTCTCCTGGCATCTTGTCGAGCAGGCTCTTTTTAAGGTGTACCACCTCATCATGAGAGAAGGGCAGTACAAAGTTCTCTGTCCAGGCATATGTCTGGCTGAATGTAAGCTGATCCTGATGGTATTTACGATGCTCCGAATCGGATTGAAAATAGGAGAGGGTGTCATTCATCCAGCCCATATTCCACTTCATCGAAAACCCCATACCACCTGCGTATGTTGGACGCGAGATCATCGGCCACGAAGTTGACTCTTCCGCTATTGTCACCACGCCGGGATATTGTTCATGAATAATTTCATTAACCTCTTTAAGAAACTCAATCGCCTCAAGGTTTTCGCGACCACCATGTCGGTTGGGCAGCCACTCTCCCTCTTTGCGGGAGTAGTCGAGGTAGATCATCGATGAAACCGCATCGACCCGCAATCCATCAATGTGAAAGCTGTCTATCCAGTAAAGCGCGCTGGCAGTCAGGAAATTGCGTACCTCATGGCGATCATAGTTAAAGATCAATGTGCCCCAATCCTGATGCTCTCCCCTTCTGGGATCGGCATGTTCGTAGATTGAATCACCGGTAAACTGCGCCAGTGCAAAACTATCTTTGGGAAAGTGCGCCGGCACCCAATCTAGAATCACCCCAATTCCATTGGTATGACAGTGGTTGATCAGATAGCGTAGATCATCTGGCGTTCCAAAACGGGAAGTGGGTGCAAAATAGGCGGAGACCTGATAACCCCATGATTCATCCAGCGGGTGTTCCATAATGGGCATTAACTCGATATGGGTATATCCCAAGCCGACTACGTAGCTCACTAAAGTATCGGCAATATCACGATAATTGACAAAGTCGGTGCTCTCATTATCCTCACGATTACGCCATGAACCGAGATGAAGTTCATAGATAGAGACAGGAGAGTTCTGCCAGTTCCAACGGGTACGGTGCTCAATCCAATCCTGATCATCCCATTGGTAATCTGACTCTGCGGTTACAATAGAGGTGGTCTCTGGCCGCATCGACATCCGCTGTGCATAGGGATCGGCCTTGTGCAGTATTTCGCCATCATTATTGAGGATCTCAAATTTATAGGGATCGCCCTGATGCAGTCCGGGAATAAACAGCTCCCAAATACCTGATGTGCCACGAATGCGCATTGGATGGCGCAGACCATTCCAGCCATTAAAATCACCCACCACACTAACGCGGTTTACATTAGGCGCCCAAACGACAAACTGTACCCCATGCACATCATCAATCTCACCAGGATGAGCCCCCATAAAATTCCATGCATACCGATGTTTACTCTCGCCAAACAGGTAGAGATCAAGTTCACTAACTTGTGCATCAAAACTGTATGCAGAGACAGTTTGATGTTTTGAGCCATCATGTTTCTCATGCCAACTGATTTGGTAATGTTGAGGAATTGCCTCTACCTGTTGCAAATCCAGATCTGCCTCAAACAGATCGGTACCCTGCACCCGCGACATCTCACCAAATCCAACAAGAGAGACATCGGTTGCCGATGGCATAAATACGCGAATAATCTCACCGCCAACCTTACCCGGATGCCGTCCCAAATACTCAAACGGATCGTGATGACTTCCATTCTGTAGACGCTTTATTGCACTATTTCGCACTGCTATTTACATCTCCTGTATGACAGCGGTTGGTCTGTTCACACAATCGGCGTATTTCAACATCAAGCCGCGGGGTATCTATCTGCTCCCAATTGAATCTCCACAGCCAGTTTCCATTGACCGTTCCGGGCCTATTCATACGCGCCGCTGAATCCAGGCACAAAAAATCCTGTAACGGAATAACGGCTAATGTAGCATCGGTAAGGAGCGTCGTCTCTATCATCTTTTCCACAATTTCCTCATCATTGTCCAGTCCCAGATAGCTCAATACATACTGCCGGGTGTCAGGCGTTAGCGAGTTGAACCAACCCAGCGTGGTGTCGTTATCGTGTGTGCCTGTGTAGACCACGGTCTCCTCTTTAATGTTTGCGGGTTTGTGTGGATTGTCACCCAATTCATCAAATGAGAACTGTAAAACAGCCATACCCGGTAGATGGTAGCTATTTTTGAGGGCACGAACCTCATCTGTGATGATACCAAGATCTTCAGCGACCAGAGGTAACACTATATTTAATCGGGCCATCTCATCATAGAGAACGGTGAGTAGCCTACCCCCCGGAACTTTCTGCCAATATCCATCCTCCGCTGTTCGAGACGCTGCATTAATCATCCAAACGGTCTCAAACCCACAGAAGTGATCAATTCTCATGAGTTCAAACCACTCAAAATTGTGGAAAAACCGCTCTAACCACCATTTAAATCCATCACGCTCCATCTCTTCCCAATTGAAATGTGGATTCCCCCAACGCTGTCCGGTCTCTGAAAAATAGTCGGGGGGAACACCTGTAACAACGGCTGGCTGCCCCTTTGCGTCTAAAAGAAACAGTGATTGATGTGCCCACACATCGGCACTATCGTGGGCTACAAAAATGGCCATATCCCCAAAGATATGAATATCACGATCCCGACAATAGTCAAGGATCTGTTGCCAGCAGAAAGATAGATAGTACTGCTGCCATTTAATATTGCTAATCTCCTGGCTATTATGATCCTGCACAGACTTCATTAATTGAGGTTCTCGATCCCTGTATTGCCTGGGCCACTCAAACCACGGTTTTTGCGAAAATTTGGTTTTAATGATCATGTAGAGGGCAAAGTCATCCAACCAATAGTGCTGCCTGTCACAAAACTCCCGAAAGCGCTCACCCTCCAGATCACCTCCGCCTGCCGGTAGATGACCCATCAGCGCCGGATTGATGGCAAATGCCGAAAGAGATTGATAGGGGGAAAGCCCACCCTGGGGAATTCCAAAAGGGAGTACCTGCCAGACCGTCAATCCTGACTGATCCATAAAATCGATCCAGCGATAGGCATCCTCCAACGTCCCGGATGGTAGCGAGGTTGGATGGAGCAGTACCCCTAATCGGCGTTGCTGAAAGTTAAATTGAGTCATTCAGCTATATTAAGCCTAACTGTTCTTGCGCATGGTTCCACTATTTTCAGAAGCGGATTCACTCAAATCACCTTGGGAGATGGGCTGTTGAAGTAGCGCAGGTGGCTCGACCTTTAGAAGCTGATAAAGCGTGATCAATTGGTGTCGATAGAGCTTGTCAAAGTCACTCACGCTGTTGGACGGATTATAGTTGCCAAACCACCAAAACCAGTCTGATCCCTCACAGATTGCCAACTGCTTTGTCGCCGCAGCCAACTCGGCATCGTTAAGTTGTTTGGATGCCACCACCTCATCCCACTGCTGCTTCGCCTGTACCAAAAGATCCCATGCATGGTTTTTATCTTCAGATCCGATCCAGGTTGAGAAGCTGCCATAGACCCAGCTTCCAGGAATTAACGTTGACAGTTCACCAACCTGGCAGCACTCGGCTTCACTAATTTCCGCAAATGTCTGAACAGAAATCGCATCACTTTCAGAAAGTGTTTTATAGAGCTTATCGAGAAAATAGCGGCCATTTTCCGGATAGTATTCCCAGGCATTCTCCCCATCGAGAATAACCGAGACCACATATTGATCTGCACTATCATTTAGTGCCGTTCTGATATTTCCCAAATGATTTACAAAATTTGCCACTGCATCATCGGCATGCCAATTGCTATATTGAAAGCCGATTAAATCAGAGAGGCCATCGTCTCTGAAAAACATTTTTGTGCTGCCATTATTCAGTCGATAGGGGATAAAGAGTGCATCTCTATTTTCTGGAACCGAGAGATCATGACCATCATCCGAAGATTGACTATTCTTGGCTAAAGCAGTTGCACGGTAACTGTTGTACCATACCTGCTCCCCTGTTGCTGTCCACTTAATATCCATCTCATCGAGCAGCTCCAGGGCATCTTCGCTCACCCCCCCTTCGGATAACCAGACACCCTTTGGCCTGATTCCAAAGTAGTGATCAAATAGCTGCAATCCCTTTTGTAGATGCCAGACCGATCGTTCCCGCCCACCGGGATAACCGGGATGTATCGGTAGAGGATCATTTGGCTGGATCGGCAGCATATTTTCAAAACTATTCAAAAGCGGAATCATCGGATGGCCATAGGGGGTCATTGACAACTCAATTTGTCCACTTTCTGACAACGCTTTATAGCGAGGGATAATTCCTGCAAGTGACTTTCCGATCGTCTGTACAAGAGTACGTCGATCCTGCTGATTGAATTTTCCACCCTTTTTAATCAATTGCTGTATCACTTCGCTCTGTTTCAGTGAGTGACTCATCCATGCAATGTGATACCAAGTGATCAGATCCAGAAAAAACTGTTGTGAAAGATAATCTATAATAAGATCACATCGACATGTACCCTTTTCATGTTGACACTCGCAGATGTTCAACAGATTTTTAAAAACCGGAAAGGGTTCGATCATTCTTGCTGCGTGGGCACGTGAGCAATTAAGCAAAATATCCTTGCGCTCCATACTGGTGTCAGGAACAGGTGTAACCCCAGCAAGAAGATTTAACATGGAATCGCTCATAGCAGTTCCCGTGTCTATAAATGCATCTATTTGCCGGGCATACTCATCAATTTGTTCAAGTAGTACTGGTGCAAAGTTAACCACCACCTTCATTTTGGGATAGCGTTCCAGATGAGCCACCATATCGTCATAGTCCTTAATGGCGTGAAGGTAGACCCATGGCAGCACAAACTCCCCATTCAGCCCATCGCGATAATAGGGCTGGTGCATGTGCCAACAGATAACCAGATTAAGTTTTGGCTGATCGGTTAAATGACTATCCTCTCTACTCATCGTCTACCTACTTCTGGTGAAGCTCACTGGCCATAAACAGGTTTTGCCCCAACATGTCCGGGGTAACAAGCACGATGCCTTCCGTGGTCACATGGAATCGACGCGCATCCTCGAGCGGATCCTCTCCAATAATGGTTCCCTCAGCAATATAGGATCCCTTGTCGATTACGGAATTTCGAATACGGCAGTTCTTGCCTATGGTCACTTTAGGCAGCAATACACTGTCCTTGATCACGCTATAACTCTTTATTCGTGTTGCAAAAAATATGACCGAACGTTTAACCAGAGCACCCGAGACAATGCATCCACCCGAGACCAGTGAATCTATCGCATCACCACGCCGACCATCATCATCAAAAATAAATTTGGCCGGTGGATGCTGGGTTTGATAGGTCCATACAGGCCAGTCCCGATTGTAGAGATTGAGTTCGGGGTCAACACCACATAGCTCCATATTGGCCTTCCAGAAAGAGTCTACTGAGCCCACATCGCGCCAGTACTGCGGCGTCCCATCCTTGTCAACAAATGGATAGGCAACAACATTTGAAGAATTGATCGCATTGGGAATAATGTCCCTGCCAAAATCGTGTGCAGATTGATCATCTTCAGCATCCCTGATGAGTGCCGAAAAGAGAAATTCTGCTGAGAAAATATAGATCCCCATTGAGGCCAGAGCCTTGTCTGGTTTTCCTGGAATTGAATCGGGTTTGGCAGGTTTCTCTGTAAATTTTTTAACATGCAAATTTTCATCTATTGACATAACACCAAATTCTGTCGCCTCTTCACAAGATACCTCAACACAGCCCACGGTGACATCGGCATCAGATATGACATGGGCCATCAACATTTTGGAATAGTCCATTGCATAGATATGGTCGCCACCCAGCACCATTACAAATTCAGGTGAATGGCGGTGCATAATATCGATATTTTGATAGAGTGCATCAGCGGTACCCAGGTACCACTCTTTTTTTAGTCTTTGCTGTGCCGGTAATATCTCAACAAACTCACCAATTTCGGCTCTCAGAAAGCTCCAGCCACGTTGTAAATGACGAATTAATGAATGCGATTTATATTGCGTCAGTACACCGATTCTGCGCAGGCCGGAGTTAATACAGTTAGACAGGGCAAAATCGATAATGCGATATTTTCCACCGAAAGGTACCGCCGGTTTTGCGCGCCATTTTGTTAAACCTTTAAGTCGTGAACCCTCTCCCCCTGCAAGAACAAGTACCAGTGTCTTGCGCGCCACCTCGGTGGCAATCCTTGTCGCAATAAAATAGCGGTTTAGCTTTAATAGCTTTTTTTCGTGATCATGACTGT
>PJEL010004166.1_pt1 | contig 12073 bp, 1 predicted proteins | sample 1853271 | NCBI WGS metagenome assembly PJEL01 (sample SAMN08108733, study PRJNA415343) | Invertebrate metagenome, whole genome shotgun sequencing project. | host: Globobulimina | place: Sweden: Gullmar Fjord | collected 2015-08 | reverse complement strand
CCGGGCTGCATCCCTGCAGCTTCACTCGCTGCTTGCCGCCCCCCTTGGCTCGCGTGTCAAAAGAGATGGAGCCGTGATCGTCGTAGTCCAACGTCACAGGGGACAGGCTGCGCAGCCATCTCCCCCCCAATACCACGTCGACCTGAATCCCAAGAGGCAGCACGCGGAGCGCCATATTGTTCTCGACGTAGTCCACTCCAGAAGCAGTGTGCGCCAAGAACTTCGCGTGAGCGATCTCTCCAGAGGTCTTGACCGACCCATCAGCGAGTGTTACCCGCATGGCCGGTCCCTTCCTTATCTTCAGGCCACACATCTTCGCGCAAGACTCCGATACGAAATTGTCGGACGCCCCGGAGTCCACCAGCACTTTTATCAGGTGTCCCTTTAGGTGTGCGTAGAAGACCAAAAGTAAGACTCCCTCCTCGTCACGTACGGCTGCGAGGCTGCTGGCCAAGCGACCCTGAGCCGGATGTTTCCACAACACCCCCCCATTTGTGAGCACATGCTCACAGTGCAGAGATTCCTGCAGAGCGTGGGAGGCGAGGGAGGCCAGAGCGCTGGAGGTCGGCATGGGTTCCGTCACGTCCATACCGTTCTCCTCGCTGTCGGTGGGGCTCACGTGACTAGTGTCGCTCTCAGTTCGACTGACGTGTGTGGTACCGCTGTCTGTCTGACTGACATGTGTGATACCGCTGTCTGTCTGGCTGACATGAGTGGTACCGCTGTCTGTCTGGCTGACATGAGTGGTCCCGCTACCAGTCTGGCTGACATGGGTGGTTCCATCACTCGTCTGACTGACGTGAGTGGCCTCACTGTCTGTGGAGGTATTACTCCCGCTGAGGCGGGCTCGACGGGCGTCTGCCACGAGCTGCATGTCCAACTGCTCAGTCAAAGTGAGACAGGTGGGGTGCATCTCCAGAATTCCTGCAGGTGGGGATCCCGCTGGATACGCTTCTGGGTGGCGATCACGAAGGGTGGCAAACCGCATCTGCTGAGTGAAGTTGAGGGAACCTTCACTGTCGGTGTCAGCCTTTCCACTCCGGCGCAGAGGATAAGTTGTGTCACCGTCGATATCGTCCTCTAACCAGAAGGGTGGGGATGACACCGCGGATCGCACGCGCCCTGCCCGGCGTCTTCTCGTCCTCGAAGGATTGCCGGAGAGTATACTGTCCGCAGGGCAGATGGGGGTAGACGGCGCTGCTGAGTTCACTTCCTCGGGTGGCGTCGGAAGTTCGGTTCGGTGCTGTTGTAGTCGATACTGACTGCAACACACCTCCATCGAAGACATCGTCGAGCAGGTGGATTCAGAGTCACCGTGTAACATGCCGAACACTGCGTCGGTGACCGGGGTGTCACCTTGCGTTTGAGGTTTCGAGACAGAACCTTGGCTAAAGGCGCGGCGGATGGCCGTGAGTTGGCGTCGAAAAAGGGAATTCGCGACCGCGCCAATCCGCCGAAGCGCTGAGGGTTCCGGCAAAGGATGGGAGGACAACGAAGGAACATCTGCTTTACGTAGTCGGTGAAGGCGATAGGCAGTCTGCACCTTCATTGCCGCCGCGCTCCATCTCGCTCGAAGTCGTTCTAGGCCCGTGGTCTTCCAACCAGTGCCTCCACGTTGCAGCGCACTCGCTCCAGGGCGAACTGGGGCATTGGATAACAGTGCGGCCGTCATCATGGCGTGTTGCTGCTCTCGTACCGACAACTCGTCCCAAGCCATCAGCAGAACCCGGGAGGTAGAAGGGTTCGTCGAGGAGGTACGCGAAGGAGGGTTGAGCTGCCGCTGTAGGAGCTTCAGGTCGGCTGCCCGTTGACTCCAAGACTTCGGGGTAGTTTCCAGCCTCCGGGTGGCGTGGAGCCGACGGGTGGAATCTGCTAATTCCCGCATATGCTGAGGAGATGAAGATTTGGCGGCCTTCTTCAGCTTCCGCAACAAGGCCTCCACCGTCGTGCTCCCAGGGGGTCTACGCCATTTCCAGGAGTTCAGTCGAAGGCGTTGATCGTCCAGGGACAACTGGTACACAGCCGTGTTGCCGGGGGCGATCAGTTTCAGGTTTCGATAATCTGTAGGGATACGCTCTTCCACTACAGATCCTCGAAGGTCACCTGGCTCCACCGTCACTACTGTCGCTGTCAAGGCGCTGGTGGAGTTGGCAGTCGGGGTCAGTGAAGTCGGAGTATTCGACCAACTTGGGTCGTGGGATCTCCGTTCCTGAACTCTGGCCCGGGTGGCTGCCAGACTCAGTGCGTAGTGTGTCTCCTCCGCCGTGAGACAGGTAGGTGGCAATTCCGCCGCCTTGATGTTCCTACTCGGCGATGACAGGGGGTGACGACGAACTTCTTCAAGGCGATGAAGCTGAAGTCTTCTTGTCTCCGCGTTTCTCCGTTCCTGTACGCGGAGCCGAGTTGCTGCCAGGTTCATGGAGAAAAGGGCCTCTTCTGCCGTGAAGCAGGTCGGGGATAACTCCTCCGTCTGAACGTCTTTCGTCGGGGAGGAGAATGGGTGACGCCGAATTTCCTCTAGACGAAGTAGTCGGTGACTCTCTGCTTCCAGTGCCAAGATCGACCGAGGTCGTAGGTCCTCGGCGGGACCCTTGAAGGTCGTCGGCGGTCGCCTTTTCTTGGAGAAGCAGATGTTGGCGCTGCGCGGTCGTGAAGGGGCTGGAGACGCGGATGACCAGGGGCGTTGAAGTCCTTTCTTGTGGTGAACTTCTCGTGACTCGGATAGAGCCGCATACCAATGTACGGGGGTATTGGCGGACATGACCGTCTTCTCATCGGGGAGGTTATGGTCGGGGAGGGAATCCACTGTAGTGTGGGTTCTGCTAGATGGGAATTCTCTGCTGTGGTCGTGGTCACCACCAGAGTTCCGATGAGCTGGACAAGACCCTCCAGCTGAGGTCTGTCCACGGCGGTGCAGGCCTAAGCCTGCTTCCCGGAGGTCCCCGCCGACCCCCCGTTGTGAAAAGGTGAGGGGTCGTATCCACATAGCGCACAAAGGTCCAACACCGTGGACTCGTCAACGTCCGTCAGGTCCGAGATCTCATCCATGACCGCGAGGTCCTCGTCCCCTAGGTCAGAGTACAACGACTCGTCCTGCACTGCCGCCAAGCACGCGACTACTTGGCTCCGTCGTGTGTTTGCTAGGCGAGAAGGGGCGTTGGCCCTCCAAGCCGCAAGCTTGGCTGCATTGTCGCAGTTGGCTACTAGGTGATCCGTGCTGCCACAGGCAAAGCACGGCCTCTCTCGAATGGCCCATGGTGGCCGTTGAGCTCCGATTCCTCCAGCCGCTGCAGCGGGACTCGGACGGCTCCCCTCCGGGCGTACTGCCGCCACCTGCCCCGTATCTCCTTCCTGCGGCTCCTGTATGGCAGCCACCATCGGTCGCCGTCGAGCAAAGTTGAAAGGGCGAGGGGGATTGGCTGTGCTTCGGGGAGTCAAAGAGGAGCGTCCGCGCTGCGCCATCTCTTGCGCCACTTGGCGTACTACAGCCTCGGATAGGGCAGCGTCCTCCTTCACCTTGTCCGCCTCAAGGTCTGTCGCCACTTGTCGGATCTTGAGGATGGCGGAAGTCTCCGACGAGTTCCGATTCTTTTGAGCCTGTTCCCAAAGGTGAGGGCGCGCTGGGTCCACACCCTGGGCGTCCAGCTTCCGAAGAACTCGTGTTCGGTGTCGGAGTCCGTCTAGGTATAGACCCGTCAGCTCGAGGTGGCTGATGTCTGAACACCCGTCCACCGATTCGGCCAGGAACCGTACCGTCTGATATCGGGTGTTCACCCGGGAGTAGAACTGTGCGGCACCTTCCCCATCACGCTGCTTCTCACCGAGGAGGTCACGCTTGTAGCGCATCATGTCGGTCACAGGTATGCCGAGTGATAACGCGAGATCAGCTAGAAAACGACTGGTAGAGTCGTATCGTGACCTCCACGTGTCGCCACAGCTGCCCCCAGGGGCAGACTCCTCCAGATACTGCTGCTGCGCCTTAGCTAGTCGGTCCTCGCTGATCATGGCCATGACGTCGGAGTTCGTCATGACAGCCATGTTAGGTCTCTCAGGTAAGCAGCTCCAAGAGGTCAGAGCCGTGCGCACCGTCATGTGCGCCATCACTTTGAGAACCGACTTGGCGAAGGTCTCGAGATCGTCGAGAGGTTCCCGCGGTTTGGGCTCACTCGGGAACTCCGGCAAGGTCCCCACGAGCTTACGCACGTCCTTGAGCTGGTACTGCTCGTTTTTGACAGCTCGGGGGTCTACAGTGTACATGCAGTTCGGCGGGCCCGCAGCCTGCAACACACCAGGATCGTTCCCCCCCTGCTGCTGCTGCGGATCCGTCGGAGGCATGCCCGGGTGAAAAGGGTAGGCCCCGGACTGTGGCTGCCCGGGGTACGGCGGTCGACCCGACGAACCGTGGGGCGGTCCGAATTGAACCGAGGAAGCCGGTGGGGGACCGGGCGGCGGAGGTGGCAGAGAATTCGAAAGGGTTGCCGAGTACGACGGGGGAACGGTGGAAGGGTCCAGTTCTGGTGGGACGTACGGCATGGCGTAGGCGGAGAGGGCGGTGGACGGAGCTGGGAACATCGAGGGACGGTGGTGGGGGGAAACTTGCGGCACCACGGCCGCTGACGAGGTCGGAGAAGGCGATGCCGAGATGGCCAAATTGCCGTCATGATGACCTGTTGCCAGCCGAATATCCCGATACCACCTGGAGTTGTATACCGCCACAACCGCCTCCAGACCGTCCTCGAGGTACTGCTCGGACTCGGACTCAAGGAACATGTCCACGTGTGACCATGCCGTCAATTTTCTCCACTCGGTCAAATGTGCACACCCTTGCTGAGCAATGGTTCGGGTTGCCGAGTCATAGTCCACACATACAGCGTAGATATGACCTGTGCAGTCAACCCGATATATGGACTCCCGGTTGAGCGTACAACCAGAGATGGTGTGATACGCTCGAGGATCAATCCCCACCGTCCGCATCACTGTCCAGGCTCGAGACGGACCATCGGCCTTGTCTGGTCCTGCTATTGGCAAGGACAAGGGAAAATGATGAGTGTCCTTGCCGTCAGGGCTGGGTTCAGACCGAAGTCGCATCCAGAGGGAGTGATAGCACGGAGTGATTACCAGCAACTGCACTCCGTTATCCGGGGCCACTGGCCGGGGTCCTGACGGGAGGGTTCGTTCGCCGGGCTCACGAGGGTCATCGCTACGGCCGTCATCTCCCTCGTCATTACCAGAGGCTGCCTCGTAGTCGCCCTTGCTGCCGGGGTTAGAATCGTCGGCTGCAGTGTTGGCCGGCTCCTTACCATGTCGACGCTGAGGTGGAGCGTACTTGGTGGAGCTGGAGTCCCACCGCATCGCCGGTCTGTCGGTTGGCGCAGGGTCGTCACTGGAGGGAAGGTGTACGAGCTGAGAATCCACGCTGTCACGCCGTCGAACAATAGCCTGCTGAGCGACGTTTCGGTTGGCCGAGTCGTAGTCCATGCTGTCACTCCGTTGAACATGAACCTGGTTGGCGGGGTTCTCCCGCATACTGCGGACGGAGCTTCGCGCAACTGCCACGCTGGACACCTCGTCGGGATCGCTGCTGGGGCCGGCGTGCTGAGGAGTCAGGTCGATTACCGAACGGTCGGCAGCCTCGGTCAAGGAGCGGACTTGGGGCTCCGCCAACTGCTGCTCCAGCTCTGAGCGCCTGGCGATCAACCGCCCCAACTCCCCCCTGAGTTGAGCCATCTCCGCTTGAGCCGAAGTGAGATCGAACCGTTGGCGTTCCATGGCGTCCCGTTGAGAGGCGTTAGCCGTCAGGCTCGCGCTCAAGGCGTCCTTCAGCCGGTCGATGGACTCCTTCTCTCTGTCGGCATTCGCCGCCGCTTGCTCTGCCAGGAGCATCTGAAACTGTTCCCGGCTGCGCCGCTCTGCTGCCTCTACCTGCTCAGCCATAATCTTCGCGGTGACCTGGGCCTGCCTCCGCGCTTCTCGTTCACGGTGGTCCGCTCCTCTCTTCTTTCGGCGTTGTTGCCGACTAGAAGACCCGGCTCCGCGTGACCTCCAGGACGAAGGTTTAGAGCTGGCGGAAGAGGTTCCACTCCCTGACCCTTCGCTGTCGTGGTCCAACACGGTTGGGGTCGGTGAGGTTCGGGGGTTGGAACCAGGGCTCGAAGAAGGTGGCATGTCCTTGAGCAGGGTGTGGGGGCCGGACGATCGTCGACGGCGTCGTGACAGCCTCTGAGGTGGTGCAGCCGATTCTCCTGCCTTCAATGAGTCGACGGGGTTGCCCAAGGTGCTTGCCTTGAGGGGGAGAAGGGGTCGACCATCCTCGTCCAGGTTGTCAGTTCTCACACGCACCTCATCGGCAGGCTGCATGGAGGTATCCCCTTGATCGGAGAGATCACCCGGGCGCGCCGAGGTCGACGGTAGCGCCGTCGAGGGGGCTGCAGAAGTTTGAAGTTGCCTATTCATCTGGATCCACCACAGGCGCTGCTGCTCAGTGGGGAGCGTAGATGGTGTAGACGCCTCCATAGCCAACCCCCGTGGCGATGTCCAGCGACCAGCGTTGGAGGGGTCGTGCATCATCGGAGTGTGATACGGCCTCGGGGCGAGGAGAGGCTGGGAGTACATCACCGGAGGTTGGCCGTACACGTTCCCCACATTCCACGTCAATTCGCCGCTCGAGCCGGCGATGGGGTGGTAGGAAATGGGGAGACCAGCATGGAAATCGGACTGCGCCGGCAGCCATCCGGCTTGGGGTACGATCCCCGGCGCCATCGACACACCATAGGGGGCGTGTATGGCTGTCGGCTGTGTCGCCCATCCAAATTGTGCGATTGTCGGCGGTAGACGCGGGTCCTGAAGGGGGGTCGTCAGTTCCGCCGGTGCGTACGGGGGTGTCGGCGCAGCATCGTAAGGAGGCGGCGCTGCGCTGACGGTGTCCTGCCTCGAGGCCGAGGGGGACCAGTAACCAGTGGTTGGGCTGAACTGTGGAGTGGAAGGGTGGTCTGGGTTCATGTTATAGACGTGATACAAGTCTGCTACGGTGAGGGAAGGTTAGGGTTTCGTCCAAAAAAACACGTTTTACGCAGTATACGGTAGCTATGTAATTGTGGCGCAAGTACTAAGAATACAGCTAATTATCTTCCTCCTCAGACTCTGTTATGTCAGACCAAGGTGGAGAAGGTGGAGGGCCACCCGGACTCGGTGGTTCTAGAATCCAGATTGTCGACCCGTCTCTGTGTCTGAGGTATTCCAGTAAATAGTCGTCGGGAGATACTGCCATATGTTGCTCTGTACACAGTGTTAAGGGGCCAAACCCTAAGCCGTAGAGTGGTGAACAGTACGGAAATACGGTCGGAAGTTATTTGGAGCTCGAAGTACCAATTTTTCCCGACTTTGTTTGCTTTTTTCAAATTTTTGGCAGGGCCTCCGGCGCAAAGTGTTTGAAAAAGCGGTCCGAACTGGTGAAAAAACTCAAATACTGACTCTTAAGTGTGGTAGCACTGAAATATCTCGAACATCTTGTTTACATCTTGAGCCGAAAAGTGGTCTGAGTGGCTGTTTTCGGCTATAACTTCGTTGTAGACGTCAATAGTAGTGGTAAGACTGCTAAAAAGAGGTCGGGGCTAAGTTATGAAGAAGTTGTCTTCCGGGATCTTGCCGTACAAAAACCAAAAAAGCACAAAAACCGGCCAAAATAGGCTGAGGAATGTATTAAGGTGAGTGTAGACGATAGAAAATGGAAAAGTTAGTACGTTGTCAGTACATATCGTTCGTCGAACCGCTCCCCCCCTGCAAAACGAAGCATATCACCGCCGCCAAAAAACCGCACGCGCCAAGCCGCACGGTGCCGCGCCCACAGGTATGATCAACCACACAGATACTCAAGTTGTTCCGGGGTATATGCTGAAGGGAGACGATGTGCACGAACGACGATATATTCCAATATACACGGATACAGCTATTAAGTAAGTTGCATGCTATTCTAGGTTGCTATCTATTTCGGTTAAACACACACTGAACTACAATTGCACGACAACTCCTTTTAACATCACATCCGTCCTACCCACGATTATTTCCCCCAATCGTCCGTAGGCACATTCGTATTGATCGATGATTGTATGCCTCACAAACGATCACTCCTACATCGTCTGTCGACACGGTCCAATCATCTGTATGCATGAGTCAGACAACTGTCGACCTGATCACATCGATCGGCCATCCGTGTCCCTCCCGACGATTATTCCTTAATCGTCCGGGGACACGATCCAGTTATCTGTGGACACGATCCTGATCTCATATCTAGCAGTCGACTCGATTCGTCATTCGATATTCGATCTCCGGATTTCTCATTATTGCAATGCTGTGCCTCCGGGCACAACTCTCCCCCCCTTAAGAGGTGGCTATCTCCTGATCCACGCTCTTCTTAATTTACTAGCCAGTTCTAGGGTTCCCTGGTTCCCACCAGTTCTGAGGTGTGCTGGCTCCTGTTATTATACCTCTACCACCATTCAGTGTGTTTGGGTTCCAAGGTCCCGCCACAAGGACGCTATCCCAAGAAACCTTCCACTACACCTCCTGGAATCTAAGGCAGGTCTTCGTCTTCGTCTTCGTCTTCATCTTCAATCGTCGACGCTTGACAAGCACTGAGTCGTGCTGCCGGGGCTTGCTCCTGCTCTTGCCTTCCATACTGTAAGGCGTGAAACAGGTGGTTGAGTAGTGGTCCAGGAATCGGGTACACTGCTCGGGAATCACGTGCACCTGCCTGATCTGGATGTGGCCCAACTTGCGCGGTATCAGGGTGTCCTCCTGTAGCCCATCTGTAGGCGCAGGGCGTTTCCGCGGTACATTGTAGAAGTGGAATTTGCGGTGGAGAACTCGTCCAAATACACGTGGGCTTCCGGTACCTTTTCCCATATTTGCAATAGGTACAGAAAAGCGGATCTGGCAACTTATCCATTACTGGGCGCAGACGTAGAGCATTGGGGAAACGACCTTCCGGGTTCTCCAGAAACCAGTGATCAGGTTTAAAGTACTCGATGATGTCCAGCGTCTGCTGCACGCACTCGTCTGCAGATTGTAGATCTGGTGGTCCTCCAGTCGTTCTCGCCTGACTGTATTGGGTACACGGTGGGCTTGCCCAAATCACATCGAAATACCCCGGGGGATATTGGTGGTATTTCCAGTCTTCGATGGTGGTGACATGGGTGGCCCTCCACAATGGATCATGATCTACTGTTACCGCGTGGGAGTGGGGGAAACACTTACTGAACTGTTTTTCCACAGACCCGGTACCACTGAACATTACCAATATCCGAACCGGTCGTTCATCACCCCAGTCGCACTCCGTGACTCGGGCAACTTCTCCATTGTCCAGGGTACACAAGCTCTCCCACGGCAAACACGTCTCCTCTGGTGCTGCTAGCTCAGGTTCATCGCAGGGGTGTTGAATTAACTGGGCCAGAGTGATTTCTGCTGCAGCCGCGGTGTTCACCGTGGCATCTCGGAGCCGCCGGCGACGTTCTGCGACCTCTTGCATTGATTCCCGCTGCCTGCGTAGACGCTCCTCTTCGAACTCCTTCAGCTGCTGGTTCTCACCTCCGCGGTTCATCTTTTCTCGGGTTCTCCACTGATCGTGAGCGGAAGAAAATCCCACCCAGCGCACCTTCCACTCCTCCACCTGCTTGCCTCGGACTGAACGCACTCGGTAGGCGAGGATCTTGTCCACATAGGCTTCTGCCTGTCCGTCCACCATAACTGGTTCAGGGACAGGAATGACAGATCGACGGGCGAAGGAGTCCTCACCCCCCACGTGAGGTTTGAGTCGATGTTGGGCGAACACGTCATGTATCAACCAGTGAGGGGGAAGGCGAAGTCGATAAGCTACCGGAGCTCCTCGTTCAGCCTCTGGCAATTCGGCCTGCAGATCGCTGTAGAAACGTTCTACCACAGGAACCGGGCCGTGCCAGCGGCGGCCTAACTTCCTGCAGAGCTTCCGGTCCATCAGCTTCTCGGTGAGGTGCTTGGCCTCGATCCACACGAGGTCACCCACCTGGTACTCCTGCTGAGCGTGACGCTGATCGAACTGTGCCCGCTGCCGCTGCTGCGCCAACTCGAGCCTGGCCCGCGCGTCCCGTAACTGCGACGAAAATTTCACAGCCATCTCATGTGCTGTTCCCACCCCCCCAGTTCGTCGTCGGTTGCCAGGTTCGGTGGCTGCCTCCAGGAACAGGTCCATCTGGGACATTGGTGACACACCATAGCAAAGTTCGAACGGAGTGAAACCGGTAGCCTCACTGCGGGAGTCATTTATGGCGAACTCCACATTAGTGGCGTACAGATCCCAGTCTTCAGCGTTGGCCCCCACAAAGGACCTCAGCATGTCCTCGACTACTCGGTTGCTAGCCTCGGCCTGACCATCTGACCTCGGATTGTAAGGAGTCGTGGAGGCCACACGTACGCCCATCAAGCGCATGAGCTCCCGCCAGAAAACATCCTGGAATCGAGGGTCTCGGTCACAGACAATCTTTAGCGGCGCGCCATGTTGTCTCCAAACCACATCGAAGTAAATCCTGGCCACAGTTTGTGCTGAACTGTCCCCGAAGTGCATGGGTACCACGTGCACCATCTTACTGAGTTTACAAGTGAACGTGGCGAAGGCGTCGTTGCCTTGGGTCGTCATGGGGAGCCCGGTAACGAAGTCCACACCCACCACCTGCCAGTTACGTTCGGGAATAGCGTGAGGATTCAACAATCCATCCGGGAAGGAAGAGCGCGGCCGCACGGACTGACAGGTCGGACATGAAGAAACCCAGGCTGCCACATCATCAGAAGCATTTCTCCACCAGAATCGCCTGAGCACTCTCTCCAGGGTCTTCTCTCTTCCCGTATGTCCGGCCGCCAAGGAGTCGTGAGCCTCCCGGAAAATAATTTCCCGAAGAGGGGAGTCCTCCCCCAGTACCAGTTGATAGCGGCCGGCAGCCACCCTCCAGAGTACATTTCCGACCACACGAAAATCCCGCGTCATGCGGTGTGGAGATGCTAAGACCTTGTCCCGCAGCTCCCGCAATGGCCCCGCCCGTTCATACTCGTCCTGCAATGCTTTCAGGAACGTGGCGTCGTCCGGCATATCCTGCTGATCTCTGACTCGTGCAGCCTCTCCTGCGCGAACAATGGGCGGCTTTACTTTAGGGTACCGAACCCGATCCGCCCTGCGGCGCGTGGGCGGCGCGTACACCACGAGTACTGGCCAAGGGAGATCATGACGTCTGCCGTCCGGGGTAACGTAGAGTTGATTTGCCACTCCCTGATCATCGTGAGTGGGAATAACCTCTCGTATCTGCATTCCCGCACGCCGGAAGATGCGCCTCCACTGGGGCAGACGCTTCTGAAGATCCGGCAGAAGGAACACTGCTGAGGTATTCTCCGGATCGGCTCTCCATTCCTCCAGGTACTTCAAGAGCACGGCCTCAATGGTGATGTGACTGCTGGAGTAGGGTGGATTACACCACACGTGTTTACCTCTCCAGCGCTCGCTTAAGCAGTCCGACCAATACGCCTCAACCTGTCGGTTTTGACCTCCCAAGTCACAGCAAGCGTCGACATCGAACTTGCCATATTGCTGCTGGATACGGTCAAACACCTCAGGGCACACCCTCCAGTCTTGTCGGTCCACCAGCAAATCCTTAGGTAGCTGCTTGCGCAATCGTCCTAATTCTTTGCGGGTAGGTACATCAGGCGCGTCCAGCACTGGCGACGAAGAAGGGGGGTCTGAACCTGCGAAGGATACTGTTTTAGCCTTCCCTCTCGTCGTCACGCCCGCCGCGAGTTCCGCCGTCAGGGACTCATGCTGTTCCATGGCCGCCTCTGCTACCTGGAGGGTAGAGACTGCCTCGGTCCACGCCCCCAATTCGGCTAGCCAGGGTGGCGCTGGATCAGGGGGCTTGTCCTCGAAGATGTCATTCGTGTCGAGCACGGATGTAGGGTCGGAAGGCAAGTCCGTAATGGGATTCACCACACCCGCATCTTTGAGTCCTTGTCGAGGCGTTTTCTCGACATAGTCGGGCCTCCTCGACAGTGCATCTGGAAC
>PJEL010004165.1_pt1 | contig 12075 bp, 1 predicted proteins | sample 1853271 | NCBI WGS metagenome assembly PJEL01 (sample SAMN08108733, study PRJNA415343) | Invertebrate metagenome, whole genome shotgun sequencing project. | host: Globobulimina | place: Sweden: Gullmar Fjord | collected 2015-08 | reverse complement strand
GGTGCCTCCCTTTTTGGGCTTTTTGGGGTTTCGTTTGGGGTTCCTCCCCTCCCCCTGCCCCCCCTCGCTTTCCTAATTTTCTTAATCATTCTGCGCCTCCATGTCTGAGCTACCTCCTTTTACAGCAGCTGCAATTGCGTGGAAATCCTGCGTCCACCTCCTTTCAACAGTGTTTTCCAGTGGAGTCATTAGGCTCGCATTGGCTCTTGTCCTTTCATGGAGCACCTGCTGCTCAGCGTCTTCGACAACGCATGGGAGCAAGCCTCTCACTTCATATGGAAGTGGCTTGGGGCTGAGCTCAGGAGATGGATACGTGATAGAGTTTGGTGCTACATCCTTCTCACTTCCGACACAGCTGTCTCATGGTTTTACTCCATTTGGTCTCAGCTATATCACTGGATCATCGCTGTCTCGCAGCAACTCAACAGCACCTTTGATTGCTCGCCCTTCATGTGCGTTGCTCGAGAACATGATGCGCCTTCCAGTGTCCAGAATGAGCATCATTCATGGAATTCTCATGACTGGCTGGGAACTCCTGGCGTCTCCTCTCAGCTCGAGAGCCACATCCTTCAAAATACTACTCATCCTTTCACAAGTCAACTTCATAAATCTGGACATGACCTTACTCGAGCAACAGCAGCTTGCTCGAGCTGTGACCTCTTGCGAAAATATAGGATGCAACTGCACCCAAACCTCCTTTCATCCGAGTTCTCTGGAAGCGCACACTCCTCGGATCTTGCCTATTGCAAAACAGACGTCCGACCGTTCCACTCGCGTTGGAGCGCACCTTCCTCGTGGTGGTACCTCCTACCCGATGATTTTACGGACAAACGGACAATCGATATGCTATGGCAGTCTGGATGCATGTCGACTCAGCATGACTTTTGCAAACGGAACCTCCATGCTGTCTTTGCACCATGGTGCAACGAAATGTCATCCGCTACCTGGGAGAACCTTCTCATTGGACACATACGATGGGTACATATGTGGGCCTCCACCTTCGTGGCAAATCAGATCACGCAGCATCAGAGCATTGCTGTGCTGGCTGACCAAACATCCAACACATTTTGCCAGTGGATTGCCCATGGATTCCAGTCCTTTCATCTCGAGTGCCATGAGGATATGTGGACCCAGCATGCTCTTGCTACTCTCCCTGACAGCTGGATTTTGCTCTCTATTGGGACTGGATGTATCACTCACAGAATCATCCGATTGTTCCTCCAGCAAGCGAAGACAGCGTTATCCTCCCTTACAGTTTCAGGAATCGATGCTGCACACGTGCTTCTCCTTGCTCTCTGTCATGTCATCGGTGGTGTCATCTGCATGGGTTGCTCTCTCATTCAATCCTTGGGTCACTTTCTTGCTTCTATTATCGCTACCCTTTTACTCAGGATGGTGGCTACGCAAGCCTCAACCCGCAAAACAACACTGGATGCCAGCACACAATCCGGCGAACTCACAACCAGCAAGGCTACCCAGTGCAGTGCTAGCATCCGTGACGCGACTGTCCAAACTTCCAGTGTCTTTTCTTTATTATGCTGTTACTGGACTCGAATGGGGCATAACATCGCCGGCAGTGAAGCTGCCAGGACACCACCCGCCTCACCCTCTTTACTACCTCCTTTTAGCGCTGCTGCTACCGTTCCGCCTCTGGCATGCGTCCCAGGTTGTTTGCTTCCAAATCATGTTGATGGCAGTGGTTCAGTTAGCGGCCAGTCAAGTGCAGCCCTCATCCTTACGCTTTGCGCAAGAGTCGAGGACCCAAACAGAGGATGGGCCTGCTCCTTTTTGTCTTTGCGTAATCGAAAATGGCTGTTGGAGAAAGTTGGGCAGAGAGGGTGACCAATGGGAAATTGTTCCTGCACTTAACACTCTTCAATGGTTTATGTTCAGGGTCGTTACGATTTTGCAAATCTGTCTTGATTTTGCAGCAAAAACCTCCATTCACATACTCAATCACCTATATATTGAGACCGCTGTTGCCATCATTTCCTTTGCACTGGCAATCATCACTTCCAGTCAATTCTCCAGACTTATTTTGTCTTGTGCCGGGCTTACAATACTGCTTCTTGATTTGCTCCCATGGCACCGTTGGGCCGCAACGACCGAAAACATGACACAGAGTCAACGGCGGATTACTGCCATTTTTCTGTGTCCAGCTTCGGCCATCCTCCATCAAGTCTGTGAAACAAAAGAGTGCCTGAAGGCAACCCTCACTCACTTAGCTCTGCACACTGCATGCCTGTTTTGCTCGCTAATGCAGTTTCTGGGTATGATGCACATTTGTCCATTGCTTCTTGCCTTGCTGTTGGCATGTGTTCCGTTCACTGTCAGCTGTTTAAGACATATTGCTGGTCTGTCATCTCCCTGGTGGATGCAACACGAACTCATTGGACTCTTTTGGCTTCTTGCCATGATCATCTCACTTCTCCTGGTACAGATAGCTGATTTGTGCTCCATTCCCCGTGTATGGACCCAGTGGATCACAGCTAGGGTGGTAAAGCTTGAGGACGACCAGAAGGTCAGATGGGCTCATTGGCATACATTAACGGTTGACTCTTTAGTTGGACCTCCTGTCAAATTCACAGTGCGTGTTAGGATGCACCAGTCCATCCCAACACTATTGGAACAGCTTGCAGAGGCCACGAACCAACAAGAAATCACAGCCCTAAGGTTGGCCTTTCATTGGAACAGTGACACAAAATCTGTGCATGCTCTCTCACCGGGCTTGGTTAGAATGCAAGAGCGCGATGATCACTCAAAAACCCCAGTGGTGACAGATGCGTTGTCCTTTGCTGGGGTTACCTTGGCTGATCTTTTTGGCTCGGAAAATATTCCACCGCAACTTCAGTGTCGACTCACGCTCAACAGGCCCATCATCAGGCCAGATCGTCTTGACCTGGATCATGCTGTAGTCTGTCCACATTGCTCGTGGGCCAACATTACTGTTGAACAGCGCGCTGACTCCAACAAAATTGAATTTCAGACGACAAGGCACAATTGTGAACATGAATGCCCTCACTGCCAACGTGCAACCCCACAAGTTAAAACAGTAGAGGCCAACCTGTGCTGCCACGACTGTGGGCTAACACACTATCAAGTCATCCACGGCAGAACAAATACGCATGCATTTTGTCCTACCTGTGGCTCTCAGGATTATGGGCTCACCTCCTTTCATGTCTCTGACCTCAGGCCGGACGAAACGGTAATCGCAGTTGAGGCACAGCCTGGTATTAGTTTTCCTGTCAAAGTATCTACTAGACAGAAGCTGATTCAGACTATGGTGGCTGTTGGACGGCATGCAGCACAATGGACGGCCATTCGCAATGTCTTGTGGTGCACGCTCGCGTTGGACCTGGGAAAAAGAGTCATCCATGTGCCAGTCGCAGACGTTCCCAGTTTATGCACCACCTCCCTTCAGGATATTCTTGTTTCCCAAGGCATCACGGATGTACGAGCCCTTAGGGCAATCTGTTTGATCGAACACCACTACGACAAGAAAGAACGACTGAGCATGGCCCTATTAAGAAAGAAAGCGCGACTTGGCCGTAACATTAGCAGGGAAGACACTAACGACATCTTTATGGAGCATCCTGGGAATCAAGTGCCGGTCGTCAACCTTGAATCATACGTACCTCCTTTCACTGAAGCAGCTCAAAATGAGTCAACTAGTAATAAAGCATCGTTTGACAGCTTTGCTGCTAATCAGCTTTCTTCAGAACCAGACGTGTCTCATCTGAGCACAGGCCCCTTGATATCTCCAACTGAACCTGAAACTGAAATATGTCCTGTTCAGGCTGCCATCCCAGCAGATGGCACGGCTAGTGCTCAATCACGAACTGGCTCGGACGACTACAGTCAGATCTGCCCTTGTAACGCAATAAAGCCAGATGAGATGAGTCTAACTTCGAGCAGCCGAACAACGTCAAGGAGCCGTCCCCGAAAAAGCAGCAACAAGAAGCGCACCTCGTCACAAGTCAGAGAAGACAGAGTTTCCATATCTCTTCACATCTCATTAGGAATACCATTATCGGATCAACTCCAAGAGACAGTACCATCCAATTGCGATGGCCTTGAAGTTGTGTTGGGTCGCACTCCTGTGTTCGATACATGCAAAACAAACAAACATCACTCCTTGCTCATCATAGTTGGGTGCTTGACAACGAGTGTATCTGCAAAACGCACTGGTACACCGCCTTTGGTAGACATCATCACACGCATTGCTGCGCGAGTGAATGTGGCTGTTGGTTTTGCGCTTCTACCTGATGGTGCTTTCAGCTTGACTTTGCTTGAAAGACTCTTTCATTCTTTCTCTATCTTTCATGAACGATTTAATGACCAGTTGTTGCATGTGCCTTTCTTATCCAGTGCAGCAGAAATTGCATCCGTGTCAGGGGGAATCCTGTACAACGTTCTCAATCCTCTTTTTCCTCTTGAGTCAGCTGCGGTTGAGTCCTTTGATGTGTGGTATAAACCACATCGAGCCATGACAGGCAAGTGCATCAGAGTTCCTTTCAATGTCACAGTCAGCAGGCTGTGTGCCACCCTACGCTACTTTTCTTCACATGAAACGGAGTGGCAAATGGAAATGGGTGAAGGTGAAAGCTTATCTCTCCTTGACAGGCCAGGTCTGGAGTTAAAACAACTTACTGACCTGGTGCCAGGTGCTCAGTACATTGTTGTTTTTCCTTGTACCAAAGAAGTTGCGGATGATTCCTGTCACATCACCGTCGAAACGGCTACTGAACATAGAAATCCACAGAATAAAAATGAAAATGAACAAATTGGCATATGGCACAAGGTGAATTCCAGTGACGGCAAGTCGAACCTACAATCAGTGCAAGGTCAATTTGCTGAACAGGTTGCAAAGAAATTGTGCAGGGGTCATGCTCCGCGGCAACAAATGATCAAAGTTGGGTTCACATATCTGTGCACGGGCTTTGTCAAGGAGCGGTTCATGACCAAAGGGCGAGAGCCGCTCACGCCATGGCTCTTCTTAGTGCAACAAGAAAAAGAAGATCAAGATATCAAGATTGACGGTTGTCACTGTCCAGACATTCCATCTAGTGGCTCCTCACAGAACCTTAGCATGGTATTCATGGGCTATGTCCTTGTGAACAGTGACCTCAACTTGTGCCAGGCGGCGTCCTGCATATCGGACATTCTACGCATGCTGCTAGAAAGTTATCCGGCACTTGACCTGTACAATTCGGATGAGTGGATTCTATCCATTGGATCTACTGCTCTCTCGTCCGCACGTAATGTATTGCCGCTGTCGCAGCTGCCTGTCAATGACGCGCTGCTTGTGGTCACGTGTGTTCCTAGTGACACAGCTGTGAGAGCAGCCAATTCTCTGTCTGAAAGTGTCTTCCTGCAGCAAATTCAAACAACGGCCAGGCTCCGGGCTTGGAGCTGCTCACAGGAATGGAGGAATATTTGGATAGCAGGCACGCGAACCTCCAAAGATATTTCTATCCCTGTCAGTATGCCCTGCTTCCTACTGCGATTGTGTCTCACCATGCATGAGCACTTATTAGCCAGGACGATGCCGAGTATTGATGATGTCAGGTACCAGAGATGGGATGTGTTCCTGCCACATGGAGCTATGAGGCTCAATTGTGTATCCAGACCATTTTCAGCAATGCTAGTTGACGCGTCCAATGGGCGCTTCCTGGGGCATTGTGGTGAACAGTCCAGCCTTGGGATTCACTTGGTAAGGACATGCAGTCTAATGCCACATCCTGAATACAGCACCGAGCTTACTGCCACTGACCCTCCTGATCCCTTCTGCTCGTCATTTGTCAGTACAGTGATTGAACTTTTTCTCTCGCATACTCTTAACACATGTGGACCTGATGATCCTCAGCTTGTACAGTTACCCCACCGCATTGAACACAGCAAGACAGAAATTGCACATACCATGAAGGGTCTCATGCTTAGGCAACTCATGCGATTACGGCTGTGGATCGTCAACCAGCAGTTTGAACCGCTAGCGCAGTGCACACATCTCTTCTTATGGAAGCAGCACTGCAAAGGAATAACGGAAGGTCATGATCTTTTGCACCATTCTCAATACACCTCGGATGTGTTTCAGCTTAGACCTCCTTTCCAGCGTGAGTTCTCACCTGAAGCGGGCAGGCTCAGTTTTGGTATGTGCACCACCCAAAGGCTTGATGAAGTTTTGGTTGATCTGCTTGAGGACCCTGCTGTTGCTGGAGTTGACCTACTGTCTACGAACACATCTTCACCGATCAGCAACATAGAACGGCCTAGGTCATCTCACCCTGCAAGCATTCCTATGGTGTCGCGTATGCAAGTCGCATGGCTTCGGGTCTTGCTTCTCCTTCCTCTTGACATACAGCTATGGGTTACATGTGCCCTCACTGCAATTCCGGCTGAATATACTCTCTTAGTCGCTACCACTTTGCAACCGATCCTTTCCTCAGATAGTAGTCTGCGTCAGAGAGCACTCCATCGTCAACTGGTCACGATCTGGCGGGCCTATGCTCATACGGCATCGTGGTGGCACCTTGCTGCCCTCCTTGATAAATTGGAGAAATCGCAGGTTCCACCTATCAAGATGGATGGCATAATTGACGAGACAGCGGTCACGCACCTGCTCACCGGACTCATCAGATGCTGGGCGCTTAAAGGTACAACCACTGCTACGCACAGCAGCAACGACCTAGTGTTGACTTGCATCAAACACGCCGTTCATGATCCCGTCAAAATACGCAGTCTCGCCCTGAAGCGGCTCTTTCCAGTCAGAGGTTCCTCGTGTTCCCTTCATCTCCTTGACCAAATTGGTTACTTGCAAGTATGGATGACCAAGAATTTCTCCTGCACAGTACCCACGACTCCTGTAGGCGGTAACTCTGCTCAGCATGGAGCCAGCACACCTGAAAAGCACTTTATAGGGGATCAACCGGATGATGACAGTGATGTCATTCAGCAATTTGATGTAACTGACACCTCCTTTCAAGATGCAGATGAGTTTGCAAATCACTCATTTCCCACGCCTCCCCTCAGTCAAATTCGTGATGTCCCCTCATCTGTTAATGTCACTCTCATTCTTCCTGCAATGGTTCCTGATTTGGGTGGAATGGTCATCACCTACTTGCCGAGATGCTACTCTGAATCAGTTGACTCCACTGATGACTTAGCCAACTCGCAAGGTCATCCCTGCAGGAGTGCGACCCTGCACAGAGAAGCGCGAGAACAGGTCTTTAAAAAGGCGAAAGACGATCATCTCATTGTTACTGATGTCACAGGCAGCAGAATTTTTGATTACAGTGAGAAGGACCATGATCACATGGGCATCCTAGTTTGGAGACTTGCTGGTGTCCCTCAGAAGAACTCCTTTCTCCTTCAGTCCAAACTTGACACCACTGACCTGGTAACATGGGAGCTGGCTCTTGAGTCACTCATTTCCTCTGCAATACAGCTGAAAAACCTTCCGGACGGATTCTATGCCAAGTGTTTCATGGCACTTGATTACGGCCTGTTGCTATTTGACACCATCAGAGCAAAACCGCTTGTCCTTTCAAAAACCGAAGCCATGGTCTCAGCAGCAACGGAAATTACAGAAGGCCATCGTATCCTACTTGCCTCCTGGAAGTGGGACACACCCTCCTCTATCAAGAATAATCTTGAGGGGGCTGGCCTAGGACTGCATGAAGATAACAACCCTTACCAGCAACAGGGTAGCAATCCATACCGATCCAGCGCGAGGCAGACGCCGAGCACTGGTGAGTCCCCCAGCCCTGACCTCACGAGGGAACTGAAAGCTCATATTGACAGCGACTTCTCCACGGTCTTGGTCATCTCCAGCTTTCAACAGTTCCATGTCTCCATCTCTCTTGCTTGGACCCCTCCCTTTGTTAAGTTCCTTCTTGCATTTCTCCTGTCAGACACATGTATTGGATCCGCTTGTCATCAATGGATGCCCAGCATTGGCTCAGCCTGCCACATTGCTGGCTCAACGTCGAGTGTGTCCATGTCCACCATGCAGTCCAACCTCAGTCTGGCAAGAGGTATGACTGACAAAGGCCTCCGTCTTGACGTGGAGGGCAGGTTCTTTCGCATTATGATACAGCACCGCCTACCAGGAGGGATGCAAGCACCTATCTTTGGCCCCATTCATGTCAATCCAGGTGCCAGTCATCTCAGGAATTCCATCTTGATTGACAGACAAGCCCTCCAACTAAACGCCTCAAATTATGTGCCAATGCAAGTTGACAACATTGTACCGGGGAGCATCTCCTTGCAGCCTCCCGAGCCTACAGTAGACTCTCAGACTAGCTTGATTTCGCAGTTTGATTCGCCTGGCGACACCTTACCTCAGACCTTGACTGGAACAAAAGGGGCTCCGCCCATTTCGCTAGCAGGTCACCTAAAAACTAAACAACCTGCTCCTGAGCCATCTTTCAGGATCAATGTGTACTTCGACAAGAGACACCAAAGGTATGCTCTCCCTAGACCTAGCAATGATGTTGATACACTTAGGTTGCTGCTGGAGGCCGTTGGTGGGTCTGCAAATATTTGGTGTCTTGACAGCAGATTGCCCAGTATGCAGACGCCACTCCAGCTCTGGTGCTCCTTTGGTACTAACCTTCCTGTCAACCTACATCAGCAGATAGAGGTATTTCCTGCTGGAGCCAATTGTTGGCCTGACACAAAGGTCATCCATCGTTTGGATTTGTGGGAACTTGCCAACCAAAGCACTCTATCCTATGTGCCTCAACCTGGTAGCACCATGTACGTGCCTGAGTGGGATGATGTGTGGTTTCATTGGAAAGATTTATTTCCGCATATCAGAACCCAGGGTGTTCACTACACCTACAAAGACAAGCTGGTGCTGCAGGTTGGCCTTGCAGGAGACAGCCTCGTTCAGATTACGACACTTCTAGCAACTACGGTTGCAGAGTTTCGCATTCAAGTAGCAGAATTGACACACGATGACCATGGCATCATTTTAATGCATAATGGAGCTGTTCTTGAGGATGAACAATCTCTCATGTCTCTTGGTATCACCGCATGTTCCACAATTAATGTGGCAAGAACACAGCGCAGAATTTACCTTGGAGTCTGCCACCCAAACTTCACAAGAGAAAAGGATGGTGGGATTGCCATCAAAGTCCCTTCCCTCACGAGAGAACTGCCGCGGCATTGGTCAGTGCTTAAAGTCCACGCACTTGAAGCCACTGCACCGCTTTCCTTTAACCCAGATACTGCAGCAAGTGACTTTGAACCGCTCATTGACTGGATTGAGACCTTCCTGGTGGATTACAGAAAATCTCTTATAAAAGAAGTCTCGCGATGGGGAAACTTCAATCATTGCGGCAACGACCCGAATGAGAAGTATGGTGGCTCTGACAGAGGAAACCACACCTATAGCAGAGGCTATGCCTACCTCCTTTCACTGTTTCCCAACAAGGTGCTCTATAAAATGAGATCTATTACTAACGTTGAGTACCGAGGTGACATTGTTGAAGCCATTTGTGGCATAATGTTTGGTGACCTTCACTTGAAGTTCCTGCCCATTCAAGAAGTCACTTCAATGGTGATTGTTGAGAACCTTGTGTACACCCAAGAAGACACAATGAATGTGGTTCAACTCCTCATGTCGGGAGCAATCAGCACGCACTGGAGGTATGCATTCGAACAACTGGTTTTACATGCTGAAACACACCAGAATCAACCAATGCCACCTCCTGTCAGCATGCCAGCCTTACCACCCATACCCAGGATAGAATCTCAGCCTGCCCCATGGACATTGCCATTACCACAGCATGCAGGAGGCATGTCCACCACATATGCCTCATCAACTGCTTCGGGAAGGCAGCTTGAAACGTGGACCTATGATGATGAATTTGATCCTTGGGTGCCTGATGAACTGTTGCAGATTGGCCCTGAGAGAGAAACCAATGTAAATGCATCCACTATAGATGCAGATGACTCTGCGGGATATAATGCAAACATTGAAAAAGCTTGCCTCCCTTTTTCCTCGCTTGGTGCCTCTAGGGTAGATTCCCATGGGCGCAAATGGTTTCTTCAGTTGAATGTTGGCATGCCGGTTGGTTACCACGGGGTGTCGGGTTGGTGGGATGGTGGGGATATCATCCCAGGGCCAAGACAACACGTACGAACAGGTGACAAGGACGTGGCATTCGCAAGCACAGCATTTGAACAAGCGGCTGAGTTTGCTCCGCCATGGTATGGGGTACAAACTGTACTTGGCGTCAAACCTCGGCAAGGCTGGAGTAATACTGCCACTCTTCAAGCGGACGTGATACAATCTGATAGATTTGTCGTTGTTCAAATCTGGAAAAGGGTTCTAGCCACGAGTGCACAACATGAGGGCCCAGGATTCATTGAGCCTGGCCCAAACTCATACTGGGTGAATCCCCGCTTCTTTCGGGAAGAAAACAAAGAGGTACCCATTGCGGAGCACGAAACGCTTACGCATGTTGCACGCATGCACACGTTGGCAGAAACCATCTCCTTTCCACAATCCCATCGTGCTAAGTGGAAACATATCCTGTCAGAAAGATACAAAAGAAAGAATCATAGTGGCGATGACAACACGGTACCTGCAGCCCTGCCAGATGCCTCCCTTGTAAATGCAAATGATATGGAAGAAACTCAGCCATGTAACACATGTTCCATGGCGACGCTGCCTGAAACCATTGGAGATGAGGCACCTTCAAGCCAGCAGACGGGATTGACTCCTTCTTCAGCCTCGGTGCTACCCTTGTTGCCTCCAGTTGCTGTCGTTCCTGTTCCTAGTCCTCAAAGTCACGCTCATGGGAAACGCAATGCGGATGCAACTCAAGCCACACAATTAGTGTCCACGCAGGACATGGCACCACTAGCAGAAGACGGGGCATCTCAAGAAAATACGCAGGAGGTAGCCACGCAAGACATGGCATCTTTACCCACTGAACACATGCAGGACATTGTCTCGATCATTGAAGTTGTCCCCGGTGGTGTCCTAGGAAATGCTGTGAGTGCTGGCAAGACAAAGGAAGTGTGGTGGAAACCAGAGCAATACACATTAGTGGTTGATCCAGCGGGTCTCAGATACATACAAGAACTTGGCCCCTCCAAGGCCTCTGGTGCGTCTGGTGCAATCTACCAGTGGCTTGATATCAATCAATGTACCTCCTTTCCTGCTCCGGTCAAGAATGGGCTTACAGATCACCTTCAGGCATTTGAATTTGCATACAATAGCAATGACAGCTCCAAGCATATCCTACATGTCCTTGGACCCGACTTCAATAAAGAACACAAGCATCTTTCCAGGGAGGCTGCTGTTGAAGTCTTAGCGCAGACATATCTGAACATTTGGAAATCCTACATCAAGTCGACCTGCAGAAATATTCGTATCCCGCCTCTTGCGGGAGGCATCAATGCTGGAAAATGGAAACAACAGATTATCCAGCTCACCATGGAAGCCCTGCTTGGCAGCTTTGAGAGTCTTGAAGCTGAAAATCGTAACCGACTCATCACCAAAGGGATTATACAGCTTTGTATCTTTGATCAAAGTGAATATGACCAATGGGCGGCTGCGGTTGCTGAAGCCTGTCTCTCCAGAGTCTGGCCTAAAATTCGTGCTACTGAGCAAAGAGCGAGTAGGCAGGTCAATGCCAACTTCTCTGTTCCCTTGTCACCCTCCACTTCTGATCAGGCAACCATTGCAAAGGATGAGACGGTTGACACCAACATCAGGATGTTGCCGCAGACACAGGGTGTTGAGGCACCGGCTGAAATGCTCCCACAAGAAGTACAAGACACATGTGATGCATGCCATGAGCTGGCAATCCCCACTGTCCTCCTACTCAACAAATGCCGCACACGTAGAGCGCCCAAGTGGTTCTCTGACCTTGCGTGTGAAGCCAAGGCTCTCAAATCGATTCGACTTGGGATGATTCCTAACAGCACTAGGTCACTGCCTGTGCCACTTCGGCTTGATATACCATCAAATATGGAGCATGCGTGGCAAGTTCAGTTGGCAATCAAGGAAGTCTGCAGAACGGACAAACACCATGAGACTCCACTTTGCTATGAAGATGG
>PJEL010004164.1_pt1 | contig 12075 bp, 12 predicted proteins | sample 1853271 | NCBI WGS metagenome assembly PJEL01 (sample SAMN08108733, study PRJNA415343) | Invertebrate metagenome, whole genome shotgun sequencing project. | host: Globobulimina | place: Sweden: Gullmar Fjord | collected 2015-08 | reverse complement strand
TTCGTTCATAGAAAAAACGAGTACTTTATCCTGAGCTTTTAACTCAACATTGTCGACGGATGAAGGATTAGCGATTGCATTAAATAAACCGAATTGAATAATTTCAATGTTTCTACCAATATCTTTTTCACGAACAATAATACTGTAATTTAAATCTGCGTCTTCCAACACATAAGAATGAATACTTGGCAGCAGATCTCTAACTTTTTGACCTACAGACCATTGATATTTTCCTGGTCTAGAAACCGCTCCTATAATAGTTACTGATTCGTCAAACTGCTCTGAAGTTTTCAATACACGAACGACATCACCAGCAGCAACTGTTTTTTTCAGCTGCTCATCACGAGTTAAATCAACATTGACAATAGTGCGTAGATTATTGCGATTAAATCGCTCGACCACAGTAGAAGATGGATAAGCGGAAGGCAGAAGGCCCCCTGCCATTTTAACTACAGACTCAAAGGTTTCTTCACCACTAAGTTCATATATCGCTGGACGGTTTACTTCACCATCAACAGTAACGCGTTCACCAACAGGGGCAATGAACACTACATCACCAGATTTAAGCATACTGTCGTTTGATGAGTCACCATTAATCAGCAAGTCATATAAATCAAGAGTTGAAACTAACTTACCTGATCGTTTAAGTTGGATATTACGTAATGAGCCTATATCGTTTATTCCACCAGCGGCAAATAACGCGTGAGTCATGCTTGATAAAGCACTTAAAATATACGGGCCAGGCTTATGAGCATCACCGGCAACAAAGACACGAATAGATCTTAACTCTGCCAAGGTGATAACGACATCGACACCAAGAATTTTATTTTTGATTTCATTGCTTAATAACTGTTTAACTTCAATGTAGTTAAGCCCTGCGACTTGAAATGCACCGAGTTCAGGAATAATCAACTGGCCTTGTCTAGAAACATACAGGTCATGTTGGCTGTTTTCTTTTCCGAAAATTTGAATGCTTAATCCGTCGCCTGGACCAACAATATAATTTTCAGGCGCAGCGATATCCATAATAGGTGCGAAAGTTTGAGGTGCATTGGCGAAAATTTCATAGCCAAAAGGCTTAGGCTTGCCATCATCTTCTTCCTCTTCATCCTCTTCTAGCATGCCGAAGTCAAGAATAGGGTTGCCAAACTCATCAAACTCAGTGCCACGAGGGTACACTTCCTGATCTTGTTGGCTAGCTGCTTTGGGGCCAAAACCGCTGCTACCGCTTAGCTGCATTTGAATCATGTTAAAATCGATTCCCATGCTTTGAGCCAATGCACGCTGCTGAGACTCAGGTAACCGTTTGAACTGTTCAATTTGTTGAGGTGTAATGTTGCTCGGCAATTGGGCAGCATAAACGGTAAATGATAACGTTGCCGCTATGATAATTAGTAGCAGATTGATTAACTGTTTATTCATTAAAGTGACCAAGTCCTTTCAAATAGGCATATTATTAAGCGAGCGAGAGTTTATCACAGCCCAAGTCTTAACGTCATTAGTAAGTAAAATGCGATGATTAAATTTAATTTTATTCATCAAGTTCATCAAATTCATCGAGTTCATCGAGATAGGCGTCAATTTCAGCTTCCGCCTCTTCATCAATGACTATTGGTGGATTGCCATCATATACTTTGTACCTCATATTCTGGAAATATGCATTTTTTACAAAAATATAAGGGTCAACCGATTCTTCAATCAGCTTTTCTTGATCCGCTAGCTGTGCCCGTTTTTCAAGGCCGATTACTAAGTTACGAGCTACATTAGGCCAAAAATCAATAACTGCTAGTGGCCAATAATACTTATCAACATAATCACCCACTTCTTCTCTGACTGAACTTGGTCCTAATACTGGCACCACAAGATAAGGGCCATCTGGCACACCATAAGAGCCAAGCACCTCACCAAACTCCTCTTGAGTCCCCGACCATTCAAAATCACTGGCTGGATCAAAAAAACCGAATAGTCCTATCGTTGAATTGAGGACAAAGCGCCCAGCACTTCGGCCCGCATCAGAGAACTTGCCTTGCAGCACATTATTGATTGCAGAAGATGGCTCATTCAAGTTCAACGCCATATTGTACAAGCCTTCTCTTAACTCAGAAGGTACGTTATTAACGTACGCCTGAGAAGTTGGCTTGAGTACGTATTTGTCTGCATAATCCCAAGTAAAGGTCCAAAATGGTCTATTGATAAATTCCAACGGGTCTTTAGGATCACTTTCCTTATGTTCTGTCTGCCCTGTGGATGAGCATGCTGATATAAATAAACTAAAACAAAGAATGAAGACAACTTTAGAGAGTTGTTTAAATGCTGGCATAGGCAGACTCACGAAATTTCCTAAATAATAAATCAAACGGCAAAGATTGTAGCATGAGCTTTAAAATGTGCGAATAGCTTAGTCGAATAAAATATTTATGTGATTCAGCTACGCAATTATCACGATAATACAAATATTTACTACCCCAGGCTCTGGCTCTGGCTATTGAACCACGACATCAGGTTATTTATTTTGTGTGCTCTTATATACTGAAAGTAACATTTCTACTTCTGCTCTCGGCAATTCACATTCACGCATAATTTCTTCAGTATCAGCACCAAGTGCTGCAAGTTTCGACGCTCTTGAATAGAGCTTATCTTGAGGTTGTTGTTCACTTAACAAGTCAACTGATTCAATTACTTGAGTTAACCTGCTTTGTAACGTTTTAATGCGATGCTCTATTTGTTTAGAGACTTGAGTATCTTCTAACGATTTAGCTTCTACTTGAGCATTAGTCTGCGTTATTTTTTGTTCAGCGACATTAAGTTGAATTTGTAAGTCGCTAACAAGCATCTCACTGGCATCATTTTGCATGGCGAGGTGTTCAATACGTTTTCTTAAATTTTTTACTTGAACAAACAACAGGCACACCAAAACGGCAACCACTGCGATGATTACCGATACTAATAAAGGGAAAGCAAGCCACGACATAAGGTACCTTTAACTAAAAAAGCCTGTTTAACAGGCTTTTTTTATATACAGAGAAAATGATTAGAACTGCTTGAGTTCATCCCACTCTTCATCAGATAACAGTTTATTTAAATCAACAAGGATTAACAATTCGCCGTCTCTATTTGAGACCCCTTGAATAAACTTAGCGCTTTCATCATTGCCGACATTAGGCGCAACGTCTATCTCAGAAGCTTTCAAATAAACAACTTCAGCGACACTATCAACCATAATGCCAATCACTTGTTTCTCGGCCTCGATTATTACAATCCGAGTATTATCAGTTACTTCTGTAGACTCTAGACCAAATCGAGAGCGTGTATCAATAACCGTTACTACATTACCACGCAGGTTTATAATGCCCAACACATACATTGGTGCACCGGGAACAGGTGCAATTTCAGTGTAACGTAACACTTCTTGCACTTGCATTACGTTAATACCGTAAGTTTCAGTCTCTAATTTAAACGTTACCCATTGCAATACTTCATCAGTATCAACCGCTTCATTTGCATTACGTCTTTCTTCAGACATACCACTTGCCCTCAATTTTTATTTTGGTCACTATAACTTAACTCAGTGAATTATTTCAATTTTGATGAATACCTGAACCATCGTCAAGTAACTTAATCATAGCCTCTACATCTAATAAAGCACACATTCTATCTTTTACCAAACCTGCTAACCAAGGTCTTTTACTTGGATCATCTAACCATTTAACATCATCTTGATTCAAAGTGACTGTATCAACAAGGTGTTCAGCAGATAAACCCCACTGGCTTGTACTCAACATAATAATGTATTGATAATCGATTTTTTCGAGTAATGCGTCAGTACATTTTTCCGGCATCACCCAACGAGCGGTATCAACAACGTTAACTTGTTCATCACGATGTACCATAACCCCTTTAAACCAATCGGGCTTACCCATCAAAGAAGTCGTTTTGTGTGAATTATGAATACCACCTAATTCGATCAGTGGAACTGCTATTGTTAGCCCTGCCACGTCGAAAAACATTGCTTGAAAAGTACCTTTTCGATAATCTTTTTCGGCCTTTAATGCTAACTGACCTTCTGATTTTTTTGTTGATATTTGCAGTTCGTCTTCTACAACAGGCGCTTTTTCAAGAACTTTTGGTTGAGTCTTTTCAATCACTTTTGCCGTAATAGGTTTACGCGAGAGTACTTTATTATCTATCGGTAACTCTTGAGTAGGTGTTACCTTTTCAAGCAGTTTTTCAAGCGGTTTAGTATCCGGCTCTTTATGCAGTAAAGCCTCTTCGTCTGTTAATAATTCAGACAAATAAGACTTCATTACTTTTTGGCTTGCCGCTAATGACCTTGTCATTATTTATTCACCGATTGCGTCTTGATTAAATGTTTAAGTAAACTCTTATAAGCATACACTCCTCTAGAAGAAGGTGCATAATCTGACGGCACTCTTTGTGAAACGCTCGCATTTCTAAAGTTGGTATCTACCGGAATAACACCCGGCCATACCGTATCACCGTACATTTCTTGTAATTTCTGGTAAGCCAGCAATGATGCTTTAGTTCGCTTATCAAACATAGTCGGCACTATGGTGTAGGAAAAAGGCTCGTCTTGTTCCCCTTGCATAATTTCCATCGTCTTCATCATGCGATCTAAACCCTTCAAGGCCAAAAACTCGGTCTGTACTGGCACTATGATTCGGTCTGAGGCCGCTAATGCGTTAACCATCAAGACACCAAGTACTGGCGGACAATCCATCAATACATAATCATAGTCATCTGATAACTTCTGAATCGCTTTCTTCAATACCAGTCCCATTCCACCCTTGGCACCGAGTGAACGATCTAAGGTCGCCAAGCCCATAGTCGCAGGCATAATATCAATATTTTCATACTGAGTTGGACACAAACTTTGCACGATCTGTTCTTTAGTTGACACTTGTACAAACAGGTCATAAACACTAAGCTCTAGATCTTCAGATTCTATACCAAAATAATAGCTTAATGATGCATGTGGATCGGTATCAACCAATAATACTCGCTTACCGCTTTCGGCGAGTAAGCCACCTAAAGCGATTGTCGATGTGGTTTTACCGACCCCACCTTTTTGATTTGCTACAGTCCAAACGATCAAAGCTACACCTTAGTTACTGATTCATCAGTTATTTGAATCATCGGATTCATCATCCGAGCGCGTGGTTATTCTTATACCGCCATTCTCAAGGCGTATAATTCTAATTTTATTACCTTCTTCTGAAGAATCAACTATTTCCTTAATTGCTTCAACATCTTTCACACTTATCGTTGGTGTGTTCAACAAACTTTCCTGATCTAGTCCATATTTTGATATGGCAATCACGACACGTCTATTTTGAGCTCTTCCAGAACTCGTTAAATTATCTCCTGCTGGAGAGAATTCCCCATAGCCTTCGATGGCCATCCGAGCGGGGTCGATACCTAACTCTTCCATGATTTTGAGTATAGCAGTTGCACGATAAACTGATAATTCCCAATTAGACTCGAAAATTTCATTATTTATCGGTTGGTTATCAGTATAGCCTCTTACGCGGAGAAAATTAGTCACATTTGCTAAAATTTCATTAATTACTTCCAATATCGCGTTAGCGTTGTTCGTTGGCGAAGAAGAGCCACTTGGAAAAAGCAATGCACTATTTAATTCAATTTCTAACCAATCACCGTCTACTTGTAATTGCGCGTAACCCGATTCGATAATGTCATAAAGCGCAGTGTGCAGTTGTTTTTCTAGTGATGTTAAGTTTGTACCTACATCACTGTCCGAAATGTTCGACAATACGGGTTCACCATCAGTAAGCTCAGGTCCTGCATCATCTTTTATACCGTCACCATACAAGCGTTTATTCGTTTTACTAGAATTAACGGGCAATATATCGTCGCCATGGCCCTTATTTTTAGGCTCATCTTTATTTGCTTGGAATACTCGACCAATAGACTCAGTAACTGTCTCAAAGGGTTTTTCATTAACCATTGCCATCGCATACAAGACAACAAAAAGTGCAAACAATAAGGTCATGTAGTCAGCGTAAGAAACCAACCAACGATGAACGTCGTCATGCTCTGTTTTATGACGCCTAGCTCTATAGCGATTCATCTTGCAACCTAAAGGCCGACAATCGGTTTTCTATGGCATGTGGGTTTTCAGCTAAAGAAATAGAGACTAACCCTTCTACTATCATTTCTCGATACATGGTTTGCTGATAAATAATCGCTCGTATTTTATTAGCAACAGGAATATAAATTAAGTTGGCTAAGCCTACGCCGTATATTGTCGCAACAAAAGCGGTGGCAATACCTTGCCCAAGTAATTCAGGATTAGACAAATTGCTCATCGCCTGAATAAGCCCTAGTACAGCGCCTAATATGCCAATAGTCGGGCTATAACCTCCCATCGATTCAAATATGTTCGCCGAACGCAAGTTATGCTCGCGGTAAAGCTCTAGATCTATCTCAAGAGAACTTCTCAAATTCTCGGTCTCGATACCGTCTGCTAGTAAATTCAATCCTTTATTTGTAAAACGATCGTTTTCATCTAGGGCAATATTCTCTAACACTAAGTAACCTGATTCTCGGGCTTTGGCAGACCAATCAGTAATTTTTTCAATGCCATCTTCAAAATCGTGTGTAGGCGCGACAAATATCCATTTCAACAGCTTGATTGCGTGAAAAAACTGTTCTGCTGAAGATTGCAACATCACGGCACCAAGGGTACCACCAAAAACAATAATGAACGCTGGAAATTCGAATAAGGTAGATATCGCCCCACCTTCAATGCTGAAACCTAAATAAATTGCTAGAAATGCGATAATAAGCCCAGCGATACTGAGCCTATCCATTTTTTATTTCCTTTATTATTGAAGGTGCTATGTCTTCAAGAGAAATTGATAACTCTGATATTCCTGCAGCGGTAACCGCTTGCGGCATACCATACACAACACAAGATTGCTCATCTTGTGCCCATATAGTTGCGCCTTTTGCTTTTAACATGCGTGATCCCTCTCTTCCATCGGCTCCCATGCCTGTCAAAATAATGCCTAACACATTACCTGAGTAAACTTTAGCAGCCGAGCCAAAACTAATATCTACACTGGGTTTGTACGAAACTCGATCTGAGTTATCTTCCAGTATCTTTAATTTTGCAGCATTTTCTGTGCCATCGATTATCATTTGCATGCCACCGGGAGCTAGATACGCGCAACCAGGTTTTAATAGATCCCCGTCTTTTGCTTCTTTGACAGAAATTTGACACAAAGTATTCAAGCGATTAGAGAATGCCTCCGTAAAGGCTGCTGGCATGTGTTGTACCATAACAATAGGCAATGGAAAATCTGCAGGTAATTGGGTCAATATTTTTTGAAGGGCAACAGGCCCGCCAGTAGAAGTGCCAATTGCTAACAACTTATATGACTTACCAGAGCTTTTTCTTACGGCAGCAGAAATAGGTTTAACGCCGGATGTTTTTAATGGCTTAACGTCACGATTAAAACCAACCGGAGCTGTTGACTTTGGAGTTCTGATCGGCGAACTGACTATAGGGGTTTTTCGCTTTAAAAACCGAGATTTACGTGCCAGCTGAACAACGCGTTCACGTAATAGGCTTCCCGCGTCGTCACTATTTTTGGCTATTTCATTGAATTTTTTGGGGAGAAAATCAAGAGCTCCGGCATCTAGTGCATCAAGAGTTGATTTAGCTCCTTCATGAGTTAATGATGAAAACATCATTATCGCCGTCGGAGCTTCGATCATGATTTTCTTTACGGCATCGATACCATTTAACACCGGCATCTCTATATCCATAGTGATAGCATCAGGCTTTAAAGCGATTGCTTTTTCTACAGCTTCTTGTCCATTAACCGCTACATCAATAACGGTTAAATTAGGATCTTGATTTAATAGATCACTGACACGACGCCTAAAAAAGCTTGAGTCGTCAACAACCAATACCTTATAGGCCATCTGCTATCTCTTTACTCGTGTGCTCTAAGAGCGCAATTTTTTATGTACTGCAGACTTCTTAGCATAATGCTTGAGCATGCTTGGCACATCTAAGATCAAGGCAATCCCACCGTCACTTGTAATAGTAGCCCCGGCCATGCCCGGCGTACCGTGTAATAACCTATCTAATGGCTTAATAACCACTTCTTCTTGACCGATAAGGCTATCAACAACAAAACCTATTTGTTGCGTACCAAGCTGAACAATAACAACATGCCCTTTATCACGTAAGCTACCATCACTTTTATATCCACGTACCAACCATTCATCAAGGAAAAACAGCGGTATCGCTTTTTCTCGCACGATGATAGTTAATTGACCATCGACAATATTCGTGTTGGTTAGATCTAGATGGAATATTTCATTAACACCGGCAAGTGGTAACGCAAAGGTTTGATTACCAACAACCACCATTAAGGTCGGTAAAATAGCGAGCGTTAATGGCACTTTAATTTCTAAAACAGTACCGACACCCATCTCAGAGTCAATATTAACCGTACCATTTAATTGGGTGATTTTAGTTTTAACCACATCCATGCCGACACCACGTCCAGACACTTCAGAGATTTCGGTTTTAGTCGAGAAACCTGGAGCAAATATCAGGCTAAAGGCTTCTTTCTCTGGCATTCTCGCGGCGGCCTCAGCATCAAGAACACCACGTTCAATCGCAATATCTTTCAGTTTGTCAGCATTCATACCCGCACCATCATCACGAATGGTCAGTAAGATATGATCACCTTCCTGAGAAGCGGCTAGAATAACGGTACCTTCACTAGGCTTGCCCTTTGCTACACGAACAGATGGCTCTTCAATACCATGATCAACTGAATTTCTAACTAAATGCACTAGCGGATCGGCCAATGCCTCAACTAGATTTTTATCTAAATCTGTTTCTTCGCCTTCAAGAATCAATTTGATTTCTTTATTTAAACTACGGGCAAGATCACGAACAACTCGAGGGAAGCGACCAAATACTTTCTTGATTGGCTGCATCCGCGTTTTCATTACCGCGCCTTGCAAATCAGTAGTGACCGCATCTAAATTCGACACGGCTTTAGTTAGATCTTCGTCTTCTTTGGTTAAACCCAGTGACGTTAATCGATTTCTAACTAACACTAATTCACCAACCATATTCATGATTTGGTCAAGTCGCTTGGTATCTACACGTACGGTTGTTTCTGCAGGCGGAGCAGCAGGTGCTGCCGCTTTTTTATCTGTTGCAGGTTTAGGTTTCGCCGCTGCTTTAGCTACGGGGGTAGGAGCTTTCGGAGCTGCTGCTTGCGGAGTTGGCGCTTTCTTCGCTTCCGTCGCTGCATTGGGAGATGGTGCTTTACCTTTACCATGCAATTGATCAAGGAGCTCTTCGAATTCTCTATCATCAATATCGTCAGAGCCAGCGCTTGAAGAAGCAGTGCTACTTGACGAAGAATTAGCCGAGACATCAGCCGAAAAGGCACCTTGTCCATGCAATTCATCGAGTAATGATTCAAACTCGTCGTCTGAAATTTCATTACTACCGCCGTCACTTACCGATTCGGCAGCTGGCGCTGAAGGTGATGAACTAGGTCCATGCAATTCATCTAATAAGCGTTCAAAATCATCTTCAGTCATATCATCGCCACCATCTGCTGACGCAGCTGGCTGAGGCGTAGGGTCTGGTTCTGGAGTAACTTCGGCGGCAGGTTCGTTACCTTCTGGCACACTTAAACGGTGTAGCTCAGCAATTAACTCAGGATCACCTGCATCCATAGGCTCTCTAGCTTGTACGCTAGCAAACTGAGCATTAACTGTGTCTAACGCCTGTAAAATAACATCCATTAAATCTGATGTTACTGTACGTTGATTATTTCTTAGTATATCAAAAACATTTTCAGCACCATGACATACTTCCACTAGTTCAGTTAAAGATAGGAAACCAGCACCACCTTTGACGGTATGAAAGCCCCTAAATATTGCATTTAACAAATCAGCATTATCAGGATCATTTTCGAGCTCAACTAATTGCTCTGATAATAATTCTAAAATTTCACCAGCTTCGATTAAGAAGTCTTGTAGAATTTCTTCATCCGCTTCAAAGGACATGCACTAACTCCCGCTAAAATCCCAAACTAGATAAGAGGTCATCAACATCATCTTGATCAGATACGACGTCATCTCTATCTTTAGTATTTACAATAGGCCCTTCAACAAGGTTTTCACCCGTTTTGAGCTTAGCACCTTTCTGCTCTTCAGCCGTTACACCGAACATAGTAAGCATATTAATTAAACTTTCTTCAACTTCACGAACTAAATCGATAACTTTACGTATCACTTGGCCGGTTAGATCTTGAAAATCTTGGGCCATTAGCACGTCAGTCATTAACGAATGCACTCTTTGTGTTTCAGAACCGGTCGTCTTCAAGAGTTTATCTATATCTAAGCATAGACTCTTAAATTCACCTAAGTTCATCTCGTTATGCATTAATTTTTGCCAAAGAGGATCAACCGTCTTAATTTGCTGTTGAATATTATCTATAACAGGAAAGATAGACTCGACCGCATCCATTGTTTTATTAGCAGCATCTTCTGTTCGCTCGATCACGTAATTTAAACGCTCTTTCGCATCAGGAATGTCAGCATTAGCTAAATCATTCAACCTTGAGTCTATTTGGAAATTCGACATAGAGTCGTGAAGTTGACGTGTCAACTTACCAATTTCCGCAAACAGCTCAGAGTGAAGAGGACTTTGAATATCGGAAAGCAATTCATCAGCTTTTTCTTGCTGATCACTTTCCAAATACTCTACCAATAGCTTAGCCTGCTCTAACGAGATTTTCGCGCTAGCTGTAGTCATGAAATTTCCTCACGCTTAAAATGCGATTAGCCTAAACGTTCAAAAATTTTGTCTAATTTTTCTTTCAGTGTTGCAGCAGTAAATGGTTTAACGATATAACCGTTAACTCCAGCTTGAGCAGCCATTACAATTTGCTCTTTTTTGGCTTCAGCAGTAATCAATAATACTGGAATATGAGCTAACTTCTCGTCTGCACGAATTGCTTTTAACAAGTCAATTCCTTGCATACCAGGCATGTTCCAATCGGTTACTACAAAATCAAATTCGCCGCCTTGTAACATTGGCAACGCTGTACTGCCGTCATCCGCCTCTTGAATATTAGTAAAGCCTAAATCACGTAATAGATTTTTTACAATTCGTCTCATTGTTGAAAAGTCATCAACGACAAGCACTTTCATATTTTTATCCAAGGCACCCTCCGGTGAAACATTAATAAATAACTATAACTATATTCTACTCAACTTTGCCAAGCTTGCATACGTGCTTTTAACCGATGCATTGCTTGACTGTGAATTTGACTCACTCTTGACTCGCTAACGTCAAGTACTTGCCCTATTTCACGCAAATTAAGCTCTTCATCATAATACAGTGACAGTACTAGAGCTTCACGCTCAGGTAAAGTCGAAATGCACTCTGACAACTTCTTTTTAAAAATTATTTGTTCAATAGATTGATATGGATCATCTACCTGGAAGTCTTGATCATATTTGACCACGTCGTCACTTACACCTAGGTCATCTATGCCAATTATCTTCCCTGCACTGACTTCATTAAGAATATCATGGTACTCATTTAGCGAAATATCAAGTTTTTCAGCAACTTCTAAATCACTAACATCACGACCTAACTCTCCTTCTAGGGTTTTAATGGCCTCGCTAACCATGCGACTATTTCGATGCACAGAGCGCGGAGTCCAGTCTCCCTTACGGATTTCGTCAAGCATAGCACCACGAATTCTAATACCTGCAAAGGTTTCAAAACTCGCGCCTTTAGTATGGTCAAAATTACTTGCCGCTTCAAATAAACCAATCATTCCTGATTGAATAAGATCTTCAACTTGAACACTGGCAGGAAGCCGAGCTAACAAATGATAAGCAATTCTTTTGACTAAAACAGTATGCTGCTCTAATAATGCAGACTTATCAGCTTGGGTACTATATGCATTGGTTTTAACCACTATAGCTCCATCAGTAAGAAATTATTGTTCTAACAATTGTTCAATAAAAAACTCT
>PJEL010004163.1_pt1 | contig 12077 bp, 10 predicted proteins | sample 1853271 | NCBI WGS metagenome assembly PJEL01 (sample SAMN08108733, study PRJNA415343) | Invertebrate metagenome, whole genome shotgun sequencing project. | host: Globobulimina | place: Sweden: Gullmar Fjord | collected 2015-08 | reverse complement strand
AGACCACTACAAACAAGTACATACTATGTAGTACAAGTAGTGCAAGTAGACCACTACAAACAAGTACATACTATGTAGTACAAGTAGTACAAGTATACCACTACAAACAAGTACAATACAACAACAGTCACAATCACGTGTACATGTCAACAGACAGTTAGTTTACAGACAGCTACATTAACTTCTTTTTGGAGTGGAATATACACAAATGTACAGCACATACATTTCTCGACCCTCCATTCGGCTTATTCCTCGATCTTTAAAGACAGCATCGATGGTTAAATTATCCAGAACTTTATCTTCTTTCCTGAAAAAGAAACACTTTATTTTTCTTTCAGTTCACGAAAAAACAACATTTTTTACTTTTGAACCATATTTAATTCTTTTTATCAAATAATAGATTAATTTGAAACTTTTAACAGCGAAGAGGACAACAAGAAATATTTTCCAAAAAATTGTATGGTGGGTCCACGGTGGGTGATTCCAAAATACAAAATGACGCGTTTTTAGCTGAATGACACATTCATACGACGCATTACATTTTCCTATATGTTATCCGCATACGTCCTTAAAATTAAATATACAGTAGTATGTATTGTTCAGACATTTTAAATGGATGTAATAGAGAACATCAGTGATAAGAAGGCTTATACATGTAAAAGATGGTTAGTTTTGAATTTCGGTCAACCTCTTGCAATATGCATCACAGTGCGTAGTTTGTTCTGCGCCAAAATGACAAAGAAAGCGTTATTTTCATTTTCACAAATATCAGATTACGGTATTCTTCTGTTCACTAAAGTGGAATTAATATATCAGCTTCGTTTGCTAGCACATACAAAAACAAATACAGTGTGTACACCCTTTTGCGTTTTGTAGCTTTATCAATTGTAGATACAGAGTACATAATAATGCTATTAACATCATCCATCCCTTTTATTTACTAGATCACTAGGAATTCTATTTTTGTGCTGCAATGGATTTTGTTATACAACTTGTTCGAGATAAACTACGGTACCATTTCTAAACCCGGGAAATTTAATTTAGACGTTCAACAAGCACATTAAATTTATTTTTGCGTGTGTTCCTGCATAGAAAATGAAAACTGGAAGAGTCCAGGAAAGGAAGTATAAGAACTTCGTGACGCATGCCATCCAATTTTTAAAAAAATATTAAAAACCGTTTATTAGCTAGGCGTCCAACTTTGTGAATAGAATGCCGACACTTTAAATTTACCGCCGCTGCCCATTGGTTGGTAACCTACTGTATCTCTGTTGTCCGCTCAGTTAACAACTGCCATTTGTGTCTGATTTTTCTGTTACTTTCTTGTTCGCTCTCGTGCCTTCGTTCAAGAGTCGTTATTGACAAGTAACAATTCAAAATGAAGAAATTCGAAATGGATATTAAACATAATAAAGTAATTTATTTAATTCATGTAGTTCATCAACTTGATTTGCATTCATCTGTCTGACGCATTTTTACTTTTTCATAGTAAGTTTAGGGTAGTAAGTTATTTGCAAAACAATTTGCTAGACAACTATGCAATACGGTACTGTATGTGTGTTAGAGGTGTGCACGGGCCGGGCCGGGCTGGGCCGGGCCTGGAACATTTTCCAACGGGCCGGGCCTGGATTTTTGGGGTGGCGGGGCGGGCCGGGCCTGACAAAAATTTCAAAATTATTTTCCCTTAAAATATGCTTTCAAAATATCCAAATTGGTCTATTTCATCTAAAAAGCTCAGTTTTGGCTTTGTACGGGCCGGGTTGGGCCGGGCCTTGGAAATTGACCTGGCGGGCCAGGCCGGGAAAAATTGCCGACGGGCCGGGCCCGGGCCTGAAAATTTTCTGGCGGGCCGGGCCTGGCCTGGCCGCCGAAATCGCGTCCCGTGCACACCTCTAGTGTGTGTAGCAAACTAGACAACCCGTTCTAGCTTCGCCAGAACCAAAAATCGTTAATCAATCTTGTCCGTTTCGAATTGTAGTTCCAAACGAAGCTTGAAAACTGTAAACGTGTCTGTTTGAACTTGGAGTCGCTTTGTAAACGTGTCTGTTTGAACTTAGAGACCCTTTGTAAACGTGTCTGTTTGAACTTGGAGTCGCTTTGTAAGCGTGTCTGTTTGAACTTGGAGTCGCTTTGTAAATGTGTCTGTTTGAACTTAGAGACCCTTTAAACGAATTGTAGTTCCAAACGAAGCTTGAAAACTGTAAATGTGTCTGTTTGAACTTTGGAGTCGCTTTGTAAACGTGTCTGTTTTAACTTGGAGTCGCTTTGTAAACGTGTCTGTTCGAACTTGGAGACCCTTTGTAAACGTGTCTGTTTGAACTTGGAGTCGCTTTGTAAGCGTGTCTGTTTGAACTTGGAGTCGCTTTGTAAACGTGTCTGTTTGAACTTAGAGACCCTTTGTAAACGAATTGTAGTTCCAAATGAAAGCTTGAAAACTGTAAATGTGTCTGTTTGAACTTAGAGAACCTTTGTAAACGAGTACGTAGTTCCAAACGAAGCTTGAAAACTGTAAACGTGTCTGTTTGAACTTGGAGTCGCTTTGTAAATGTGTCTGTTTGAACTTGGAGTCGCTTTGTAAACGTGTAACGTGTAAACGTGGAGTGGCTTTGTAGCGATCGGTAAAAAACTAGGCAAACTGTTTGTAGTTCACGCCCAATCCACCCCCGAGCGGACATATTATTCACCCGAGATGATTTTCTATTTTTTTGGTCTTTTGAAGATGTTATGTACATAAGGTTTTATATCATTTTTTTCGCCGACTGGTAAAAAACTAGGTTGTTGTCGTTCACCCTGAGAGAGCGACCTTTCCATTCCATTCGTTTCCCATCGAGTAAAAACCCATCCCATAACCCATCCTATCGCCCCCACAAGCGGTGGTCATATTATTCACACCGACATGATTTTCTATTTTATTTTTAAAATCCGAGCGAGAGTGCTATCCCCAATCACTTTCGATAAGGTATCCATCGAGCCATCACCCAAACCGATCTGATCAGTAGTTTTCTCAAACATAAAATCTGACAAACGAACAGACAAACAAACAAAGAACTCACACGACGACGTGACACGTTTGTAGGGTATCATACTGTTTATGCACATTTGGTGACACGTTTAAGGGTTCCATCCATATTTTATAGATTCCACCACTCAATTTATTAAATGGCACATCTGTCTTTAAAACACAATCTAAACAAGAAGCTGAGGAAGTTGCTGATGTGTCGACTGACAAAATTCCAGATACGTCCTTCCTGGAACTGCACAACATCGTTTGCAGAGACCGAATGCCATTACAAATGGCCGAGTTCATAGTCACCGAACGATTCAATGAAGTCAAAAATAAAATAAAACATGGTAAATACAATAAATAACTTGATTTTGTGTCATTTCATGACAACTAGAGGTATTCACGGGCCGCCAGAAAATTTTCAGGCCTGGGCCCGGCCCGTCAGAAATTTTTCCAGGCCCGACCCGGCCCGGTTCGTTCAAAAAATTTCATGACAAATCTACTGTAGAGGTATTCACGGGCCGCCATTTCAGCGGCCCGGCCCGCCAGAAAATTTTCAGGCCTGGGCCCGACCCGTCAGAAATTTTTTCAGGCCAGGCCCGACCCGGCTCGGTTCGTTCAAAAAATTTCATGACCGTGAACACCTCTAATGACAAGATTGTACATAAACTGTAACATTTCTAATGGTTTTTAGGTAAAATGAAGAATCCTTCCGTTTTAACTGTAAATCATGGGAAAGGAAGATATTTTTTCAGAAATCACATTCAGTACGTTTGTCTCAAATATGACTGGCCTTGTCAGCCTACCATGAAGAAGAGCGGTGGAGAAATTAATGATGGTTGCACAGACATCATTGTACAGTTGTGAGAAATCATGATAATGATCATGTACTGTTAAATGTATATTTTCTATATATGTACATTTTATATAAGATATTTTATTATTGTTTGTTGTGTTTGTCGTATGTTGTGTGTACATATGTATGTACATACAGTACGTTACAACGTAACATACTAGTACATACATTGTTTGTACAAATATTGTTTCTTGTCTCCTCATGTACATATAAACATCGATACCCCATTGTAGGCTGCTTTATACATAGTAAAAATGAGTTACGTACAATGTGAATACATACAGTAAGGTAGGGATATAATACTGTAATGTGGTAATTAGCTGGATATTATAATCAGTTGACAAAATGTTGTTGTTTCTAACAACGACAATATAAATACATAGTATCTACAAAATGTATCGAAACGGCACCGTGTGAAATGGAAATTTTGTTATCGCAAAACTTCACTAAAACATCTTGTTTCCATGAAACCGATCGCATAGCATTTCTGAATTCATTGCCAAGCTGACTGATTGACGTAGATTGGGAGTGTAGATAGCAACTTAAGTCTTCGTCTTCAGGTGCCTTGTGTTTCAACAACTCAAAACTGAACTTGATAGCCTAAAAAGTGAAAATATGTATAACTGCGTACATTTAGTATTAGTCCTGGCAGGCAGGACATGCACTGTTATACCTCTAATACAGCTTGTTTAGACCAGACGATGTGAGCAAATGTAAGCACTTTCAAGTGCGCAAATCGTATCAAATGCTCGACCCATGCATGTTGAGGTCCATCGTGAACGTTTAGAAATAAATGTTCAAGTGTTTCCAATGAAGGGCTGGGGAAATTTCGGAGAACTTCGCCAATATCTATATGTCTCCTTCCCTTATATTCAAAGGATAAGGAAAAAAGATGACCAGAAATTCCAGTCGTCCTGCACAAATTGACAACATTTGCCGTTAGGTCGTCATTGCCAGATGACCCGAATCGTATAGCAACATGACGTGGTTGTTTCCTTTGCAAAACGACCAATAGTTGTTGAAATACGTGACGAGGGACATCCAATGCCACTGATGTAATGTTTATGCAATCTTGTAATGCAAGGATAAAGCTACCCCATAATCTGAATACTGGTTTATGATTAAGGGAAAATGGCTTCAAGTCGATTTCCTTTATTGTCAATGATGCCAAATTGAGAACGAAGCAAATCGCTCGCTTTGTACTGAGTGATAACAGTCCTGTAACCTTCGTTATGTAACGTAAATGATCAGAATAATCACCTAACATTTTCAATCCACATGAAGCGATCCCATAATTGTCCTGATCTTCTATCCAACCTATTTCAAATTTTAATGATTTGATCTTTGGACATCGATTTAGATATGCCAAAATCCTGTCTGAAAAACAGTTTATTTAGTTTTAAAAGTAAAAACAACCGGTAGGGTACTGTTGACCAGATAATCCATATCCAATATCTGAAATTGCATATTTTGGCGATATCTATCCAATGATATCCAGATCCAGATAAGATAATACCGCCAGATATCCAAATCCAATTGACAGATATTTTGGTTTTCTATCCGGATATCGGATATATGCATTTCGGCCGAATTTTAGGGTACAGCCAGTCAGTCAAGGATATCACCATGCATACATACAGGTGCGCTGTTACAATGAACGTGGTGTTGTCTACATTGTAGCTATAAATAGAAACGTTACCATATACTGTACGTACGTACATACATACCATATTATGGCCTTGCGCTGTCGCGCAAGCCATGGCATACCTTGCGCTGTCGCGCAAGCCATGACATACCTTGCGCTGTCGCGCAAGCCATGACATACAAGCCATGACATATGCGCTGTCGCGCAAGCCATGACATACAATGTAGTACATAAACACTTATGTCATGACAACAACATACTATTTATGTTTTTACTGTTATACAGTACTTACCATATTCATGGATCCAATCTATATCTGCCATCTGATCAGTCAAAAAAGCGCCACTGACAGTTAGTCCGTTAATGTCCGACCAACTTTGTCTGGACCACTTGAAAAATAATTTACAAACTGCTTCTGCTTTCACTTTACACTTTGGGTCCAACCATCCAAAAATCTGCAGCGCCACTTCCGATGGTACTGATCCAAAATAACACGGTTTTGTCTCTATCATACCGTTCATTCGCAATATGTCGTTTTTAATATTTCTTGACCGGATGGATTGTATATTTTGTTTGATTATTATAAATATTGAATGTGTACACAAGAAAGCAGACCAAAAAATGTCGAAAATTGGCGTACCAGAAGCGCGGGCGATTGTCCTTTGTTTTTGATACTCTGGCTGGCCGCAAACAACGATACTACATGTACACCATTCATTCTCCTCGCTAAATTTCGATAATGAGTATAATAGACTATGCTGTATACTTTAAATTTCGCGCCATATATGTAGCAAGCATGGTGCTACCTATTACATATATGAATGCAACTTACAGTATCTTACAGTAAAGCCCGGCCGACTTTGATTTTATGGAAGTAGTGTCCATTACTGTGTGTGTATGACACGGTGGTATTAGCAAAAGTATTACTTGCTAAGCGAGCGAAGTGCGTTTAGATAAAACCTCCCAAATAATGACAGGACAGAATGACCCCTCCATTCCTTTGTCTGATGGCGAATGTCCCATTCTTAATATCTGTCCCGAATCGGCTATGATTCGCATTCTCTCCTATCTTGATGACTTTCGATCAAAGATGCAATTATCGTTGATTTGCAAAGGATTTGAAAATGTCCTCAAGAAACGTAGTTGTTGGATATATGATGATAAACTTACACTTGGTGCAAATGAACATGGACGATTTATCATTAGCGCTGTTGAATTCAGTACTACTCGAGCAACGACTGCATTGGACAATCTCCTATCTGTATGCACAATCAGAACTATTGAATTTGAAAAGATTACGAATTATCAGGATCAATCATTGTTGCTCTCTATTTGCGGAGTGATCAGTCGATATTCGTCAGCATCATTTTCCCTTGAACATATTATATTCACAGACAATTCCCACAACAGCTTCAACAATGAAAGAAGTATACAGACTCTAATCACTTCATTAGTAGTCTGTCCGCTGGATGAAGTGAAAATCCTAGAAGTTTTTGGTGTAGCATATCGGGACATTTTCTTCCGCAGTTTCTGGCCACTTGTTCTGTTTTGTCCCAAATTGGTTCATCTTTATGTTCATTTGGACAAGTTATATGACTTCAAATTTGATGCATTATATCATTGTCTTGATACGCTTAATTGTTGTCCCAACCTAACGACACTGGAGATTGAAAATGTGAAGAAAGATGTCATTGTAGACAGTGATCAGATGGCACATCTAATAAACTCTCTCAATTTAACGCATTTAGCTATTATAGCTCATTTGGACACCCCTCCAGCCGAGTTTGTTACTAAAATTGGAGAAGAATGCAGATCCAAAATTGTACATTTCACTTTGTTTTCTGACCCATCCACTGTAGACGAACATGAGTTGTGGGACATTTTTATAAAAACGTCCATCGAGAGATTTCCCAATTTGGAAGACTTCGCAATTAAAGGGAATACACTCTGGTCAAATGAAACGGTTCTTGGGGCAACACGGAGTGTGATGACAAATTTCGCGCTTGGAGGGCCAGATTGTTTTATTCTTCGTTTGGATATGCAACAGGAAACGAGAGACTCATTGATGGCCGATTTGTCGAACGAAGAACATGGAATTCATGCAACTATTATCGTTGTAAACAATACATTATACGAATGTCAAATTGGAGATCTGACAGTATACATTTGACTATTTTGTGATAACATTTTGTGTACTTACTTGGTGATTTGTGGATTTTTGTTACATGTTCATATAGTAATATACTGTTATGTACGTTACACACTTGTACATGTAATGTTTTACAGACATATTAGGTAGTCAATATGAATTTTGTTAATTTAATGTACATTACACTTTTTAGTGCTTTACTTAGCTATGTTGGCCAACTTTGGGCCTTATAAAAACATTCACGGAGTCATGTGCTAAAACAATGAAATTCCAGGCTTGTTTGCCTCTAAGCTGGCAAAATCTATATTTTCCATCTCGCACCGCGCCACCATTGCAGTGCATGGTGCGTCGAAGCAAATGACGCCCAGCCACCGTAACCCATGTCACCCCTGGATTGGCCACAATGGAGCTAAGCCTGTGCGACAGTGGGGCTAAGCTTGTGCCACAGTGGGGCTAAGCTTGTGCCACAGTGGGCCTAAGCTTGTGCCACAGTGGGGCTAAGCCTGGCTGTTACTAAGCCTAAGCGCAGAACCTAAACATAACGGGCGCCATTTGCCATAAGGTGCGAAGGATAAGTAAAAACGCTGCAGTGCGTGGCTCGTCGAAGCGTTGTTTATAATATATATTGAACTTTTTGTTTTTGGCTTCCCCGCCCTCTTCCTCTCTTATATTATTTATTTTATTATTATTTCTCTTCTACATCTCCTCTCATCATATCATTTTGTTGTAATTTGGTTTATTTTATTGTTTCCCATATATATTTGGATTTTTATGTGTAGTAAAAAATTAAAAAAACAAACGTAAGTAAGTAGGTACTATTTATTTATTATTATTATATTTTTTTTATTTATTTATAATATTAATAAACAAAAAAAGTCCACGACAAAGTGTCATAGTAAGGAACGACGTGCCCGTAGTTCGTGGACCATATACATACTATTTTATTTAATTTAGTTAGTTATTTAATCCTTGTTTCCTTGTCTTTGCGTGAGATCACCTGATCATCACATGACAGTAGAACACGTGCCCGTAGCTCTTGGACCTTTCGGTCCTACCGTAACCCAACCAAATATTTTTCGATTTTGTTGTTTGGAAAAAACAAGTCTAAAACAAGTCAAAAACACGCAAGACCCCCTCCCCCCCAGGGCAAGGCTGGTCGGGCCAACGAGTTTTTTGGTCTGAAAACCTCTGAAATTTCGATTTTTCTGGTCTAAAAACCTCTGAAAGACTGTTTTAAACCACTAACAAGTAGTCTACGCTTCTTATTATATCGAAATAGAACATAGAACATCGGCACATAGAACAACGGGCACATAACTCGGCCATGTAGTAAACAGAAAAAAATACTCCCCCGTGGGGGGGGGGTAGCCAACGCCTCAAAGATACCCCATAAGCTTCGTTGGGGGTGCACAATCGAAATATGGGGTGTTTAATCCCTAACTTGTAAAAATTGATATTGCCACTACATTCAGCGGGTTAGATTTGGTATGTATATAAATTTTTAATTATCTGTCTCGTTTTTTAGGCTCTTTCTTCTCTCTCTCTGGTAATAATTAATATGGATACGACGCTGCTTGATGTGAGTGACGACGTGGTTGTGATGGACACCGATTCGGATAATGGTGGTTCGCCCCTCTCGAAGCAATCTGTTGAGGAGGATGATGTCACTCCGAAAGATCCGATCAGTTTGGACGAGGCAACAGCTCCGCCGAGTGCCGACGTGCTTCATGAAAAGGAAAATGATTCTCATTCCCATCCCTCCGATTCTGGTTCACCCCGCATGAAGCATCAGAAACTAGATGAAGAAGACGATCTCGCTCGGTCAGAAGGTGACGAAGACGTCGGTTTGGTTGAGACAGCAGCTCCTCCGAGAGCCACTGCACCCATAATTGATGAAGAAAACGATCATCTTGTTCCAGCAGAAGTAGACATCAGTTTCGATGAGGCAGCAGCTCCTCCGAGAGCCACTGCACCCACAATTGATGATGATGATGAAAACGATATCGTTGCACCACAAAAAGACGTCAGTTTGGATGAGACAAAAACTCCTCAGAGAGCCACTGCACACACAAACGATGGACCAATGACAAGTCAAGCTTTAGTTTACGGTGTTGTAGAACCAGGAAGAATGGAAATTCAGGATTCAGTGCCCGGTGTTGTAGGACGAGGAAGAATGGAAAATCAGGATCCAGTGCCCGCTGTAGGACGAGGACTGGGACGAGGAGCAGGACTAAGATCACCAATTCAGGCTCCAGGGCACACAACAGATATGCAACAACAAGAGAAATTAAAAGCACGTCAACAGTCGTTCAGAAATGCAAAAGAAGCATGTAATGGGTATGTGTCGATTTTCTGATGTCCAAGATACTAGGGCGGGACCAATATCGAAAAAATGGCCGATTTAGGGGGGTGATCCCCCTATCCCCCCAACCACACCCATGTAAAAATAATGTACTATTCACATTTTGGTTTAAGAATAATCACTTTTTGCTTGTAATTTCACCATATTCTGAATTAACAACCCAATAAAGCCAATAACAATATTATTTGTCCAGCCCTACAAGCATAGGTGTAGTTGGGGGGATGGGGGGATTACCCCCCCCCCCGAACATGGTCAATCACATACCCATCGGGCTTATTATATCGAAATTTAACTATAAAAATCACTTTAGAGGCAAAAAAAAGAAAAAATAGTCATTTTAGCCCCCCCATCGATTTTTTGGCCAACCGGGCAGACATGGAGGGCAATCGGGCAAGGCTTAGGCCCCCAAGCAAGTCGACCAACTACACCTATGCCTACAAGATAGATACTATACCAGGTACAGTAAATTAAGCATACTGTACGCTACGGGAGCAGGACACTTTGTTCCCGCCACTTTGTTATGTGTAACAATGTACCGTGAAATTTTTTAATGGAAATCCCCAAAAAAAAACCTAAAGTAGCCCCGGTGCCGGTTGACCCCGTACTGTGTAGTGTGTTCAGAACGTGAGTGAACAATAAATCATAAAATAAAAAAACTCCTTGCTATTTCTATCGTTTTTATCTCAAAACGCAATATTTTTGCTAAAAATCGCAATTTTGGGTTAGCTAGCCCCCTAGCTAGCCCCCTATTAAAGGGTAACCTGTCATGCGCGCGCAAGCGCATTTTGCAAGGATGTGCATAATGATTTATACTCTCACTGTACAATGAAAATGAACTTATAATAGAAATATTGTACCGTATTTTAGTGCTCGTGTTGCTTCGCCGCCAGATCTGATTGACTCTGATCCACAATTTCCCAATGTCCGTAAGTTTTATCATGCACTTTAACTGTACATACATACAACAGTAATCGTTTTATAGCTACCGATCCTACAAACCACGGAAGATCACGGAGATACACCGATGAAGAATGCTTGAAACGACGGCTCATGTTGCGAGCATATGTTGAAGCTTTGAAGATGTGGAAACAGAATGTTTATGACAAAGAACAAAATCCAATCCGTTTACAACAAGTATGTTTTTGGTGTCATACAATATTTCGAGTTCACAGTTGTTTTTTGAATTGAAAAAAATTAATTTAATTGATTTTGAGAAAAAATGAATGTACGCTTGCCCTGTAAAAAGCATGTACATGTACATACAGTACCATACCGCGCTGTTTTATAGGCCATTTCCCATGTCAGTAAGGAAATAACCAACAGCAAGTCTCGGTTGCACATCATGTGTACACGATTACACCTTTTGGACAAACGACAAATGAGTTCCCAAGCCCAAGCCCAAGTCGAATTGAAGGCGGCCGAGCTGAAATCGAAAGATGATGAATTGAATAAAAAGGCAATTACAGAAAAAGATCTCCGAGAGGTACATTTTTGGACAAACAAATAGTACAGTGTATCTCGTCTGGCGCGGACCAGACCATTGTCCAAAATTTTGTTTTTCGGTTAACCGTTTTTGGACCATGGTCTGGGAATGTTGGACCGGACCGGTACTTACTTATATTCGGACCGTTTAGACCTATATAAAAAGCGTAATTTTCTGGTTCACAGGCCTGGTTCACACCCAAACCCAAATATTTGTTTCCACTCGGACCTGCGCAAGGGGGGGCTAGGGGGGGCTGGCCCCCCTGAGCATCGGCCTAGCCCCCCTAGCCTGGGGGCAAAATTTTTGGGAATTTTCATAGCATAAAATATGCCAAAAAATCATGTTTTCTGACCAAATATGTTTTTATTATTACTCCAAACTGTATAAAAGCATGCCGAAAATCCGTTCCTAGCAGTTTACCATCATAATCTAACATAAAAAAACTCAAGACAGCAGTCGGAAATTATTTTAAATTTCGATATAATCATCTCATATGCCTTAAAATGTGATTAATGTTTGCTGATATAACTATTGCTATCGTTTTTTAGCTCAAAAACGCAATATTTTGGCCAAAAATT
>PJEL010004162.1_pt1 | contig 12078 bp, 8 predicted proteins | sample 1853271 | NCBI WGS metagenome assembly PJEL01 (sample SAMN08108733, study PRJNA415343) | Invertebrate metagenome, whole genome shotgun sequencing project. | host: Globobulimina | place: Sweden: Gullmar Fjord | collected 2015-08 | reverse complement strand
GAGCGAGAGCCGGCCGTTCGTCCACAACACCGATTTGACGGTGCCGTCGTCCAGAGTCCTGTCTCTGTATCGATATCCTTCCGGGGCGGCGGCCGTGCCGAGCGAGGTCCAGTGTTGGCAGGGCAGGTCGGCGCGATGCGTTTGGCCGGAGGCGGCGCTGGACACCGTTAGCGACGCCTTCACCGTACCGGACGGATCGCCGTTACACGTGGGGTCATGGGCGCCACCCGGCGCCGGAAACGCAACCGCGGGATCGCTGCTGCGAATCGCAGCCTTACGCCTGGATTCGAAGTTCGCGCGGCTGTCCCTGATGTAGATCTTTCTCGCACCGACAACGAGAGTCGGAGCGGCCGTGTCGTTCGGGATGCTGAGAGCGTCGGAGGGATCGGAGCCGCTGTCGAGTTCGTCGCGATCGAAGTAGCCGTCCTCGTCGCGGTCGAGCGCGATGCGCATTCCCGATCCGGGCGGCACGCAGGTGTAGGTGAGCGGGGCGTCGTCCATCGCCAGCGCGCGCAACTGCGCGTCGGTGAGCAACGGGTCGGAGCCGCGGTCGCCCTGGAAGAGCAAGGCCTGCGCTGCGTCGCACCCACCCTGTACCTTGCCGAGCCAGCCGCGCGCCTCGCCGTCGGCGATGCCTTTGACCACGAGGTCGCACTCGGTGGCGTCGGCCACGTCGAGCAGCTGGAAACAGGCCTCGGCACGGGCGATCAGCAGATCGATGCGCGAGCCGACCGTGTCTCCGTCGCTCGCGGTGAGGGTGGTCTGCTGGCCGACGATGGGCGCGTAGTTGGTAGGGAACTGGAACATCAACTCCTCCAACTGGCGACGTTCGATCTCGAGGAGATCGAACGATACGGCGTTCAGGAAGCGGAACACCGTGTCGACGCTGCCGTCGTGCAGCATGCCGAAACCACGGACCTGCGGGCCTTGGTCGCCGTTGTCGCCGCCGTTGAGAAACGGCACTCGGGCCATGCCGAACATACCGACTTTGGTGTAGACGTTGCGCAGGTGCGGCACCTTGAACTGTTGGATGTCGTCTGCGGAGCTGCGAGTGCCGTTGGAGCCGAAGAACCCCGCGAGCGGAGCGAGCACGTGGCATTGCGTGCACTTGAGCACACCCGCGTGGTTGTTCGGATTGGGGAAGACGTTCGCGCCCGTCTTGGCGGAGCCGACCAGGTGGTTGTCCAGCGGGCGGATAGGGTTGGGCGGTGGCACGACGTCGAGCATGAACGCGGTGAACTTGAGCATCTCGGCGTCGGCGATGAGGCCGTCGTTGCCGAGCAGTCCCTCGAAAGCGACGATGAAGTTGTTGAACGAGAGCTCTTCGTCGGTCGGGTCGCTGCCGAAATGACCGACCGAGCGGTCGCCGCGCCAGTGAAGGGCGCCGTGCGTCTTCAGGCCGCGCAGAGTCTGCGTGGTCATCGGGCCTTTCAGCGGGTGAAAGTCCTTGATGTCGGTCTCTACGATCGGATGGGCGATCATGAGGTCGTTGACTGTTTCCATGCCGTCCGGATTGCCGAGATCCCAGGCCAGACTGTCGAAGTCGCCGAACACGTGGCAGCTCGAGCACGAAGCCTCGCCGTTGCTCGAAGTGTTGTACGCGTCGTAGAGGACCGGGCGACCATCGACGATGTTGGCCGGCTCCGGGTTGTAAATCGGCAGGTGGTCGAGTTCGGTCTTGCTGACCGTGTCGACGACGGAAATCGAATTGTCGAAACGCGTCGCTACATAGAGGCGCTGATTGGCCTCGTCGAGCACCACGCCGGTCGGCCCGCCGCCGCCGAGCGCGATGTGGTTGGCCGAGGAGGGCACGAAGCTGTCGTTTTCCAACTCCGTCGTGTCGAAGACCCCGATCTTCTGCGAGCCAAAGGCGGCGACGTACAGAGTTTCCCCGTTGCTCGTGACCGCCATCTCCAGCGGCGTGGCGAGGCTGTCGTCTTTGGTGCCGGCGGGGCTCGGCGCTTGGGCGTAGTCGATGTGCTTGTTGAGATGCCGCGGCGTTACGTTGCCGAGGTCGTCGATGATGCTGATGCGCGCTTCGTGCAGGTGCCCGATGACGCTGGCCGGTTCGCCGACCGGCTTGAAGCCGTTGTCGGTGACGTAGGCGCCCGGGCCTTCGAAGCGGACCTCGTTGATCGCCTCGGTGTTGCTGACGTAGAGGTCGCCGCTCACCGGGTTGACCACCATGTTGAAGTTGATCGTGCCGACGCCCGAGATGTTGCCGGTCGGCGCCAGCGTGGTGTTGGAGATCGTGAAGACGTCGTAGTCGGGCAGGCTGAACCGAACGTAGTCGTTCCAGTTGCGGCCGAGCTCGTCCGTCCATTCACCGGAGGAGGGATCGAACTTCGCGATCAGTCCGACCTCGGGCTGCGGGGTGCCGTCGAAGTTCGTGTTCGGCGCCGGCAGGCCGCCGGGCATGGTGAGGCCGAAGACGTCGCAGGGGGCCGCGTCGTCGCCGCCGTCGCACACCGCGCCCTCGGAGACCGTCGTGGTCTGGTTGCCCGAATGGAAAACCGCCGCGTAGACCGTGTTTCCGTCGGGGGAGACCGCCAGCGCGCGCGGCGTGTCGCCGAACAATTCGATGATGTTGAGGGGCGTGCCGGTGAGCGTAGTGCCCAAGTCGGCCGGGTCGAAGGCCCAGACCAGGGCGCGGCCGACGCCGGGGGTCGCCAGCAGCGGCGCCACAGGTGAGTTCTGGCCGCGCCTTGCGGTGGTGATGTAGGCGCGTTGTCCGGCCGAGCCGTTGGCGAAGACGATGTCGCGCGGCTCGTCCCCGACCAGCAACGTGCGCGTAACGCGCGGCGGGACGGCCGATACATCGACGATGCTGACGCTGTCGGACAGGTGGTTCACCACCCACACTTCGCCGTTCGAACGTGCCGCCACCGACACCGGCTCCAGTCCCACCGACACCGACTCGTTATGCACCAGCGTGCCGCCCAGCACGTCGAAGATCTCCAGGCGGTTGTCGGGCGTGTTGACCGCGAACAACCGGGCGCCGTCGGGAGACATCGCCAGCGGCCGAACCTGCCCACTTTCGAAGGCCACGAAAGACTGCGCATCGACGGCCGTCGTCGAGAGCGCGTTGAAGAGCAACGCGGCGATGCACAGCAGCGCTGTTTTAAGGAGATTGCTTGCCGTCATGGGTGCCTCTTCGACCGCTCGGACGCTGCCCGGCGGAAGACTGGGTCCGCTACCACGACGGCGAGTGGAAGGTAACCGGGCAGCTCTACCGGCGACGATTCTCGGTTGCGGAAATTCTGCATTGCTGCAGACTGTATGGTTATGAAGGCCGTACTAACCATGACCAGCCGGGGCGTCGTGACCCTGCCTGCCAAGCTACGAAAGTTCCTCGGCATCAATGCTGATGACCAGATTATCGCCGAGACGACTCCCGAGGGATTGCTGCTTCGCCCGGCCGTGACCCTTCCGATCGAGATCTATAGTGACGAGCGGATCCGAGAGTTCGAAGACTCCGAGTCGAAGTTGGCGGAGTTTCTCGACGAGACGGCAGCACGCTGACTTTTCTCAATGCGGATCTTTCTCGACGCCAACGTCCTTTTCTCTGCTGCTCGATCTGAAGGTGCCATGCGTCGGTTTCTCGACGCGCTGATCTCGCGCGGACACGATCTTTACGCGGATCTCTATGTTGTCGAGGAGGCCAGGCGAAACCTCGAGGTGAAAGAGGGCGGAGCCGGGGACGCACTGGATGCGATTCTTCTGCGCGTCACAGTGGCACGCGTTGTTGCAGACGAATCCTTGGCGCGAGATCTTCCGTTGCCGGAAAAGGATCACCCCGTCCTAGCTGCGGCGATCTATCAGAAGTGCGACGCGCTGGTTACCGGCGACCGCGCTCACTTCGGCGTGCTGTATGGCAAGACGGTTCACGGGGTTGCCATACATTCGCCACGATCGCTCGCGGAGGCCGCTTTGACCTGAGGCGCGATAGTCCTGGGATGATCGTTCGTTGCACCAAGAAGATGCGGGCCGAGTTGCGGCTGAAGGAGACGGCCGTTCCCCGTGAGGATGCGTCGCCGTCGCGGCTCGACGAGTGGTTCTGTGATCTTCTCAGAATCGATCGAGGCAAGTATGTCTTGTGCACGAACGCCCGAACGCTCTTCAGCATCGTGCTGCCCAAGGTGAGGCGCGCCGACCTCGTGGATTTTCATCATCTCCTCCGGGTCTCTGTTGCGGGTGCGCTCGAAGCCGAGGGCTATTCCTCGGACGCCATCGAGTGCGTCGCGCCGTTGCGAGAGGTTCGATACGCTCGGACGAACAGTCGAAGAGTACTGGGATCGATGAACGACCTGGCTTTCCAGTACCGGGTTGACCTGGAGCGCTTTGGCGAGCGCGCGATTCTCAACGGCCTCATCGGCTCCCGTCTGAACCGCAATCCGATGAGCGCTATCGGGAGGCGCTGCGCCATCGATGCGTTGCGCGCGGAGATCTCTCCGAATCTGAACTGACCAGGGGGCGTAACTCCGTTCGCGAGCGTTGTCGGAGTCGGCGAGGCGTGGAGCTTCCGGAGTAGGGCGCGGTTCACACCATGCCGAGGTCTGCGGATGGCCGCAGTCGGGCCGCATGAAATCCGCAGGTCTTATCCATTCGCCGACGTGAGTTGGCCGCATAACTCCTGGTTTTGTGAGCGTTGACGTCATGGCACAGCGCTTGCTGTCATTCAGCCAACGCGGAGACCTCGTCGGAGCCGGCGACCGAGACTTTCAACTCGGACGCGAAGCCGGCGCCGTTCCCGACCCGCAGAGCAAACCGAGAGGTTGGATGATGACGAGCATATCGAATCGTTTCTTGGCGGCATTCGTCGCGGTACTGGCACACTCCTCGTGGGCGTACGCTTTCGAGCTTCCGGTCGACTACTTGATCGAGAAACGAGATTTCGAACGGGACGTGTACGAGGGGGATCCGGTGACGTTCGAACTGCACACGGACGACGGTTGTAGCGTGGCGGTGCATACCGAGGTGCTCACCGCCGGCAGTGATTTCCGTGCGGAAATTTCGATGATGAAGCGGGTCAAGCGATCGCGCGCAGCCGTGGAGAGGGATCTACGACTGCGTGCCGTACTGACGCCGCCCTTGTTCTACGAGCAGTTGTACCTGCGCGTGAGCGCGCCGGGTGTCTCCGCGATCGGCGGTGCATGCCAGATTCAAACATCGACGCCGGGACCTTCCGGGTCGCAGGGAGTTCCGGGGCCACAGGGACCCGAGGGAGCCCAAGGACCCGCGGGTGCAGACGGCGCGACCGGACCGCAGGGAACTGCGGGCACGCAAGGACCGCAGGGAACTGCGGGAGCAGACGGCGCGACCGGACCTCAGGGACCCACGGGAGCAGATGGAGCGACGGGACCGCAGGGAACTGCGGGAGCAGACGGCGTGACCGGACCGCAGGGACCTCAGGGAGCAGACGGTGCGACCGGAGCACAGGGAGTTGCGGGAGCAGACGGAGCGACCGGCGCGACCGGTGCGACCGGAGCAACGGGGACCGCCGGACCGACCGGCGCCAAGGGATCCCAAGGGAGCAAGGGCGACACCGGCACTGCCGGTGCAACGGGGGCCGCCGGACCTTCGGGGAAGTGGCGCAATCGCTCAACCACTACCTGCAACGCCGCGAACATCTGCACCTACACTGCGACCTGCTCGTCGGGCGAGACGGCGATATCGGGCGATTGCGGCAGCTCGGACGGCGCCTCTTCGATTGACGTCATCTTCACCGGGCGCGACCCGAGCGACTCCGAGCAATGGAAGTGTGTGGTTCACAATTCGGACTTTCTGTCCAGTCGTACGCTGCGTAGCGGCGTCTACTGCGTAGGCGATTAGAAGGGGTCTTGTCGGGGATCTTCAGTGCACCTCGTAACGCTTCATCCGGTCGTAGAGGGTTCGCTCCCCGATGCCGAGAATCTCAGCCGCCCGACGCCGATTGCCCTGAGCTTCCGCCAAAGCGGCGATGAGTTGTTCGCGTTCGTGCTCACGTCTTGCGGTTACCCCGAGCATGGGAGCCGTGCTTTCAGCGGTTTCCAGAAACAGGTCGTCGGCATGGAGTTCGGCCCCATCGGCCATGATACAGGCTCGCTCCAACACATTGCTGAGCTCGCGGATGTTCCCCTTCCATAGGTGTCGCTCGAGCGCCTCGGCCGCCGAGCCGTGCAGCGTCATGGGTCGAGATGTTCGGAGGCCGATCCGTTGAAGGAGGTGTTCGGCGAGGGGGATGATGTCGCTTCTTCTCTCTCGCAAGGGCGGCAGCTGCAGCGGGAAGAGCGACAATCGCTGATAGAGGTCTTCACGAAAGTGCCCGCTCCCAATCATTTCACGCAGGTCTCGGTTCGTTGCCGCAATCCAACGCACGTCGGCCTTGATCGTGCGCTGTCCGCCAACGTGCTCGAACGTTCCGTCCTCGAGCACCCGGAGGAACTTGGCCTGGACCTCGGGGGCCAGCTCGCCGACCTCGTCGAGGAAGAAAGTGCCCCCCTCGGCCAGCTCGATTCGGCCGCGGCGTCGCGCCGTAGCTCCTGTGAAGGCTCCTTTCTCGTGGCCGAAAAGTTCGCTCTCGACGAGGTTCGTTGGCAGGGCTGCACAGTTGACGACGACGAACGGCGCATTGGCGCGGCGACTGTTCTGGTGGATCGAGCGGGCGACGACTTCCTTCCCGGTGCCGCTTTCACCCAGAAGAAGGACCGTGGCATCCGTCGGACTGACTTTCTCCACTGCCCGGACGACGTTCTGCATGCTCGCCGCCCCATAGCCGAGTTGCGGGGCTCGATTGTCGCTCTGTCGGTCGGTGTATTCCTGGAGGCTGAGAAGACGACGACGTTCCAGTGCACGCTCGACGAGCAAGGACATCTGTTCCGGACCTCGCAGTGGCTTCTCCACGAAATCGAAAGCGCCCAGTTTCATTGCCTCGACGGCGGTCTCGATCGAGCCGTGCGCCGTGAAAACGACGATCTGCACTTCGGGCTGAGTGGCGGTCAGACGGCGTACCAACTCGAGTCCGTCGATTCGCGGCATCGAGAGATCCGTAATGACCAACTCGAAGCTTTCCTTCTCGAGGAGCTGCACGGCGATCTCGCCGTCCCCGGCTTGCGTTACGGTGTAGCCGGCCTTTTCGAGAATGAGCGTGACGTAGGTACGGAAACCCTCATCGTCATCGACTACCAGGATGTTTGCCATGATGCGTTTCCCGCGACCGGCCCGAGTACGGCTTCGCCCAGTCGGGCACCTCGGTCGGTCTGGTCGCTCACTATGGACGCTCGTCTCACCGACTGCCAGTACCCCGCGATTGCCGACGCGGAGTCCTCGCCTGAAGCCAAGCGCGATGCTAGACGGGAGAAACCTGAGTGCGCGAGCCGGCGCCGATCTTCCGAACCGGCCGCCCGACTATGTTGAGATCACGACTCGAATCCGCGGAGACTCTCGGCCCATCTTCTCTGCTGGCTCAAAGCTCTGAGGAGAAGGTTCGGGAGTTCGAGAGATATCTCCGTGAGCTGAATACGAACTGGTGCCTGAACGGCAACTTGGTTCTGTTCCTCGGGGTCCTTGCGGTGTGGCCCGGCGCGCTGATCGTCAATCGTGGCGACCTGGCAGCATTGTGGGCATACGCCTACACGGCGGGATCGATCGGAGCGATTTCTCTTCTGGCGGTTCTTGCCCTGAAGATCTTCCCGCGCGCGCCGGTTGCCGTGTTCACGGCAGAGGCTGCGGCAATCACCTTCGTCAACGGCGCGATCGTAGCCGATCTGGGCGGGCTCGACGGGCCATGGTTCTACGTTCTCTACGTTCTGCCCATGACCTGTCTTTTCATCATCACGTCTTTGCGAACCAGAGCGCTCGTGATTCTCAGTATCGTCGGCGGCTGGGTTCTCGGTTACTTCGGGCATCATCCCGAGTACCTCAGCCACGAATATGTGGGCCACCCTATCCTCGTCATGGGCGGCGTCATGGGCAGCGCGATGTGGGCGGGACAGATCGTCTATGTCCTTCTCCGCACCCGTTTCATGCAGCAGTCCTTTCTCGAGGATGCTCTCGAACAGGCGAAGTCGGCCGAGCGGGCAAAGAGTCAGTTTCTTGCGGGCATGAGTCACGAGATCCGAACTCCGCTCAACGCCGTTCTCGGGATGTCGAGCTTGATGCTCGATACGCCCTTGAATTCGGAACAACGGGAATTCGCGGAGACGATCCGTCGTAGCGGTGACGGGCTGCTCACGATCATCAACGACGTGCTCGATTTCTCCAAGATCGATGCGGGGCGACTCGAGCTGGAAACGGAGGCTTTCGATCTGCGCGAATGCGTGGAGTCGGCGATCGACCTGGTAAAGACGCAGGCAAACGACAAGGGACTCGCGCTGGCCTATTTTCTCGAAGGCGTCCCCGTGACGCTTCGGGGAGATGTGACCCGGCTCCGCCAGGTTCTCGTCAATCTACTGAACAACGCGGTAAAGTTTACGGCCGAGGGTCACGTCGTGCTCGAAGTCTCGGGTGAAGCGTCCGGGGATTCATCGCAATCGAGCTACGAGCTGTCCTTTGCGATCCGCGATAGCGGAATCGGTATACCTCCGGGGCGCATGGATCGCCTCTTCCGGTCCTTCAGTCAGGTGGATGCATCGACGACCCGTCGCTTCGGCGGCACGGGCCTGGGGTTGGCCATCAGTCGGCGTCTTGTCGAATTGATGGGCGGGCGAATCTGGGCTGACAGCCGGGGCATTCCGGGCGAGGGGGCGGTCTTTCACTTCACCGTTCACGCGCACGGCTCGATGGAACCCCGTCCTTCCGTCGAAGACATGTCCACCGGTCTTCTTGCGGGCAAACGCGTGCTGCTTCTGGACGACAACGAGATCAACCGACGGATGGTTTCGCTTCAGACGCGTAAGTGGGGGATCGAACTCGTCGAGGCGTCAACGGGCTCCGAGGCCCTGGCGGCGCTCGAGAGAGAGGGCCGTTTCGATATTGCGATCCTCGACCTGATGTTGCCGGAAATGGACGGACTGGAAGTGGCGGCAGAGATCCGGAAGCGTGCGCCCGAAGTAGCGCTGATCATCTCGAGTTCGGCCGGCCCTCCGGATTCCGATCTGGGCGTCCTCCGAGACGTGAAGGCGTTTCTTCACAAGCCGATCAAGCAAGCTTCGCTATGTCGCGCGATGCTTCGGGCTTCTTCGGACGATACGAGCGCCGAGGGGCGTGAAACGCGAGATTCGGAGTTCGACGAGACGATGGGGCGATGCCGGCCCATGAGTGTCTTGCTGGCCGACGATCACAGCACCAATCAGCAACTCGGACTGATGCTGCTCCGGAGGATGGGCTACGACGCCGATATAGTCGGGAACGGACTCGAAGCCGTTGAGGCCATGCGACGCCGACCCTACGACCTGATCCTGATGGACATGGAGATGCCCGAGCTCGACGGTCTCGAGGCGACCCGTAGAATTCGCGCCGCCCAAGGGAGCGCCGACCCGTGGATCGCGGCCATGACTGCAAACGCGATGAAGGGCGCACGGGAGCAGTGCCTCGAGGCGGGCATGAACGACTACATCAGCAAGCCGATCCGGATCCGCGAGTTTAGGAGTGTCCTGGAGGCGGCTGCCGCTCATGCCCATGGTGCCGGCACCGAGGATGCTTCTTCGCGCCGAGAGAGCCCTGAAGGTCTGCTCTCGTCGGCAGCGGAGTTCGATCCCACGGACTTCGGCGATGGATTCGCGGAGCAGGTGGTTTTCGACCCGGGCATCTTTGCGGAGATGCGTGAGTTTCTGCGCGAGACGGCCGAAGAGCCGATCGGGATCATGATTCGTGCGTTTCGGGAGAAGACAGATGGCGACGTCGCGGGGATTCGCGAAGCGGCCATTGCGGAGGATGCCGAAGCGGTACGCATCACTGCGCATTCTCTGCTTGGGCGCAGCGCGACGATCGGTGCGAACCGCGTCGCGTACCTGAGCTCTCAGATCGAGGAGTGTGGACGACTCGGTGAGCTCGCGCGGGTTGCAGTGCTTCTCGATCGACTCGAAGTCGAAGTTGAGCGTGCACGGAGTGCGCTTCCCGATCTTACTGCGCCTGAAAACTGACGGGCGCGAACCGCAAAGTTGTTCGATGTCGCGAGATCGACAGACGTACTGGCCGGCCAGGACGGGAGGTAAGTTCAATGCAGAACGGGAATGTAGGTTTCATTGTAGCGATAACGTTGTTCACGTTGTGCGGTTCGGCACTGGCCGGCGTGGAGACCGACCCGGTGGACATGACGGGGACTTGGCAAGGGGCGATTCGGTGTAAAGGGCTCGACCAAGTGGGTGAGAAGACGCGGCAATCGTCAGTGGGGACGCTGCTCGTGACGAACTCGGGGTCGGGCGCGGCCATGGCTTTCTTGTCGGATGGCCGGTCGCGTGGAGGGATCTCAGCAGATCTATGCGGGTACACGATCCAACAAAGCGGGCAGACGGGAAAGGGGCAGGGAGCCTTCCAGGAGGCGGCCACCGGCGGGCTACGTGCTCAAACGCTGCATCTGAAGACGATCAAAGTCTTCGATGAAAAGCCCAACGGACAGTCGGGCATCGCCAAGGGCACTTCGATTTGGTCGCCGGACGGCTCAGGAACGACCGCAGCATGTACGTGGCTATTCAGGCGGGTCTCCCAGGTTGACCCCGTCGTTGTGTTCGGCGGCTGCTAGCGACGCGGGTTGCGCTACTCGATGCCGAAGCGCAGTAGCTCGACAGGCAGGCCGTCGTTGCCGACGAAGCAGTTGCCGGTCTGGCACATGAAATTGCAGCCGCCGTTAGCGTCCGCGAGACGTATTGTGCTCATCGGCCAGGTTGCGTGCAACGATCTGAAGCTTGGAGTGATGGCGTATACGCAGTTGCTTGCGGCGCCCGTCGGGATGCCGCTCGTGCAGGTTCCGCCGATATGGTCCTTCAGCGGGCCGGTGGTGCCGGCGGAAGCGATGAAGGCGCTGCGGCCGGTCGCCATGGCAATGCCCGAGGCGCACTGGGCGTCGGCCGCTTGGCCCTGGAGCATGGCTCCGACTGCCGCCATGGAGACGATACATGCCAGATGTTTCCAGCCGCGGGCCTGTTGAGTTGGGTAGGTTGGTTGTCGCAAACTTTTACTCCGTGGCTAATGCTCAGGTACGTGAATACCTTCTACTTGTGGGCCACGCTCGGCTAACGCAAGGGTCGTCGCAGGCGCTTCACGCCCGATGAAAAACGGGCCTTGCTCGACGACCCCCTCGGCACACCGAGCGTGTTCGATTTGAGAAAGCTCATCGGGCTCGGACATCTGCCCCAGCCTTGCCCATTTCGTCATTCTTAAGATCTGTGATAGGTTCGGCGAATCTAATCCCGACTTAGTGGGGACCTCTCGTTGATATCCGGCTAACCCAGCCGGCGCGAACCCGTCGCCTCCTCTGAGCCTAGCTCGAGGAGGACTAATGTCCGCTGTTCCGATATCTGTGTTGTCGAACGCGCTCGTCGCGAATTTCCCCCGTGTCGCCGGCATCGATACGGTGATGCCTGCGCCGCCGCTTCCCAGCGGTGAACAGGAACGAATCTCAACCGCAGTCGTCTATTGCGAGGCGAACTTCGGTGCCGTTGACGGCAAGACCGCCAACGGACTCGTCCGTCACTCTGAGATGTACGAGATCCTTTCGGTCATCGACAGCGAGAAGGCCGGCCAGGATGCCGGCGTGGTGCTCGGTGAGGAGCCGAACCACATTCCCATCTTTCGCGATCTCGCTGACGCACTGGGGCACGCCGGAGGTGTGCCCGACTACTTCATCCTCGGGATGGCGCCGGCCAGTGGCATGTTATCGACGTACGAGCGCGGTCTCGTGCTCGAGGCCATAGGTCTCGGGATGAACGTCGTGAACGGTCTCCACGAGTTCTTGAACGACGATGCCGAGTTCGCAGCGGCGAGCGCGGCGATGAACGTGAAGATCCTGGACGTCCGAAAGCCCCGTGCCAAGAAGGATCTGCGGATGTTCAGCGGTCGCATCGCCGAGGTCACCTGCCCGCGTATCGCCGTGCTCGGCACCGACTGCGCCATCGGCAAACGCACCACGGCCACCGTCCTTACCCGTGCTCTCAACGATTG
>PJEL010004161.1_pt1 | contig 12080 bp, 13 predicted proteins | sample 1853271 | NCBI WGS metagenome assembly PJEL01 (sample SAMN08108733, study PRJNA415343) | Invertebrate metagenome, whole genome shotgun sequencing project. | host: Globobulimina | place: Sweden: Gullmar Fjord | collected 2015-08 | reverse complement strand
TCACATTGCCCGATCACGGGAATTCCAAGCGCCCGTGCAACGATGGCGACATGACTGCTTCGTGTCCCTTCAACAAGCACAACTGCCTTCAAATGAACGCGATCATAGTCGAGTAGTTCTGCGGCCCCCATATTCTGCGCAACAACGATTGTGTCTTGGGGCAAATGGTGGCGATCAATTCCTTTAACGCCTTCCAAATGTAGATAGAGACGGTTTGCAAGATCATCCAGATCAGAAAGACGCTCGCGGATATAGGGATCCGAAATCTTTTTCATCCGATTTCGCGTATCGTCCTGAACCAACTTAATGGCCGCTTCTGCCGTTAGTCCGGTTTGAATGGCATCTTCGAGACGTTTAAGCCAACTTTTATCATGGGCGAACATCTTATAGGCTTCAAAAATGTCCCGTGATTCATCTGTAAAAAGCGCATCGGTTGTCGTCAGCATCGCATCTACTGAATTTTGCAGTCTTTCAACAGCAACTTGCAAACGCTTCAATTCATCGGACACGTTTTCAGCAATCGTCCGCTGCACAATAATTCTGGGTTCATGCAAAACCGCATTACCCGTTGCAAGTCCTTCAGCCAGAACGCGACCGGTTAGCCTGTGAGGAAGCGTTGCATTCCCAGACGTATCCAGCAACTCTTTAGAACTGATCATTTCTTCCGAACTGATCAACTCAGCAACGACCATCGCTACGGTTTGAAGGGCTTCCACCTCTTCATCAGTGTAATGACGCATTGTCCTGTTTTGCACGACCAACACGCCAATAACCCGGCCACCGCGCATTATCGGGGAGCCTAGAAGCGAATGGTATTCTTCTTCACCAGTTTCTGGCCGATACGCAAATTGTGGGTGAGCCTGCGCGTCTGAAAGATTAAGTGGCCTGGCATGGGCGGCTATGTCGCCGACGAGCCCTTCACCAACACGCAAGCGTGTCCGGTGAATGGCATCTTTTTTCAGCCCCTCTGTCGCAAAGAGTTCCAACACATCGCCTGCCCGCATCAAATAACAAGAGCAGACCTCGGCAATCATGTTGGAGGCAATTAAGCGGACAATTTTTTGTAGGCGGAGTTCAGCATGGCCTTCTTCCGCCATGACCTTTCGGAGTTGGCGAAATAGAATTCTTGGGCCGCTGACTGCCGCGCTGCTCATTTATCCCTCGAACTTTCTACCGGAACTGCTTTCAAAAGCAGCGGCAGCTTCTGCAACAAGATCTTCAAAAATCTCGTCCATTAGTTGTTCTTTTTTGACCATACCAACACTTTGGCCAGCCATAACAGAACCATGCTCAACATCACCGTCAATAGCAGCGCGTCGAAGAGCGCCCGCCCAATAATGTTCGATTTCCAACTGAGCTGCTTCGAGATTCAATTCTCCGGCTTTGTATTTCCCAATTACATCATGTTGGGTTTCAACAAACTTGCGTCCGCCCTCATTATTCAAAGCCCGCACCGGGATAACAGGAAATTTCGGATCAACCTGGACCGTCGTCACCGCATCTCGTGCGCTCGCACGAATAAAAGCTTTTTTAAAGTCCGGATGCGCTACACATTCAGTTGCACATACAAATCGTGTTCCAAGTTGACAACCGGATGCGCCCATCCGCAAATAATTGGCTATTGCGTCGCCGCGCGCAATACCGCCTGCAACAAAAACAGGAACATCGGTTATGTGGGGCAAAATTTCCTGCGCAAGCACATTTGTCGAAACTGGGCCAATATGACCGCCGGCTTCCATGCCTTCAATGACCAGAGCATCAGCACCTGAGCGAATAAGTTTCTTTGCGAGCGCCAGTATTGGGGCAAAACAAATCGTTTTGGCGCCACCTTCCTTGATCTTTGCAATGGTCTCCCGTGACGGCAACCCTCCAGCAAGAACAACATGTCCGACTTTATGTTCAAGACAGACATCCACCAAAGCATCAAGATCAGGGTGCATTGTGATCAGATTCACCCCAAACGGCTTATCTGTCATTTCTTTTGTCGCTTTTATTTCTGTATCCAGCAATTCTGCAGTCATTGCGCCGCAGGCTATAACGCCAAATCCACCAGAATTTGAAATTGCAGAAACAAGATTGCGTTCAGATATCCAAGACATAGCACCACCCATAATGGCGTATTTTGTCCCCAGAAATTCACAACCACGGGCCCAAGCTTCGTTTAAATTTTGAAGCCCTTCTTGAGAAATTACATTTGTCATATTTTAGGCAGCGTCCAGATTAAAAGCGGTATGTAAGGTTCTTACAGCAAGTTCTGTATATTCTTCAGCCAGCAAAACACTCACTTTAATTTCCGATGTAGAGATTACTTGAATATTGATCCCCTTCTCGGCAAGCGCGCTGAACATTGTTTGCGCTACACCGGCGTGACTCCGCATGCCCATGCCAACAATGGATACCTTCACGACGTCTGGATCAGGAACAAGCGCTTTGCAATTCACAGCCCCTTTCAATCCGTCCAGAACTTTCAACGCGGGGTCGAGATCACTGCGGCCAACAGTGAAGGTCAAGTCTGTTGCCTTGCCATCTTCTGAGACATTTTGAACAATCATATCAACATTAACATGGGCGTCAGCCAAAGCCCCGAAAACCAGAGCGGCGACGCCAGGTTGATCATTTACTTGCTGAAGAGTAACCTTTGCCTCATCTCGAGTATAAGTTACGCCACTTACTACTTGCTGTTCCACGATGTCTTCCTCATCAACAACCAATGTTCCGGGCAGGTCTTCAAAACTGGAGAGGACCTGTAATTTCACCTGATGCTTCATTGCCATTTCTACAGAGCGGGTCTGCAACACCTTCGCCCCAAGGGACGCAAGCTCAAGCATTTCTTCATAGGTAATTCTATCAAGTTTTGACGCTTTTGTCGCGATCCTCGGATCTGCCGTATAAATGCCGTCCACATCAGTATAGATGTCACACCTATCTGCGTCCAAAGCAGCAGCAAGAGCAACTGCTGACGTATCGGATCCACCTCGGCCAAGTGTCGCAATCCTGTTGTCCGGACCTACGCCCTGAAACCCAGCGCAAACAGCGACTTGATCCTCACCAAACCGACGAATAATTTCAGAGCAATCGATTTCCTCGATGCGCGCTGCGCCATGCACTTCATTCGTTCGAACTGGAATTTGCCAGCCCAGCCATGAACGCGCATTAATCCCAAGATCATGCAGCGCCATAGAGAGAAGTCCAACAGTGACTTGTTCTCCGGCAGAAACGATCACGTCATATTCGCGCGCATCATGCAAAGGGGCCATATCGGAAGCGAGGCCAATCAGACGATTGGTTTCACCAGACATCGCGGAAACAACCACGGCAACCTCATTGCCTGCATCCACTTCCTTTTTTATACGTTGGGCAACATTTTTGATCCGTTCAACCGAACCTACTGATGTACCACCAAATTTCATCACCAGCCGCGCCATGGCCGTATCAACCTTTCAAAATCCCAAACACGCAAAACCCGCAAATTATATTCTATGAACGGGTACCTTTTCCTGCATAAGCAGCGTATACATATACTTAACACGGCTTGCTGGGCAAGCGTTGCAACCGAAATAGTAACATTCTGATATAATTTTTGAACGGACAGTCATGAGTGACGCTGCGAATTCCAAATCAGTTGATCCCAAAGAAATTTCCAACTTTGCTGCGATGGCAGATGAATGGTGGGATGAAACAGGAAAGTTTAAACCCCTTCATAAATTCAATCCAATTCGTATTGGATATATTCGCGATCAGGTTGTCGAAAATTTCAAAATCAAACTTGAAAACGCCACTGATCAATTGAAGCCTTTTGCAGGCCTTCGGTTTCTGGATATCGGCTGCGGGGGAGGCCTTCTCACCGAACCTATGGCCAGACTTGGCGCCGAAATAGTCGCTGCAGATGCGTCTGAGACAAATATTAACGTTGCCTCACTTCATTCTGAAAAAATGGGCTTGGATATTGATTACAGACATACAACTGCAGAACAACTTGCCGAAAGCGGTGAGAAATTTGACGTCATTCTGAATATGGAAGTCATTGAACATGTGGCCGACCTTGAAGGATTTTCAAGGGCCTGTTGCACGATGCTTAAACCCGGGGGCATCATGTTTGTTGCCACATTAAACAGAACTTTAAAAAGTTATACTCTTGCCATTGTCGGCGCAGAATATGTTTTGAGGTGGCTACCACGCGGCACCCATAACTGGAAGAAATTCCTTCGCCCGTCAGAAGTTATAAAACTCGTTCGGTCTAGTGGCCTTCAAGTCCTCAACATGGCCGGCGCGACCTACAATCCGATTCAGGACAAATGGCGATTGAGCAAAGATTTGAGCGTGAATTATATGCTAACGGCAAAGCGCCCAAACTAACCGCGATCAATAACCAAAATTGACCTGACCAGCCAAGACCAATTATTCGAAAGCAGCCTTTCTAGAGAACGAGATTTAATATGTCCTTGCCTGTATCCCCTCTTGCACCAGAGAAATTTCCAGATCTTCCTGAAATATCAGGTATCCGTTTTGCCACCGCGAATTCTGGCATGCGATATAAAGGGCGTGATGATCTTATGCTTGCGGTTATGGATAAGGGAACAACGGCAGCCGGCGTTTTCACAAAAAATACCATGCCTGGAGCGCCTGTAGACTGGGGTCGCAAAATTCTATCGAAAGGCTCAGCCCGTGCGCTTGTGGTCAATTCAGGTATTGCCAATGTCTTTACTGGCGCGGCAGGTGTAAAAACAGTTGAAGAAACTGCTAGTAAAACCGCTGAACTAGTCGGCAGTTCAGAATATGAAGTTTACATTGCGTCCACAGGTGTCATAGGTGAAGTAATTCCAACTGAATATGTCACAAACACACTACCGGGCATGATCGATGGTCTGAGCTCCCATAATTCCCAAAAGGCAGCCAATGCTATTTTGACGACGGATACCTTTGCAAAAGGGGCTTCAGGCATTTGTCAAATTGGGGATCAGACAGTCACGATCAGTGGATTTGCCAAAGGATCAGGGATGATCGCCCCGGACATGGCGACAATGCTGGCATTTGTCTTTACAGACGCCAGCATTCCAGCGCCTGTTCTACAACAAATTCTATCCGAAGAAAATGAGAGAAGCTTCAACTGCGTTACGGTTGATAGTGACACGTCCACCAGTGATAGCGTTTTACTTTTTGCATCTGGTAGTGCAAATAACAAGGCCCCAGCTGATGCGAATGATTCTGCACTTTTGGATTTCCGAGCGGCTCTGTTGGCTGTTATGCAGGATCTGGCAAAACAGATTGCAAAAGATGGCGAAGGGGCCAGCAAATTCATCACGGTCAATGTTACAGGCGCCCAGAGCGACGTAGCGGCAAAGACAATCGCGCTGGCCATTGCGAACTCTCCATTGGTTAAGACGGCGATTGCTGGTGAGGACGCCAATTGGGGGCGCGTTATTATGGCTGTCGGTAAATCCGGCGAGAAAGCGGACCGTGATAAGATCGCCCTTAAAATATGCGGCGTACAAATCACAAAGGATGGGGCACCCGATCCGGAATACAAAGAAGAGCAAGTTGCTCCATTGATGAAGGAAAAAGATATAACGATTGATGTTGATGTGGCCGTCGGAAACGGAAAATCACACGCTTGGACGTGTGACCTGACGCATGGATACATAGAAATCAATGCAGACTACAGAAGTTAGAAGAATTTAATGACAGTATTCCCGACGCTTCTCGTCGCCGCGGTAGCCCTTGTCGACGACGAGAATCGTGTATTGATTGCCCAGCGCCCAGAAGGCAAGTCCATGGCCGGATTATGGGAATTCCCCGGCGGAAAAGTGGAAGTTGGCGAAACTCCGGAGGTCGCGCTTATTCGGGAATTGAAAGAAGAGCTCGCGATTGATGTGACAGAAGCCTGTTTGGCGCCCTTTACGTTTGCCAGCCACACATATGAGAAATTTCATCTGCTTATGCCACTTTATGCCTGCAGACGGTGGTCCGGTATTCCAAGGCCAATCGAGGGTCAGGTATTAAAGTGGGTCCGCGCAAATGATCTTAAAAATTATGAAATGCCGCCCGCCGATATACCTCTCGTCGCCATGCTGCGAGATTTGCTCTAGAAACGCAGCGCTTTAGATATCTTTTTCTTCTGAAAACGTCTTTATGAGACTGGCCTTCCCACTACCGGGACGGAGCGGTTTTTGTTGATTTTCATGAGGCGACCATCCCGCCAGATAAATAATCTGAAAACTGGCTGGAATTAAGCCGTCTTCATCTTGATAATTCTCCTGATAAAGTTCCGCCGCCCGAAATAATACCTTTCGCCCCGTAAAGCTTTTCTGCCTCATCACAAGCGAGTTGTTTTCTCCCATACCGCGCAATTCTTTCATCAAATCAAATGCCGATGAATATTTAAGAGTTATCATATCAACATCGGTCACCGGTAATGCAAATCCAGCGCGCTGCAATAACCCGCCGGCATCCCTAATTTCTGCAAAGGGAGAAATACGGGGACTGACGCCTCCTCTAATTTCAGATTCCGCCTGCATGAGGCACCACTTCAATTCGTGAAGGCTTTCCACTCCGAATAACGCACCTAAAAACAATCCATCAGGCTTTAAACTACGAAATATCTGAACCAAAGCACCCGGAAGGTCATTCGTCCAATGCAAATTCAAAGCACTTCCAACCAGATCGAAACTGTGGGACGCGAAGGGAAGCCACTCTTCATCAACAACGACAAAATTGGATGTTAAATTGCCCCCCCAGCTTACGCAAAGGTCGGCTGAAATAAGGTGATCAATTTCTCCATATTGCATTAATCTTTCACCAAGCGCGCCACTGCGACATCCCAGATCCAATGCCATTTCAAATGTACGGCTAATATCCATCAGTCTTTCTGCAAGACGATCAGAGACCTCTTCAAACAAAAATCCATGTTTTGCCCAATCCATATTGATGGAACGGTTTCTATGTTGTTCAACAGACTTTCTGTCAAATAGATGATTTTCTGTGGGAGGCATTTGTCTGTTTTTCATCGGTATCTTATGGCATGAGATACAAAACAGCTCAACGGAAGATTGCTCCCCAAAAAGGTGTTTTACATTCCTATATTTTCTCGTAATATGAACTATGCTGAAGGCGAAAAATATTTCGAAACGACTTGTAGACTTCGGTCAATTTTCATTGAATTTACTGTTTCCATCTCATTGCACCAAATGCAATGAACCGGTCGACATGCAGGGAAGCCTGTGTTCGGATTGCTGGCAAGAAATAACATTTATCAGCTCTCCGTGTTGTGTGCAATGTGGGTACCCTTTTGAATATGAGGTCTCCCCCGAAATGACCTGTGCAAGTTGCCTCGCATCACCTCCACCATTCGCAAAAGGGCGATCCGTCCTCAAATATGACGAATATAGTCGCGACATGGTTCTCTCTTTTAAACATGCCGATCGCACGGATCAGGCACCCGTTTTTGCCAAATGGATGCTTAGATCAGCTTCGGACCTTCTTGAAAGCGATGTCCTTATCACCCCTGTCCCCCTTCATAATCATCGATTAATTAAACGGCGCTATAATCAATCCGCTTTACTGGCAAATTCACTGGCGAATTTAGCGCAAAAAAAAGCTGCCGTTGATCTGTTGATTAGAAACCGCTCGACGCCAAGTCAGGGTAGCAAAAGTTACAAAGGGCGATTCAGAAATGTGCAGGGAGCCTTTTCCATCAGTCCCAGATGGAAGGAAAAAATAAAGGGTGAACACATTCTTTTGATCGACGATGTTTACACAACAGGAGCAACAGTTTCAGCCTGTTCCGAGTGTCTTTTAAAATATGGCGCTGCCGAGGTCTGTGTTCTAACGCTTTGCCGGGTTGTTAGACCAGCTCTTCTGTCTATATAAGAGTTCTAAATATACATATGATGATTTTGTGAGTAACTATGAAAAGTATCGAGATTTACACAACTATGTTCTGCCCTTTCTGCTCTAGGGCAAAATCCCTCCTCAAAGGCAAAGGCGTTCAATTCGAAGAAATAGATGTAACAGTGGATGCAAAACGCCGCCAGGAAATGACAAAAAGATCGGAAGGCGCTTATACGGTTCCGCAAATTTTTATCGACGGTGAACATATCGGTGATTGCGATTTTGTACATAGACTTGACGCCTCTGGTAAACTGGATCAGATTTTGGGAACAACATAAAACCTGATAACGGAATACATCATGACAACCTTTACGGCGACCTGCGTCCAACTTACTTCGGGCACTGATCCGGTAGAAAATTTGAAAATCAGCACTGAGTTAATCACTGAGGCTGCCTCAAAAGGTGCTGACTTTATCTCTACGCCTGAAGTTACGAACATGATGGAGCCTTATAAAAAGGCAGCCCGTGAAAAGGCACAACTTGAAGACGATGACATCACCCTGAATGCCTACCGTAAACTTGCCAATCAGTACAATATATGGCTAATGGCAGGTTCTCTCGTGATCAAAAAACCAGAGGATGATCGCCTCGCCAATCGTTCGTTCCTGATTTCACCAGACGGTAAGGTCGCAGCGAAGTATGACAAAATACATATGTTCGATGTTGAGCTTGATAATGGCGAAGCCCATAAAGAATCAAATGCTTATGCTCCTGGCGAAGAAGCTATTGTTGCCAATACTCCTTGGGGGAAATTGGGTATGGCTATTTGCTATGATGTCCGATTTGCACATCTGTTTCAGGATTTGTCGGTTAGAGGCGGAGCGGAAATTTTGACGGTTCCTGCCGCTTTTACCTATACAACGGGCAGTGCGCATTGGCACACACTCCTTAAATCACGTGCTATAGAAAATGGGGCATTTGTCATCGCGGCCGCCCAATGCGGACATCATTCTGAAAAACGCCACACCTATGGGCATTCTGTTATTATTGATCCATGGGGCGAGGTTCTTGCCGACGGTGGCGAGGAACCAGGTATAATTACAGCAACAATCGATATGAAACAGGTTGCCAAACGTAGAAGCCAAGTCCCAAACCTAAAAAACATTCGCGAATATTCTCTAAAGTCCGCCAGTGGGAATCTAGAGGCAGTGGAATGAACTTCTTTCTTTCAGAACAATCGAAATAATGAAAGCAGCCTATGGCTTTTGGGCGACAATAGACTGCCTCATGGCTGGTGTAGGCTGGTCTTGATAACCTTCTTGATAGGCCAATAACTCCATCTCTGAAAATGCGATCTTTAATTCTTCAGATTTTAGTAAAAATTTTGGATTAGACGGGCGACCGTATTTTTCATTCCCCACCATAAAAGTATCAAAAATAAGCACGCCTCCAGGCTTCAGGCTTTTCATTAAATGAGGGAAATGAGCTCTCCACAAATAATTCGTGACAACAATCCCTGAAAACTGGCCCTTTGGGAATGGCCAAGCCTCTCTTTCCAAATCTGCTTGTATTATGCTGGTGTTCTGTAAGTTTGCTTCTGTGACAGCTGTTATATCAATATCAACAGCGGTAAGTTGGTATCCCTTGCCGGATAAAAACTCTGAATGCCTCCCGCTTCCACAGGCAAGGTCCAGCACTCCTCCGCCCTGTGGAATATGCATATAATGTTCAAGCAGCCAATCTGAAGGCTTCTTCATTCGTTTTTTCCCATTCAAAAGACTACCAAGTTGGATAATTCCGGCAAAAACTTGCGTTAGTCAATAAAATCCCTATTTTTCACTATGTGAGACAGAATAGTTCTCAGACTTACAAATAATGAACAGATTTACAGTTATATGATCAAGTATAATCTCAAATGTGAAAAGCACCATGTATTCGAAGCATGGTTTAAAAGCAGTTCTGCCTACGATGAGCAGGCTTCTAAAGGGATTGTATCTTGTTCAATTTGCGGGTCTTCAAGTATTGAAAAAGCACCCATGGCGCCTTCGGTCCCGAAAAAGGGAAGTAGTTTGAGAAAAGCAACAGAGCCGCAGCCTTCTGTACCGGAAACAGAGCAAATGGCTGTCGCGATGAAAGCACTTAAGGAAATTCGTAAAACCGTAGAAGATAATTGTGACTATGTTGGCGAAAAATTTGCAGAAGAAGCCCGCAAAATTCACTACGGTGAAACAGAAGAGCGCGGCATCTACGGTGAAGCCACTCAGGAAGAGCGGGCCGAGTTACAAGATGAAGGAGTTGAGCTAGCCTCAGTCCCCTGGATACCGAATTCAGACGCATAAATAAAAGCCCGGCATTTAACCGGGCTCCCATTTCTAATTGTCAGTCTTCTTTTCCTCTGCCGCTTCAGCAGGTTTTTCAGGCTCGGGCTGTACAATGTTGACGACAGCTGTACTTTTGAGCTTCTCAATCAGAGCTGCAACCGTGGTACTGCTCAGTGTTTCTACCAGTTGTTTTTTCATTTCTTCAAAAGCTGGTGGTTGTGTATTCCGCCGATCTTCAAGCTTGATGACATGCCAACCGAACTGAGTTTTTACAGGCTCAGTCGTATACTTCCCTTTTTCCAGTTTAAATGCTGCTTCTGCAAATTCTGGAACCATTCTCTCTTTTACAAAGAAGCCTAGATCACCACCTTGTGGTCCCGAAGGTCCTGTTGAAAATTCCTTAGCAAGAGCAACGAAATCACCACCATCATTAAGTTTTGTGATGACATCCTTTGCTTCCTGTTCCTCTTTCAACAGAATATGGCGCGCATGAGCCTCTTCTTCTGCCTTAAATTCAGCAGTCGCTTTTTTGTATTCCGCATCCAGAGCTTCATCCGTAACGGCTTCATCAATTTTTTTCTGTAAATAATATTCCTGAAGCAATTGCAGCTGTATATCGGCAACACGGCCTGAGAATTCGGGCTGGCTGTCATACTTTTCAGCTTTTGCCGCATTTTGAACAATGCGCATATTCACCAATTGCTCAACAAGCTGTGCTTTTATAAACGCATAAGGCGCTTGTTTATACTGGGCAGGAAGGTTCTCATACATCTTCTTAATGTAAGATTCCCGGATATCTACACCATCGACAGTAGCAACTACTTCATCAGTAGGATCTACAGCTTCAGCAGATACAGTGGCTTCGACTTCCTGTCCGGGAAGTCCTTTCATATCAGTGCCGATAAAGTAGCCAATTGCTGCGGACAACCCGGCCACGATCACAAAGGCAAGGAAATTTGCAAGTTTCATATTCATTATTCCCAGTATAGAAAACACGGAACCGAACCAGTATTCGTCTTATTACTCAACTTAGACGGCCCTGCCTCGGTACTGTGAGCGAATATAGGTCATTTACATTGGCGCACAAGTATTGTTGCAAAAACTCGTCACTATTCCTGTTTTAACTGCTATATAACGCTCAAATGTCTTCTACATGGTCGGATGGATTGACAGACCGGGGTATCCCCCTTATCTGTCACCATAAGTGCGTGGAACTTATCGTCACAATTAAAGTTCTATTTCAGAAAACCGATGCCAAAGAGGCATCACAGAAAATGTCATTGAAAGTGACTGGAGTATAGTCAGAAATGTTCGGTACCTTAGCCCAAAAGCTGTTCGGATCTTCGAATGACCGTATATTAAAGTCCGTTAAAGCAAAGGTCCTGGAGATCAATGCATTTGAAGAAAAAATTGCGCCGCTTTCTGATGATGACCTCATTGCAAAAACTGACGAGTTCCGTGACGCTCTGAAAAACGGAAAATCTTTAGACGATATTCTTCCAGAAGCGTTTGCCTGCGTCAGAGAAGCTGCAACGCGGGCCCTAGGCGAACGGCATTACGATGTTCAGCTTATGGGCGGCATCGTCCTGAACCAGGGCCGAATTACCGAAATGAAAACAGGTGAAGGTAAAACACTTGTCTCGACATTGCCCGCATACCTCAATGCCATATCAGGCAAAGGCGTGCATGTTGTGACGGTCAATGATTATCTTGCAAAGCGTGATAGTGAATGGATGGCACAGGTCTTCCATAAATTGGGACTTACTGTTGGCTGCATCTTAAGCGGCGTACCGGATGATGAAAGACGTGCAGCGTATGCTTCTGATATTACCTATGGAACCAACAACGAATTTGGATTTGATTATCTTCGCGATAATATGAAATTTGAAAAGTCAGCGATGGTATAGCGCGCCTTTAACTTTGCCATCGTGT
>PJEL010004160.1_pt1 | contig 12080 bp, 13 predicted proteins | sample 1853271 | NCBI WGS metagenome assembly PJEL01 (sample SAMN08108733, study PRJNA415343) | Invertebrate metagenome, whole genome shotgun sequencing project. | host: Globobulimina | place: Sweden: Gullmar Fjord | collected 2015-08 | reverse complement strand
CAAAGAAGTCCCAACCCCACGTAAAGAGGCGTGCAGCCATGGAAATCTAAAGATGATGACCGAAGTGTAAAAATATGATCCATCATCTCAATCATCTTAAATTCCTAAATTCCTAAATTCCACAGACAACAACAACACGCTGTGGTGGACGAACCACCACCGACGATCTATATAGGCGCCTAGAGCCTACAGCAATGTGATAGCCGTTTTGTTACCATTAACTGAAACCAAAACAGCAACGCATTCTACTAGCACATCCTCTTTGCCAGGCATAAATATTCGAACAAGACCAATGAAATCCACTGATAACACAAGACAATTATCCCCATTATAACAAGTGGTCAGCCCAATAAGCCACCACCACCCCATTAAGTAACGCAATATAACAAGCATTAGTAAATAGACACACTTGTCACATTTCTTCCGTCTATCAACTCCAACCCACCCCTTCTCTCATGCTGCTTCATCATATACTACAGCAGCGCAGCTCTCACCTCCTCCCCAAAGAATATATGGCGTAAATGAGGGTCATAGGGTACCTCGAGCCATGCATCGGCACGTGAGAAGTTGAACCCAGCTGCCCACAATGGAGATGGGATAGGTGCATTAACACTAGTACGCAACAGACGCCCCTTCTGTCTAAGAAGTCCTACACTAATTGATTAGAGTTGTTGCAACAATAGGATGGCAGAGCAGGCAGAACATGATGGTGTAGTGGCAGGTATTGTATCCGTACGTACCATCCTTGCCGAAAGCACTTGGACAGAGCAGTGTTGGCCTAGTCTCAGATGGAGGAGAATAAGGTGGGAGGGCGTAATCCTAAAAAAAAAACATGCGTTGTGAGAAGCTGCATCAGAAATGCATGACAGTGGGCAGCGCAACAGCCGCCACATGTTCAGTTCAGCTGGAACGTGTCAATATACAAGACAAGAATCCATAGCATCATGAAAGTTCATGAAAGATCCGGCTGCAGCTGGTTTAAAATTTTAAATTTAAATAAGTGGAAAACAACTCACTCACCGGAGGGTAGGTGGTGAGGATGGGCTTTGGAGAAGGGCAGGCATGGATCTCCCCAATAAGGAAACTGTCCCAGTTGGGACGGAATCGCATATGACTGTCAATCTGATAACATGAGATAGTAATACAGGGGTCAGAGCCAAATAAAGATGATAAAATACAAATCAATGACGGATAAAAGTGAGAATGACCAAGACCAAAACAACATTTCCCGGGCAAAGCAAACTGGCTGCTGCTGAGGTACCACATCTAAGTCAGCTCAGCCACCTATTCCATCCTCAATTCCATTCCACCACAACCATGGCTACTGTATGGCAACAATTTTTTCCATGCCTCCATCAGATACCACCACCACATGACACAGAGCATAGCATCTTTAAACCCTTGTATATATATATTTCAGCTTTGATTTCTGGTAGCAGCTAGCATCCTGAACATCATACCTGAAGAACGTATGGCTCTCCGGCCCATAGACTCCTGGCAATCACCCGTGTAGCCATGGGACCCGCAGCACATCGTGCATCAGCTACAATTACTGATACATGGCCAAGGGGTACTTCTGCAGTGAGCTCATCCATACTAGTCGATATAGCATCATCTCGTGGGTCACCAGGTTGTAACTGCAGCAATACACGAACTCGAAGCCGATCGGGGAACGCTGCCTGGGCAAGGCATGAGCGAACAGTTGCTGCTGTCTCTGGATCTCTATAGTATGGTGGCGTACAGTTACAGTAAGATTAGACACATATGGTGGTGTACTCCACCATCACAACGATAGAGCATGTGTGGTTGGTTCCTTATCACTGATACTGCTGTCTAGTTTAAAACAGGACTGAGGCTGAGCCACACACAAATAACTTCCAAACCTCAAAGTAGTAGGCGGCAGTGCAGCCCCACACATCAATTAGCTAGCAAACCAACATCATCGTACTTGATCAATAACCAAACAGCAACAGCAACATATGTACCTGTGACTCGCAACGCTTACAAATATGAGTGATGATTTGTCTTCTGGATTTGGCAGGGGCAACTCAGGAGGTGAAGAGTTGTTTTTACATCTAGTTTTTACATCATTCTGAGGCTGCTTCAAACCCCCGCCACTTGAACTACTAAGAGAAAATGGAAGACCATGTCAGTCATTTAAGAATTCAGTCCCACGTTTCAACAAAATCTCACAATGAACAACAAAAGCAAGCACTTGCATTGCGCTGTAGATCCACAGTGTAAGGGCCATTCGTATTTCGACATTGTGTAGGACCTCATGTTCTACTTTTTCACTGCGGAAAATGACCAGCCGATCAGAAAATGGCTCAATATCAACAACGGGATAGGGCTCAGGTGTTGAAGGAGGAACACCATTAGGTGTGCAGTAAACCCTCAAACATCCTCCATCCCCAGCTTTCCACCCTTGATTCAGATAGTACACAGCCGTAACTAGTCGTTGATACGGCATGTTGGTGTGTTCAGAGGAGGTGTCAAGATGTTTCACGTAGCCGTGTGAGCCTGCACCGCACAGAGGTAACAACGACAACAACTTCATTATCACTTCAGTCTGAACTCATTCATCAAAGGTGGAGAATAAAATTCGAGTCATGTTCAAACTTGTGGACACGTAAGAAGCTAGTGCTACTGCGCCTGCATACCTGCATCATACGCAGAAAGCTGGGCAGAAAGGGGGAAAGACTTGGCATCCTCCATACCAAGGTCTCTGCGTAGCTTGCATTCAACCTGGCGTACCAGTTCAGCAATCGGTGCCGCATCCCCCCCTGGGAGGCACTCACTAACCCACATGATTTTATCTCCACGGATATGCCTATCCTTCCAAAGGTCTGAGCTAGTGCCCATCCTAGCAGGTCTCAATTTCCCCTTAGAGAGAAGGGTTCGCGCAGCCTTTTCTGCTGCACCGGCCATCTCTTTACCAAGAACTCCATCTTTAACAACAACCTTAGAAGAATGAAAGGCTGGTAGTTTCTCCTAAGTAGATAGATATATAGCTGTTAGGTCATCAGCAGGCACCTTCATTGCAAAATTCACAAGAACGAACTAGATGGGGGGGTACAAAGGGTACATCAGCATCACCATGGAAAGCAAGGAACCAATCTCTTCCTCTGTGAGAATCTCTGTCCTCTCTCCCTTTCCTGGCATCGGACTGCCAACAGCCTTCGGAATTATATAACCTCCTACGTTGATGTTGCAATCACCCTTTGTAGCACTGGAAGGGCCATTACCATCACAACACCTTCTACAGAGGTCTGCAGGATTAGAGCTGGCATTACTACTGTGTGTTGAGGGTGGGGGGTTAGGGTTAGGGCCTGCCACAGCAGTCCAGTTAGACTCACAGATCAGAGCAGCTAGCTAATATGGATAGGGCTAGAGTAATAATTAGGGTGGAACATAGGGGGGAGGGGGTTAGGAGGTTAAGGCCAGAGAGCTAGGGCCCCATAATAATGATCAGGACTAGGGTTTCTGATGTTTAAGGCAATAGAGTCAGGGTTGGGCTTCGAGTTAGGGGGCTAGGGTTAGAGTTTAGGGTTAGAATTAGGGCTAGGGGAATTTGGTTCAGGTTAGGGATGGGGTAGGGTTAGAGTTCACAGCTAGGGCTTTAGGGTAAAGGGTTAAGGTTTTAGAGTTGAAAGGAGGGGTAGGAGTTTAGGATACTAGGATATAGGGTTAGGGTTTAAGGGCTTAGGATTAGGGTTATAGGGTTTAGGTGGGTTCAGGGTTAAGGTTTTAGGGCTTATAATTAGGGGGGGTTTAGGGTTTAGGGCAAGAGCTTTAGGGTTTAGGAGGTTCAGGGCGTCAGGGTTAGGGCTTTAGGGTTATCTCAAGTACCTTGTGCTATTGGGCGTTAAGAAGCTAAGTATATTTCCTCTTACAGCGGTCGGGAGTCGCTTCAGGTCAGTCATCTCCGCCATTATTGTTGCGGTTTTCGTATCTAGATCGTGAATACGAGACTCTTCCTCCAACCGCCAACCACCACACGAGTGACAAGGAATGAATGGTTGTCATATAATGTAAACTATCAGTTTAGTTACACTTTTGTACAACTGATGCGTCATAACTGCGTCCATCAAACTGAGCCTAACCCGTTTCCTAACAATGAGTCATCTAAATATCGGTTCAATGGGAGACTAATTCCCAACGATGAGTCACCATGTTGACAGCGCAATTCAACAATTATAAGCTAAGCCGTTTGGCAAACCCCCTAATTGAGTTGCCAATTTTTGACATCTGCGACTAGGTGATTCATTATTGGGGACACCAGCGAATACTTGACTCATTGTAGTGGGAGTACAACGAACCCTAGAGTAAGTATGTATGGGGTAGTAGTTTCATTAGTCCTGTTTCCTTTGTGTATTAGAAGGAACGCACACGTCAGAAAAAAGGCATGTGATTTTGTGTACTAATTTATTTCCCCCGTCTTCCGCTGTGGTCATTACATTTAGGGCAGTGATCTTGCTACATGTTTTCCAGAGCAGCTGTTAAGCAGCATTGAAAATGGGAGAGAGATCTATCGTAAGCATTGCAACAACATGGACAATAACATCGGCAGCCAATATGGCAATAATAGCAAAGGTCAAAGAGCAGTCATTATTTGTAACTTGACTATCAACTGATGAGATCTTATATTTATGTGCATTTATCACCCATCCCATTGATGAGAAATACCGCTTCTCTGAGGATACATTCACATAATATAATACTTGTGGTAAGGTAAACCACAGATACAAACTGACCATCACCCTCTTGCTCTATATCTGTGGAGAACTGCTACTTCTTGAAGCAGATTCCACTTCAGAGAGCGTGACTGGATCTCCATCAATCTTGGTCAGTTGTGGCAATCGTTGTAGGATTTCTATTCTTATATCATCTTTTCCAGAGTCCCCGTAACTGGTAGCCATGTATGAATAACATATTTGTAAGAGAGAGGGTTAGTTACATTTAAACAGAGGGATACATATATTCATCATGCCTTATCGTGCTTTTTCTGGATTCTAAGTCGTCGATTTATTGATCTTACATCGGGTTTCCAAAAAAAAGGACATCACGAAGTTTTTCTAAATTTTTCAGTTTGTCCAGTTCAGCCCAGGATTTAATATTGTTGTTGCTCATAAAGAGAGTCGTTAAGTTTTTCAAGTTCGAAAGACCATCCAGGCTAGATATATGATTGTAGCTCAGCCACAGCTCTTCCAAGGTTTCCGCGAGGTCATCAAGCTTTTCAATTTTCTTAATTTGATTTCTCCCTATGGATAGGATCCTTAGCCTCTTCATGCCTAAGAAGGAGGGGATGATGATGTCAAGGTTACACCTCGGACTATGTTAGCGTACAAAAAAAACAAAAATAGTTATTCTTATTCCAACAATGAATATATCATCATAATTGAAGACCATTAACAAAGTGCAGTTTGGTTTAGCCATCACAGATCAAAAATATCCAAGTACTACTACAACTTGTGGTTGGTACAGCGGAGATGCATACGAGCTTTAAAATGTATCATAGCAACAATTAGCTACTTACATACACACTCTTAAACCATTGTACCTTACACAAGTCTGTTGAACAGCATTAACCAGTATGCAAAAATTATCCATGCTGTAACATGAAAAGCACCAGTAAATCTATCCAAATCTGCAGTTATCACGACCACTTTCTACATTTCCTTATTAAGAATGTTTGATAAAAGAACCGCAGGGCTGGTGGAACAACAATGCAACACCAGCGGGTGCATTAATAACTACACAGCCGCCCTCTAACAACGCAGCAGCAACTCCCTAGGTAACACCGCGAGCACTTATGATGTCTGTATTCCTGGAAAATTTTCACTCTTGCCTGATAAGAGAATGAACTTGTCTATTGAGTTTGTGCTGAGGCTGAGGTGTTCACAGTTCTTCAACGAGTTAAGCGAATTGTCCATCTTTGCAATGGGTGGACTCTGGCCGTACAGTTTGACTTCCTTAGCCTCCTCAGCCCTGGACTGGTGCTTAGCTTCCCATGCCTTTATGGCATTGCTGCATGTCGTCATGATTAAGGTGGTGATGACTGACTCTCAAACAACTAGAGACAGTCAGAACAGCCTAAAACAACACTTAGGGTTAGGGTTAGAGTTACTTAGGGTTTTGGGTTTAGGATTACGGTTAGGGTTAGGGTTAAGATTATGGTTAGGGTTTGAGGGTTTCAGGGTTAAGTTCTTGAGGGTTAGGGGTTTCGAGTTAGTGTTAGGGTTAGGGTTAGGGTTTTATGGCTAGGGTTAGGATTAAGGTTAAGGTTAAGGTTAGGGTTAAGGTTAAGGTTAGGGTTAGGGTTAGGCAACTACAATATATGGCATAATTGAAAAATTTTCAATCATCCGTTGTACAAGTTCGTAACATCATATACATTTTATATGTAACATCCGGATGTTACCACCAACAGGTTGGTTGACCCCTCTGGTCAATTAGTGGAGGCAGTGATGTGATAGGGCTAGGATTTGAATTAGCATACCCCACCAAAAACCTGCATTATAAAATCGTTAACTCGTACACGCGTGGGGCGGTTGTAAACTGGTAAACCCTAATCTTAAAACCCTAACCCTAAACCACAACCCTAACCCTAATCCTAATCCTATGGCCCCCTATGTGGCATTCCTTAATCAGTCTTATATCCCCCGAAATTCATTGCTTAGCTTCAGTTCTTGAAGCTAAGCCCAGACACTCGGGCATATAGAATCCAAGGCCTGTTGTGCTTAGCGAGGGTTTTCCTCTCTCTGCACTTGTGATGGGCTCTGCTGGCGTCTGTCCTTAAGTCTGCACCACTTTCTCGGAAAAGCTGAGCAAATCGAGAGTCAGATATTCTGCCTTGTCCGTTTTCTGAGCTTCCCAGGGGATCGGCCTATGTGCCATCACGATTGAGTGTTCACGAGTCGTATCGCTTAGCACATTTCATTCATTTCTCACGCATTATTGCCGCCTCCTTGATTCTTTAAGTGTGGATTGAAATTCATATTGATTTCAAGTGTTTATGAGTTGTAGTATTTAGCACTTCCCACCGAGCCTGATGCCTGTTGAGTATGTCGTGTGTAAACTGACAAACATCATTGTTTTTTTCATTTTTCATGTTTGCCTCTTGTAGAATGTAAACGATGCAGTAATGTGCATCCACCACCGGGACGGGGCTTGAGCTTTTGGAGATATCAAGCACTCGTTCTAATAATGGCCAGAACTAGTAGCTATGGGTGAACAAGTACCCAGTGCAGCAGCCATCTGTTAACAATTCTTGTATAATGTCCATTTTATTTGTTGCTTTCGATGTAGCTGATACTACTAGTGCATAATGAATCTCAATTGCGTGTTTTTCTTCTGCCGTCTGATAAAGATGACTTAGGTCGCTGTTGACCCTTGTAGGCTTCCTCTTCAAATGTTTCATCATGTGCAGTTTGGCATTGTACTCTCTCTCCTCTCTGTCAACAGCCAACTACTTCTTTCCATTGGATTGTTGAAAAATACTCTGTGAAGTACCGCCAATAACGCTGAAAATGTAGAATCGCGTGTTTTAAGTCCATTGTAACAGCTATTTTGGTTGTTCGACTTCGCGCATTAAGTGATGCGTTGTTGGGGTGAATTTTGGCCTGCATATAGTGACCCAAGGTTGTGATCGGGATATGTGAGTCGCTTATAACGTAACTGGTCCCTCGTAGAATAGGGGAACATATGTTCCTACAGATGGAGAACACTTGTGTTCTCCATCTATAGGTATATGCATAGAAACATAGCAGGTAGATGGTGTGGGGAGATCTCTCCTTACTCTTTGGGAATCGTAAGGAAGGATTGCAAATTCAATGAATAAAACTATTTGCCTGATTGCTACACTGATTGGCATTCGCATAGTGATTGGCGGTTGGAAGAGTCTTGTATTCACGATCCAGATACGAAAACTGTGACAAAAACAACATTAACACCAAAAAAATTAGCACACACAGCCGTTACATTGCACCCCTATTTAAAATATACGTAAGCTGCCATATGAAACAAACGGATGGTGAAATCCTAAAAGGCAAGAGACCTGTCTATTCTACGAAACGTGAAACTTAAATTTTCGATGACAAATTAGCAGTACACATTAAACCACCACGTAGAGAGTTACATCAGGAAAGGCTCTACTACGCTCAAAGTACACCATCCGTTATTCTATGCTCCGTCAGCAGCTTGATTATTTTGGGCTTCCAATGGAAGACACTTTACAATTTTGCAATATTCCAACTCCTCAGGGGCATGCCACCTACTTTGTCCTGGACTACCATCGCCGAAGACTGCCTCGCCACCATATTCTACAGGAATGAACTTTGGATCAACATCATTCTTCATTTCTTCAACTGCCTGCGCAACACGTCGAAAGATTTTCACCTTCTCCAGAGTCCTGGAATCAACCAGTGGTTTGACAATAGCCCACACCTTAGCAAACCATGATGGTATATTGACCACATAGATCCTAGCACATCGCTCTACATAATGGGCCTGCACAACAGCACTGGCTCCTCGCGTGAATTTCATAGCTTCACTCCAAATGTCTCGGAAGCGGAGACCTTCGCAGTCAAACACAGTTACCAGCTTCCCATCATCCTCCCTGAGGTCCATCTTCCTCCAAATCACCTCACATATGAAGACATAGTAACGAATCATGCCTTCAACCGTCAAACCTGCTTCCTGTAAGGCCTTCATGTTAACCTTTCCAGGTTGCTCATAGTACACTAAATGTCCTTTAAAACTTTTTCCGCATACCCAGTGGGGGTAAAACTTCTTTATTGTTTCAAAATGCTTTTGTATCTGCAGTTCATAGAGAATACCATCAATGCCCTCTTTCTCTCGCCATGCAACCGTTAGATCCCATCATCGCCTAGCTTCCTCCATATCATATAAGCATCCAATCTTATACCGCAGAGGAATATCTGCATATCTTGGATCATCAATTAATTCAGGGCGAGATATCATATTGGCTGAACCCTTCCTACGTAAGCTTAATCTTCTATCACTACGTTTCTTTGACATACGACGTTGCGGTCCAATGCTTTGCTTAGACGATTTTTTAGGTGAAGCATCTTCCATCTGCATGTGTCCAAATGCTAAGTAATTTTCTTTTTTGTGCGTCAATGACATACGGGCAGTTGTCGGGGTGCTGTACGATGATTTGGCGCATTCGGAGTCTTGGGAGGGATGACTTCTCTTCAATTCTTCCGTGTGATCTAGCAATCGTCCATCATCACTACACTTCTTTGTTAATAATGAGAGATCATTGCCACCATTTTCAGAAGCTGTCACTGTAGTATGCTCTGGCTCAACCACTGCTTGCAGTGACATGGACCAGCATGCCTTGTGTGTTGTCCATCTCAGCAGCAGGTAAGTCACAAAAGAAACTAGCCCTATTCCGCCCAAGCATAAATATAGCACGGTTCTCCTTCTCTCTCCTGATAGAACCACAGTTGCCACTACAGACAAAAAAGCAGCCGCTAATGGAACCAACTTCTTTCCTTTCTCAAGCATCTCCGGTGCTACGCGAGCCTCTTTGCCATTACTTGTCTTTATGAGAATACAATCATTAGGCCATACTGAACAACCCAAGTCGATTTGTTCCCCCGAGGCACACTTATCCCCTATGGTCAATGGGACATGAGACCCATCCAGTCGCACCTCTTTGACAATCTCGGGGAGATCATCTACTGTCTGATCCCCGTGTGCACTAGTAGTTAATGGCTTTTCCACCTCTTTGTCTTTCCGCATTCTTTGAGTCAAGACATTTAGGCTTTCCCGAGCATCCTAATGATTTGTGCACTTGGGTTAGCTATTTGTTGTAAAGGGCGTAGAACTAAACGCAGGGGGAGAGTACACACACACAGATATATATTACCTCTATTGCTTTCACCCATTCTATTGCCTCTTCTGGGCTTTCAGCAATCCATCGATGAACATTATCGTCTTCCTGACAAATCTCGAGCTTGCAACCACCACCTTTCACAATATAAACCTCTTCAACATCCAACAGGCACATGGAACCCCTCACTTTGCCCCCGTCAGGTTTGGTCCACTTCATGAAACAGTCAGTAAGAAACAACATTCTGTTGTGATACCTTTTGAAGTGCGATTTCTTCCGCAACACATCTTTCTTCAGTACCGTCTCCATCGGCTTTGTAACTTTCATCTTCTTTTCTTTGGCCACGGTTCCTGTAAATAAATTTCTAACTTGGGGTGGGCCCCTTCCTCCCTGCTACCTATTTTCTACCTTTGGCTAGAAACGAGAAAACACATTGCGCTCTCTCTCTCTCTCTCTTCTCGGCTCACGTATAGGACATACATGTATCAGAACCCTACGAGGTCTCACACATCTTCTCTTTGGCCACGATCATCTCTCCCATAAATAAATTCCTAACTTGGGTCTCCTCCTCCTTGTGCTGGAAATAACAAAACAACATTACGCGCGTGTTTTGGTATCCTTTCTCGTCTCAAAGGATAAATGTTATATTAAAGCAGCCCTATGAGGGCGTAAATCCCCGCCGGCCGCCCCCGCTGTCCTCCTCCTCATCACGAGCATACAATTTCTGGGGAACTACCACCAATACCAGTAATATACTACTTATGGAATCGAAACCTGAAGTAGCCACACACAGTATCGCGCACGGTTTCAAACTTTTTCACCCTTGATACGCCTTGTGCTCTCTTGTTTTCTATGTCGTCCATGTCTTTGCCATCGTCGAGTAACCCACTCTCGTTCATGGATTCCTGGCCTGCCGTAACTCCCTAGCGTTTCTCTATCGTAATGTCAAATAGGAAAAAATTCTATAAAGAGACGCAAAACTAACAGCCGGCCAATGAGGCCTCAAAAAAATTGCTCTTCACTTTCTCTTTCACCCCACATCAAGCAAGTCATCTCAGCTCTCTCCGCCCTGGGGGCTGGGGAGTTAGGGTCGGGCCTCGGGAGTGAGAGAAAAGCAGGGATTCTATCTTGGCAAATAAGAAACGAAAATTATTCAAAACGGTGCTGTGGAGCGTCACAAATTGGAATTTTTTTTGTTCCCGTTCTCGGAAATATGTTCTGGAAGAGTTCTGTGGATAACTACGGTCGTGGTGGGTTGGGTGTAGGGTTGAGGGGTTCTAAGGCACTAATGGGAGGTTGAGGGTATCACTGTTGCCGCAGCTGACTCCATAAATGCAAGGTTGTGTCAGGCCTAAAATGGAGAAATCCCAAAGAAGAGTTATGTTGATGACAATCTATGGTCCTGGTCGTTGGCTGGGAAGTTCTGAGGCGCTAATGGGAGGTTGAGGTCATTCCTGTTGCCACAGGTAGCTCTACAGATCTCTGTGGATAACTATCATCCTGGTGGTTTGGTGTGGTGTTGGGGTTTTATAAGGTTGTAAAACGTTGGCTAAATTGTTGCGGTACTCGTATTTGGATCGATAATACGAGGCTCTCCTTCCAACCGCCGACCACCACACGAATGACAAATGATGTAGTGGTCAAACAAATAGTGTTGTTCACTATTTTACAATCCTTTCCTAGGATTCCTAAACAGAAGAGAGTGATTCTTACGAGGATCTGTACCCTGCGAAAAAATCCAAAGTTATTGTAGCTCACTAGTTCGAGCTCTTCGTGCTCTCAATCTACTCGTATCGAACTCTCTGCGCCAAGAGGAGCATTTCGGTCCAGTTTAGGCCCTCGATTTCCGTGAATACTTATGTCCGGTGATATATGCTAGATTCTCCCCCCTCTTAACACTGAATCATCTATCTGACACGGTGGCGATATTCCTAACACCATCTTCCATGTTACGCTAATCTGAAGAACTAGTACAAATGAATGCACAGCTTAGCATACCCCGCCAACCAGGACCCTCCAGAGGCCGAAAGTTGGACCGTTGTGTTCGTAAGGCTCTCGACGATTTATCACTCACAGTTATTCACGATTTACTACGTCCTGTGACAAACCAGACAAGTGCCGGTAGCAGCTGAACACGAATGTATTAGGGGTTAGTATTAATGCAATTTTGGGCGGTCATGCGGTAGTCCAGGCACAAGATGGTCGATTGTTATGAGCCCAA
>PJEL010004159.1_pt1 | contig 12085 bp, 14 predicted proteins | sample 1853271 | NCBI WGS metagenome assembly PJEL01 (sample SAMN08108733, study PRJNA415343) | Invertebrate metagenome, whole genome shotgun sequencing project. | host: Globobulimina | place: Sweden: Gullmar Fjord | collected 2015-08 | reverse complement strand
TGAACATGCAATCGTGGAAACCAAATTGAGACTAAATATGGACCTTTTTTAGGTCGAATGCAATTTGGCGGCGGCGCGCAGAAAACAGTTGTTCTAGATTGTACCTATCCAGACGCCCCAGAAAAAGCAGCACCAGGCTGGGTATGTGACGAGCCTGTTGTAGGTTTGTCTGTTTCTGCTGTGGGTTCTGCCGACAAATCTGCTGCTGGCCTTAACTTCATGAAGCAGCAAGCATCTACTGCTGCCCGTGTTCAGCTAGCACAAATGATGAAAGTACAAGTGCAAAACATGGTTAAGCAGTTTGCTGAAACCACTGGTGTGGGTGATAGCGAAACCGTAGACATGGTAAACACCTCTGTGACCAAGCAGCTTACCAATGAAACACTTGTGGGCACTCGCATGTACAAGTCTAAAACCAGCCCAAATGGTACCTTGTATGTATTGGTAGGATTGGATGATAAAGCGGCCAGCTTAATTCATGAAACCGCGCTTAAAACGTCCATGAACAATGAAAAAGCCTTGTGGCAGAAGTTTCAATCTAAAAAAGGCCATGATGAGCTAGCCAAAGACATTGCAGCTATGAATGCTCAATAACGCTTAAGAAGCTTGCTTAAAAAAACCGCGACATGTTCGCGGTTTTTTTATGTCCAACCGTTAAACCCAACGAATCAAAAATCAAAATAAAGGTTCTGTTCAATGAAATTAATTAGCACACTTTTCACGCTAACCTTATTAACCAGTTTTAATGCCGTAGCGGATGAAACACCTAAAACAATCACTCTAAAAGCCGTTATGCAACAACTGGTAAGCAACTACAATACGTTAAATTACGCCATACTTATGGAAGACTTTAGCACCATAGAAGCAGCCGCTCACAATATTAGCGATCACGATAAACCTGACCTCAGCCAAAGAAAGAAAATAATGAAAGGTTTAAAAGCAGGTATGGCGGGCTTTAAGCAAGCCGATAGCAAGGTACATGACCTAGCTGTACAAATAGAAGAAGCCGCAAAGGCTAAAAATATGTCGTTATTGATTGAACAGCAAGCAAAAATGCTTAATGCCTGTATGAACTGCCATACTCAATATCGTGAAGAAGTTACTAAACTTTTAAAATAAATGCTTATAACGCTAGCGCCCTAAATACTGCTTAAGACATTAAGTTAGGGCAATCCTGTTCCTTGCAAAAATGCTGCTATGCTTAAATCTACCGACTATCGGGCTTCTTTGGAGCACGCCATATGCTGTACCGCCTGCTAATTTTCCTTTATATATTGCTATCGCCCACCTTCCAGGTAATGGCTGATGCGGCAGGCCCAATGAGCACTCGCACTATTTACATGACATCTCTTGAATGGCCTCCATACTCAGGAGAAAAGCTTAACCACCAAGGAGCCAGCGTTGCTGTGGCCAAGTCTTTATTTGAAGATATGGGCTATGAACTGGTGGTAGATTTTTACCCTTGGAGCAAAGCTATTAAGCTAGGGTTAGACCCTAGTTCAAAATATGTGGGGTATTTTCCCGAATACTACGCCCAATCCCTAGATAAAAAGTGCAATTTCTCCGACTCCATGGGCTTTAGTCCATTAGGCTTTGCACACCTTAAAAATTCTTACGTGAAATGGGACACGCTAGACGATATCGCCAAGCTTTCAGCCATTGGCACAGTCAAAGATTATGTGAACAGTCGCGAACTAGATGCCAGAATAGGTAATGGCAACATTAAAGCTATTGAAGCACAGGATGACATGAGCAATATTAAAAAATTACTCAGTGGAGAGTTGCCACTCATTGTCATTGATCAACATGTATTAGGCTTTCTATTGGAAGAATTAGAAAACAATAACAAGCAGCACTCAATTGCAAATAGCTCAATTGTTTTCAATGAAAAACTATTAGAAGAGAAGAAACTTTACCTGTGTTTTAAAAAAACAAAAAATGCAAAAATGGCGCGAGATACTTTTAACCAAGGCATAGAAAAAGTAAATATGCGCTCATTTTTTAATGAGTCCTTACGTTAAAGAAAGCGCACAAAGGTACGCTAATAAGTCAGTTCCCGCCCAGATTGGAAGGCCCAATTCGTCCATACCCACTTTGCTTCGACCAACTACCCACACTCATAAACATCATAGTATTTGATGAGCATTAAAATAATGCCCTCAGTATATTAATTGCACGAACTAAGAAAAATAGACGGGATAAAAATAATGACGACATTAAGCACAGATATGCCCAACAAGGCCGGATACTTTGGCGAATACGGTGGCCAGATTATTCCACCTGAACTCATTGAAATAATGAATCAGATTAACGATGCTTATGATGAAGTAACTCAGACAGAAGCATTTCAAAAAGAGCTCATGCAATTAAATGCCGACTACATTGGTCGCCCCAGCCCTATTTATTATGCCAAGCGCTTAAGCGACGACATAGGCGGCGCTCGCATCTTCTTTAAACGCGAAGACTTGAATCATACTGGCGCTCATAAAATTAATCATTGCATTGGTGAAGCCCTGCTAGCCAAGTACATGGGTAAAACTAAGGTACTGGCAGAAACCGGTGCAGGACAACACGGTGTGGCACTGGCCTCGGCCTGTGCCTTAGTAGGCATAGATTGTGAAATTCACATGGGCGAAATTGACATTGCCAAAGAACATCCCAACGTCACCAAGATGAAAATATTGGGCTGTAAACTAGTGCCCGTTACCCGTGGCACAAAAACCTTAAAAGATGCTGTGGACAGTGCATTTGATGAATACCTATTGGACCCAGTTAACTATTTTTATGCCATTGGCTCTGTAGTGGGGCCGCACCCTTTCCCTAAAATTGTACGCGACTTCCAAAGTATTGTGGGCACAGAAGCCAGAGCCCAATTTTTACAAAGAGAAAATAAATTACCTGATGCCTTGGTTGCCTGCGTAGGGGGCGGCTCCAACGCAATGGGCTTGTTCACTGCCTTTTTAGATGACAAGGGCGTTAAGATGATTGGCGTTGAGCCAGCCGGTAAAGGCCTTGATACTAACCAGCATGCCGCCACTCTTACTCTTGGCAGCAAGGGCGCCATTCACGGTTTTGAATGTTACACCTTGCAAAACAAGGAAGGTGAACCGCTGCCAGTGTACTCCATTGCCTCCGGATTAGATTACCCAGGAACTGGCCCACAACACTGCCATTTAAAAGACATTGAGCGCGTTGAATACAAAACCATAGATGATCAAGAGTGCTTAGTTGCTTTCATGAAACTATCGCGTTTAGAGGGAATTATTCCAGCATTGGAGAGTTCTCATGCCATTGCCCACGCTATGAAGATGGCCAAGGAAATGCCAAAGGATCAAACTATTTTGGTTAACCTTTCTGGGCGAGGGGACAAAGATGCGGACTTTGTGGCAGAATATTTATCCTTGTAAACGACTAGATAATTAATAAAGACAGCCAACTTAGTTGGCTGTCTTTATATTTAAATTATTCCCATTCTATATATGTAAAATTCTGTCCGGCATGTTTTGAATATCATAAAGATCCCCCTGCACCATCCCTGCCTGCTTCATCTTGTTTTCAATGAAATCTATAGGCTGCATTTTTTGACTGGTCCACTTAGGCGCTAGCAGTTCATCCCAGCGACTGGCCACCGCTGCCAAACGTTGTACTGCCACATAGGGTGATAAATGTCGTAAAAATAGAATCACTTTATCTGAGTACTCATCTAACTCGTCAGGAATAAACTCTCCCTTTTTATACATTTCGGCCAGAGGCGTATTGGTTAATACGTGCAAATTATGAAGCTTTACATTTGAAACGGGTAATTGATTGATAATGCGCGCGGTTTCAACCAATCGCTCATCCGTTTCATTAGGCATGCCAAAAATTAAATGTATACCTATATCAACATTTGTTTTTTCAGCCAGTTCCAATACAGCCGATATGTTTTTTTGCGCAGTATGGCCGCGCTTTAGAAATTCTAACTGATCATCAAAGAAACTTTGAGCACCAATTTCTACCATCACATAACTGCGTTGATGCATTTCTTCAAGAAGTGGAAAAATTCTATTAGGCAAGCAATCGGGGCGAGTCCCTACTACCAAGCCATCTATATAGTCTTCACTTAATGCGCTGTCAAAGCGTTGTCTTAGGGTGTTTATTTTATCCAGGGTATTAGTGTAAGACTGAAAATACACAAGGAACTTTTGGCTTTTTTTCAGCCTGCGACTCACTAGAGTTTTATTAAAACGAATTTGATCAATTAACTCGCGATCTTTTTCCAAGTGATAGGCCGCCGACCCCCACTCATCACAAAAAATACAGGGATCCAAAGTACCGGCTTCATTTCGATTTGGACAAGCTTCGGCAATGCTCACCGATATTTTAGCCACCTTTTCACCAAATCTATTTTTAAAATACTGGCTAATGGGGTAATAACGTCTGCCCAACCAAGGAGTCTCATTATTCTGCATAACATCCCAGACCTAAGGCCTGCCTCGACACAAACATTTCTTGTTGGCGTCTCGCCTTCTTACTTCCTGTATAATATTTTTTAGATCTAACACGTCCTGTTTCAAACCTGTATTTTCCTGCTCTAATGCCACTGACAAGTCATACACCTTTTGTAGGGCACCATGATTGTTCGAGGCATCTTGAGCTAGTATTTCACTTAGCAGTGTTGATAACTCTGTCGTTAGTACTGTCACTTTAAGCCTCCACTACTTTTATACAGCGCGAACCGCTTTGTTCTGTTAAATAACCAAATGATGTAAGCGAAAATTCTTCAGTCTCCGCCAGTTCAAGTAACTGCTGCTCTTGCTCAGGGCGAACAGCAATCAGCAAGCCGCCACTGGTTTGTGGGTCACATAAAATATGTTTTTGTATTTCACTGATCTCTTCAATCTTGTGGCCGTAGCTATCAAAGTTGCGAAGGGTACCGCCAGGGATCGCTCCTTTACGTAAATAATAATGGGCTTGTTCCATCACTGGTACCTTTTCAAATTCCACCACAGCGTTTACACCACTGCCTTCACAGATTTCACTTAAATGCCCTAGTAAGCCAAACCCAGTCACATCGGTTAGCGCCGTTACCCCTGCCAAAGAAGTGACCTTAGTACCAAACTTGTTCAGTTGACACATTAGATCCCGAGCAACATGCTGATCTTGCTCTCGCAATATTTTTTTCTTTTGAGCGGTACTTAAAATCCCTATACCCAAAGGTTTAGTAAGGTAGAGCTTGTTGCCCACTTCAGCAGTGTTATTTTTTTTCAATTTCTCAAGTAACACAGACCCTGTCACTGCCAAACCAAAGATAGGCTCGGGAGAATCAATGCTATGACCGCCGGCCAATTGAATGCCCGCGTCGCTACAAGCTTGCCGCCCCCCATCAATCACCTGCTGAGCCACTTCAGGCGCCAAGTCATTAATAGGCCAGCCCAATATGGCGATAGCCATCATGGGCGTGCCCCCCATGGCATACACATCACTGATGGCATTGGTAGCAGCAATACGGCCAAAATCAAAGGCATCGTCTACGATGGGCATAAAAAAATCTGTGGTGCTAATAATCCCAACACCATTACCCATGTCATAGACCGCAGCATCATCCCTGGATTGATTGCCAACGATTAACTTGTCATCTTGGGGAAAGTTAAGCTTGGACTGTAGAATTACATCCAACACTTTAGGGGAGATTTTGCAGCCACAACCTGCACCGTGGCTGTATTCAGTTAGTTTTACAGGTTCGCTCATGGAAGATGTTTTTTTGCTAGTAAATGAAGCGATATTTTATCGTGATGCGATAGATAGCGCCGTTATACGAGGTCATTAACAGTGGAAATAAATGGGTATCGAAACATACCTATTTAGACAGGCTATTGTTTTAACTCTTCAAACACCAGTCGCTCCAGTTCAGAAGCCGTCACCTGTTGCCCACTTAGAGTAGTGAAGTGCCTGGTGTTTAAGTCTTTTTTATAGGCTTTAAAAACTTCTTGCTGACCTGTTTGAGGGTTAATGATTTTTACCTCATATATTCTGTGATCATCCTGCCAAGAAAAGAGCGCCATAAGCGTGCCCCCAAGCATGGATAAAATAAGTACCGCCAAAGCCAGCCACTTAACTTTATTTTTAGGTGGCGCGACCTTAACCGTTTTTACAACAGGCACTGCCGACTCAAGCACCCTTTTATTTTTTAGTATCAGATAACCGGCCATCACGACCAACAAGGTTAACAGTATTTTCCAAAGCATTATATTTCACTCTTAAGGTAAACGCCTGAGGCTATATTATCACAGTGTAAAGCTTGATTCCGGTTACGATCAATACCGCCACCGAAGTAGACGAAATTTAAAATATACCCTAGTTTAAACGTATCAATTAAAAAGGTGAGAAATCACCCTCACTGGAAATTTCGCGCCGCACCACAGGGAAGGACTAATAAAATGGCAACTGAAAATATGAAGAAGGGCATGGTGCTCACCTCCAGCACGATCGCCTTTACCGTTTGTTTTATGATCTGGATGATGTTTGCAGTACTTGGCATCCCTATCAAAGAAATGCTGGGCCTAAACGAAACTCAATTTGGGTTACTAGCTGCAACCCCTGTATTAACTGGCTCACTCACACGCCTCCCCCTAGGCTTACTAGGCGACCGCTTTGGTGGACGCATTGTTTTGTTCTTTTTAATGCTCAGCACGGTTATCCCCATTTACCTTATTTCATATGCCACTCAATACTGGCATTTTTTGTTATTAGGACTTTTTGTGGGTGTGGCGGGCGGATCTTTTTCTGTGGGCATAGCCTATGTGGCCAAATGGTTTGATAAAAAAAATCAGGGATTGGCTATGGGTATTTTTGGGGCCGGTAATGCAGGGGCCGCTCTCACCAAATTCATTGCCCCAGCCATTATAGTTGCCCTAGGTTGGCAAATGGTGCCACAAATTTATGCGCTCATTATGCTCGTTACAGCCATTGCGTTTTGGTTTTTTAGCTTTGAAAATAAAGACCACCGAATAGATACAGGTGTAAGCCTTAAAGAACAACTTGCTGTTTTAAAGGATCCTCATGTTTGGCGCTACTGTCAATATTATTCATTTGTTTTTGGCGGCTATGTTGCACTGGCATTATGGATGACAAAATATTATATAGGAGAATACGGATTTGATATAAAAACAGCAGCTCTGTTGGCCGCTGCCTTCTCCTTACCTGGCGGTGTGCTGCGCGCATTGGGTGGTTGGTTCTCAGATAAGTTTGGCGCCCACTCCATTACCTGGTGGGTAATGTGGGTATGCTGGATATGTTTATTTATTATGTCTTACCCACAAACCCAGTTCACAGTTAAAACCGTAACCGGACCACAAACCTTTGATATAAGTTTAACGCCTATCATGTTTACTATTTTGTTATTTATCATGGGGGTGGCCATGGCGTTTGGTAAGGCCTCAGTTTACAAATATATCTCTGATGAATACCCCGACAATATAGGCGCGGTCTCTGGCATTGTAGGTTTAGCAGGAGGCCTAGGGGGGTTCATTTTACCTATTATGTTTGGTATCGCGCTTGATTTAACCGGCGTTAGGTCATCGGCCTTTATGCTTATGTACGGCGTCACCTGTGTATCATTATTTTGGATGTATTATGTAGAAATAAGAAAGGCTCGGATAATGGGGCCAGATGTAATTGAAGAAGGGAAAGACGAATACAGTATCTAGTCACTGGGTTGCGCCTCTTAAAAATTAGGGGCGTAATCACAACAGCAAGGGTTATAGTTTAAAAGTGCTGAAAGCCTTTTTTATTAGTCTCAAATCCAGCAACCTTCACGCCTTCACCTTTCACTACTTCGCCAATGCATATTCCTTTATCACTATGCTTGGCTGTGTAGGCAAGCTGATAGTCATCACCACCGGTCAACGCATATTTTAATGCTGCTTCTCTTTCATATTTTTCCAGTAAAAAATTAGACAGTGGAATTAAATTGGAATCGATATCCATAGCCACCTGGCTATTACGGCAAATATGATTTAAATCTTGAACCAAGCCATCACTCACATCCAAACAAGCAGAAGCATTACCAATTAGCTTTTTACCCAATTCAATCTGAGGCAAGGGTTTCCAGAAATGTTTTGCCAAGTCATTTGAGCTTTTCGAGTCTTTAAGCACCAAAGGCAACGCCCCACCCCCATCTCCCATATTGCCACTCACATATACTTTGTCACCCACACACGCACCTGAACGCATCAGTGCCATACCTTTTTTAACAACCCCATGCACTTGGATGGAAATCACCAATACTGGCCCTTTGGTGGTGTCCCCTCCCATAAGCGGGCACTGAAACTGTTGGGCTATTTCTATTAATCCATCACTGAATTGTTTTAACCAGGCTTCCTCTGCTTGGGGCAAGGTAATCGCCAACGTAAATCCCACAGGAGTTGAGCCCATGGCAGCTAAATCACTCAGGGTTACGCACAAGGCTCGGGTGGCGATATCGAAGGGCTTAGCATGCTTAGGAAAGTGTACGTCTCCTACCAGGGTGTCCATAGAAAGACAGAGTTGCATATCACTGGGTATATCTAAAACCGCGCAATCATCACCAATGCCAAGACTAATATAATCATTAAGCCAAGCCAGTTTTTTTTGCTTGAAATAACGTTCTATTAGCTCAAATTCTTTCACGTTTTTAGGGAACCTCAGAAAAACAGGAATTTTTATTTTTTGATGAATTAAGTTTCCTGCCAACAGACAGGAAACTTAAAAAAGATTATTTTTTTATTTCAACAATACGCACAGTTTGCGCAAGTTTATCCAGAGCGCCATTAATAAATTTATGACTCTCGGTGGCACCAAACTTTTTAGACAGCTCAACACTTTCGTTAATGACCACTTTATAGGGTACATCAATTCTGTGGGCTAGTTCAAACGCAGCCAAACGTAAAATAGCTTTTTCAACCGGTGTCACTTCGTTCATATCACGACTTAAACAAGGCAGTAACATCTCGTCCAATTCGGTCAAATTATTGGGCACGCCGCGTAAAATATCATGGAAGTATTCGGTATCAACATGTTTCATGTCGTTATCAACCAAAAATTCCGCTTCAATTTTACTTAAGTTAGAACCAGCCATTTCCCATTGATACAAAGCCTGCATAGCAAAATGACGGGCCTTGCGACGGGCACCCGGGTTAGGGCGGCCGCTTTTATCTTTACGGGGAACAGGCTTACCTGAGCCTGTGCCCTTGTTAGGAGTAGGTGCGTCGCTCATTACGCCTCCAACTGCTTAAGAAGGCTAACCATCTCAAAAGCAGACAACGCAGATTCTTCACCCTTGTTACCGGCTTTAGTACCAGCACGCTCAATGGCTTGCTCAATAGTGTCTACGGTTAGAATACCAAAAGAAACAGGAATACCTGAATTTAAAGCTATTTGCCCTAAGCCTTTTGCCGCTTCGCCAGCAACAAAATCAAAGTGAGGAGTTGAACCACGAATCACCGCACCCAAAGCAATAACGGCATCGTACTTGCCACTTTCGGCCAGTTTCTTAACTACCAATGGCACTTCAAAAGCACCCGGGCAACTCACTAGGGTAATGTCATCCAAACTTACGCCGTGCTTGGTTAAACCGCGAATGGCGCCGTCTACCAATTTGTCGACTACAAACTCATTCCAAGTGGTTTGTACAATGACAAACTTGGCGTCCATTGGGATAAAGTTACCTTCAATCTCGATCATGTTTCATTCCTAATTAGATAGTTGATAATAAGAGTTAATAAAAAGTTATAAATTATTTACGGTACCGGTTTTATTTTTTGTAAGGGATGTATTCCACTACTTCCAAATTAAAACCAGAGATACCAGAAAACTTCATTGGGCTACTTAATAGGCGCATTTTGCTTACACCCAAGTCACGCAAAATTTGTGAACCTGTACCTATGGTCACGTACGCACCAGAGCTATCAATATTGGTATCACGCTGGCGCTTCTGGCGGCCAAAAAACGTCTCAACCGATTGCGCGACATCTTCACGTTCACCGGCATTTAACAGAATCAAAGCACCACTTGGAGCTTCTGAAATTGCCTTTAACGCATTGCTCATAGACCAGCTAGTAGAATTATCAATTACAGCACCCAAAGTATCTCGCAAGGTTTCAGCTGCTTGCACACGCACAATGGGCGATTCACTATTGTGAATATCGCCACGAGTAAGGGCCATGTGGGTTTCACTGTTAATGGTGTTGCGGTACATGTGTAAATCAAACTCACCGTAGGCAGTATTGATTTTATCTGAGCTTAATTTCTCGATGGTTTTTTCGTTATTCATGCGGTACTGAATTAAGTCTGCAATGGTACCCATTTTCAAATCATGTTCTTTTGCAAACTCTTCTAACTGAGGACGACGTGCCATGGTGCCGTCTTCATTCATAATCTCAACAATGCAACCCGCTGGCTGCAAACCGGCTAAGCGAGCAATATCACAACCGGCTTCGGTGTGACCAGCACGGGCCAATACACCAGCTTCTTGTGCGCGCAATGGAAAGATATGCCCTGGCTGAACAATATCATCTGGCTTAGACATAGGGTTTACCGCAGCTTGTACGGTAATGGCTCGATCACCGGCACTAATACCTGTGGTCACGCCTTCGGCCGCTTCAATAGATACTGTAAACGGGGTACTAAATTTAGAACCGTTACCGGCCACCATGGAAGGCAAACCTAAATAATCACAACGCTGTGGCGTAAGGGTCAAACAAATCAAACCACGGGCTTTACTGGCCATAAAATTAATAATTTCTGGCGTGACTTTTTCGGCAGCAACAATAATGTCACCTTCATTTTCACGATCTTCGTCATCCATTAGGATAACCATCTTGCCTTCACGAATATCGGCAATTATTTCTTCAATGCTATTTAACGCCATAATCTTTCTCTTTGAATTTTTAAATATAATTCATCTTTAGGCCCATGGATAACGTGCATGGATGCACTAATATCGCAGGGGCAGGATGCCCATGAGCGATGGGCTGCCAGGGTACCAATTCAATATAAGGCTTAACCAAAGCCGTGTTCTGCCAAGAAACCTTTTGTTAGGTTAGATGACGGTGATTCGTTTTTGCCCATTTCACTCTTGTTCATTAACAAGCGTTCTAAATAACGGGCTATTTGATCCACTTCTAAATGGACTTTTTGGCCACACTGGAATCCGTACAGTGTGGTCTCCTTGGCAGTGTGAGGCACAATATTCAATTCAAAAATATTACCACTCACTGCGTTTACAGTAAGGCTCACGCCATCCACTGTAATAGAACCTTTATGGGCGATGTACTTGGCCAAAGAATCAGGGGCGGCCACTTTTAACCTAATACTACGGGCATCCTCATCGCGCTGAACCACTTCACCCAAGCCATCCACATGACCACTCACTAAATGCCCACCTAAACGGGTAGTGGGGGTTAGGGCTTTTTCTAAATTTACCTTGTCACCCACTCCAATTTCATTCCAGCGGGTAAAGGCCACTGTTTCGTTGCTAATATCCGCACAAAAACCATTGGCATTTAACACAACAACAGTTAAGCACACACCATTTACGGCAATGCTGTCGCCCAGCTTTACATCGCTTAAATCTAACTGGCCGGTAGCAATCTCTACTTTTAAATCACCTGCTTTTGCTTGCTTGATAACAACCGTGCCGACCGCTTCAATAATTCCTGTAAACATTTTTTCTCTTCTAGAATTTAATAGTCAGGCGCATGTCATCACCCACCATGCGGCTATCCACAATATTTAATATTTGTTTATCAGCCATGGTGGTAATAGGCAGGTTTAATAATGCCCGAGCATCACTGCCCATAAAGCAAGGCGCCATGTATAACACCATCTCATCCACCAGCCCTTGTTTGATAAATTGCCCGGCGAGGGTAGCGCCTGTTTCCACCAGCACTTCATTGCAATGGCGGCTGCCTAATTCTTTTAATACTGCTTTTAAGTTTAGGCCACTTTCATCGGCATCCATGGGCACCACTTCAGCTCCAACATGAGATTGCACCCCATGTTTGACCACCACTAATGTTTCACCACTTTGCTTTAGCACTTTAGCAGTTTTTGGCAAACGCCCTTG
>PJEL010004158.1_pt1 | contig 12086 bp, 9 predicted proteins | sample 1853271 | NCBI WGS metagenome assembly PJEL01 (sample SAMN08108733, study PRJNA415343) | Invertebrate metagenome, whole genome shotgun sequencing project. | host: Globobulimina | place: Sweden: Gullmar Fjord | collected 2015-08 | reverse complement strand
ATGCCCAGATGATGTTGGTAATTGTGTTACCGCTTTAAGATCGGTCACGACGGGTTACCTCTTCTATAAATTTGTTTATTTTGCCGTGGTCTTTAATGCCCTTCGATGCCTCTACACCGCCACTCACATCCACAGCAAACGGCTGCACTTGTTGAATGGCTTGAGAAACATTTTCAGGGGTTAAACCACCTGCAAGAATTAAAGATTTTGCTTGAGAAACGGGAATGAGAGACCAATCAAATGTCTCCCCTGTACCACCAGGCACACCCGGTTTGTAGCTATCTAAAAGTAGACCGACGGCGTCTGGGAAGCACACGCCCGCCGCCACCACATCCGACGCTTGCCGAACGCGGATAGCTTTGATGTAAGGGCGTTGGAATTGACCACAGAATTCACTCTCTTCATCGCCGTGGAATTGAAGTAGATCGATTCTAACGCCATTCAAGACTTGGCGCACCTCATTTACACTAGGATTCACAAACAAGGCCACCACCGAAACAAATGCAGGTACCGTTGCCACTATATTCTTGGCCATTTCAATGGTGACGGCACGTGGGCTTGGCTCATAGAACACTAAACCAATGGCGTCAGCTCCAGCATTCACCACCGCCAACGCATCCTTGGCTCGGGTAACACCACATATTTTTATGCGAGTGCGCATTATTTTAATTGCATCCATATTATTTAAAACACTTATACTTGCAACAAAGAGTAAAAAGATGGCCCTAAATTATCAATTGGTAACTCAGGGTAACCTGGGTATTCAACATCTACAAAATACAAGCCGCCGCCTGGTGCTGTAACACCCGCTTGAGTCCTATCCTGAGCTTTCAGTACATGCTCGCACCATTCTACGGGCTTACTGCCTTGCCCGATGGGCAACAGCACTCCAGCAATATTACGCACCATATGGTACAAAAAAGCATTAGCGCACACTTCAATCACTACCCAACTTTGAAACCTCTTAACACTAATATCGAGCACTGTTCTGGAGGGGTGATTTGCTTGGCAATCAGATGCCCTGAAAGAAGTAAAATCGTGTTTACCGACCAAAGCCTGGGCAGCAACATGCATTTTAGAAGCATCAAGTGGTCTGCGCCACCAGGTTACTTGATCATGCATCAAACCGGGTTTAACGGGTTTATTCATAATAAAATAACGATAACGTCGAGCAACCGCACTAAAACGCGCATGAAAGTCATCGCCCACCGGCTTTACCCAGTCCACACACACACCATCGGGTAAGCGGGTATTAATGCCCATTTTCCAACCGTGCTCGGTTCTTACCGAAGGACTATCAAAATGAATAACCTGAGCACTGGCGTGAACACCTGCATCTGTTCGACCGGCACAAACAATATTCACATCATGGTCCGCTATTTTTGAAATAGCTTTTTCCAATACTGCCTGAACACTCAATCCTGGGTGATGTATTTGGGACTGCCACCCTTTAAACAATGCACCGTTATATTCAACACTCGCTACCCATCGTTGCACCGTCTGTGCTTGCTGCATAACCACTACCCGGAAATAACACTATAAATACGATCTAAAAAGACACAAAAAAGAAAATCCCGAACATGCTGCCATGTCCGGGATTAATTTATTATAAAGCAATCAGTAGGTTAATTTAAACTAGACTATCCATTAACTTCCCTGCTTCTTTTTTCTGTTCGTCACTGCCATCATCAATAACTTCTTGAAGGATTTCTTTAGCACCATCCTGATCATCCATATCGATGTAGGCTCGAGCTAAATCCAACTTGGTTTCGCTCTCATCAGTGCCACTTAAAAAATCTAAGTCACTGTCTAAATCATCCATAGCAAGATCAGAGTCATCTAAGGTAGGTAATTCATTGGAGGTGTTATCAAGTTTAGAAGAAAGAGAATCCAAGTCTTCTAGTGTCTCTTCGCTGGACACTGAATCAGCTCCAATATCTAAATCCAAGGAAAGCTCATTCACTGATAGGTTATCAGCAACACCTGAACTTTCTTCCAACACAGGCAATTCAACATCAACCTCTTCTGTCAGATCAGAACCTAAATCAAGATCTAACCCCATATCCGCTGACAACTCATCCAAAGCGTCACCTGACGAGGCAAATGTATCAATAGAAATTTCATCTGCATCATCTAAAATCGGAAGTTCAGTATCTGACTCTAAATTCAAGCCTTCTTCCTGATCCAACTCAAGGGAAAGGTCATTCAATGTATCTTCATTAGTAAGTCCAGAATCTAACTCAAGACTGGAAACTTCATCAAGTGAAGACAAGTCAGTATCTAAGTCAACACCCAAGTCAGACTCGAATGATAACTCTGCTGACTGCTCAGAAGTGTCTAAATCTAAATTACTCTCTAGTCCTGTCTCAGCAGACTCACTCAAACCTGAATTTAAATCTAGATCAAATTCAAGATCGTTAGAACCTGAAGCTAAACCTAAGTCTAAGTCCAAATCCAGCTCATCAATGCTTGAATCTGTTAAAGCATCATCGCCAAGCTGCGCTTCAAAATCCAAACCATTATCACTATCCGTTAGGTCCAGAATTTGATCTGCGGTTGGCGCTTCATCTAATAAATCCAAGCCGTCCAGGTCAAAATTAAGCTCCGATTCATTTGACTCTATATCCAAGCCCGTAAACTCATTCTCCGAGCCACCAAAGTCTAAACCACTATTTTCAAGATCATCTGAACTTGAAGGCGACTGCATATCATTTTCTAAGCTTATTCCCTGTCCAGCCAGAGAATCGTCCAACCCTAATGCATCACGGAACTGAGCAGCTTTTGCTTGCTCATCATCATCACCCTGAGCAACCACATAATCATAATGCTGTGAAAATTCAGCCTTATCATCTGTAGAAGATAAAACTTCCAATAGCTTAAGTCGCACATCCATACGACCAGGCTGATCAAGTAAGGTTTTCTCTAACAAAGTACGAGCTTGATCCATGCGGTCATAGGCCATATATATTTCAGCCTCACCTAAAACGTCAGCGCCTTCGTGATCACCCTCTTCTAAATCATCGGGCAATCCAGTCTCTGCTGACTCGAAATCGTCAGCATCAAACGACCCAGCATCCAACTCTTCAGCGGCTAAATCATCACTACTATCAATTTCAAGGTCAGAGAACTCATCAGCAAAATCACCACCTAGTTGCGAATCCACTTGGTCTAACGGGTCCTGCCCATCAAACCCACTAATATCAGCTTCTTCATTTTGCTTTTCTTTTCTCTTGCGAGCGTAGTTAACACCAAGCAAAGTCAATAATAGGCCACCCAACACACCACCCAATAAAGGCGGATTATCAAGAGCGAATGCCACAGCATCAAACGGTTCATCAACTGGCTCTTCTATTTTTACAATCTCAGATTTGGGCTTAGGCTGCACTTCTTCAACCGTTTTAATCGGCTCTTGTACAGACTCAAAGTTTAGATCTTCTTGATTATCGACAGCATTGCTTGCCAAATCATCCAGCTCGGCCTGCCGGGCAGTCATGCTCTGGTCACTAACACTTTCCTCACCGGAAAAACCAGCTTGCAACGCCAACATCTGCTCATCTTTAAGGTTAATAATGCGCTGCAACGTCTTTATTTGTTCTTCCAGTGAATCTAAGCGACTGCTTAATTCGCTGTTTTCACGTGTGGATTTATCAAGATTCTCTAAAGCAAGAGACAAATCATTATCAAGTTTTGATTGAGTTCCCTGTGTTTCAGCCATCACTTGACCACTGGCACTGCGCTGTGATTCAGAAGTGGCGTCACCATCTGCAAGCAATTTAAGCTCACCACCTTCAACCTCATCGCTACGCTCAATTACTTGCTCTTTGGCCGTGGCATCAAGCTGAGCTTTTCTTTGCTCTAAAAACTGGTTTTGAAAAGCGACTTCAGAGACAGCTTGCTTGAAGTTACGCGTTAACATTTGCTCTTCAGAAGGGACACGTAAAACTTGATTTTTCTTAAGACGGTTAATATTGCCACTAATAAATGCATCAGGGTTTAAATCCTGAATAGCCAGCATGGCCTGTTGAGGTGAAATACTGCGATTCGCTCGAGTGCGTAAAGCCACTTCCCACAAGGTATCATCGCTCTGCACTGTATAACTTTGCTCTAATTGATCGGCACTACCCGCAACCTCACTCTCAGAGATCTCTTCTTCAACTAACTCAGTGCTTTCAAATTCTTCATCATCACTGCTAACAAGTGTTTCTTCTTCAACATCAGGCAATTCAGACACATCATCTTGTGCTTCAGTTGCTAATTCATCCTCTTCGGCAACCGGTTCTTCTTCAATAAATTCATCTTCTACATCAGGGATATCAGCTAAATCGTCAATACCAGCTCCTCCGGTACCCGGTAAAGCAGCCTCTACACCAGAGTCATCACTCGCAAAATCGCCATCAATTTCTGCCGCACTCACTTCAGGTGCTGCGTCACCGGCAAATACAGGAGGATCTAAAAGTAAGGTGTATTCGCGTAACAGGCGGCCATTTGGCCAATCAACCTGCACTAAGAAATTAAGAAATGGCTCAACCACTGGCTGGTTGGTACTGAGTTTAATAAAAACATCATCCCCTGAGCGCTCAATTTCAAACTTGAGATTATTCAAGAAAAATATGTGTTCAATGCCAGACTTTTGAAATTCATCAGATGACGCAATATCGGGTTTTATTTCCCAATCTTCCAATTCACCTGCTTTTATGAGTTTGATATGTGCTTCGAGAGGCTGGTTTAAAGCAGACTCCAACTCTATATCGCCCATGCCTAAAGCATAAACAGATGTAGCACTCATCATCGCCCCAGAAGCGGCAATTGCAATCGCGAGCTTGCGCAACATAGCAATGTATCCTTATTCTTTTATATAGCTTCACGGGCCAACGTGGGTGTAACGACCTAACCCTGTGTAAACACTTTCTTATATGAATGTGTCATTAATCGAGTAAGTATTAAGTAAAATCAAGCATTTATCAATATTTATAAGGGTTTGAGGGGCTTTAGAATTAGAAAATGAGAGATAATTAAGATCTTTACTAAAAAAATGAAGAAAATCTCAGCGCAATCAAGCAATTACGCTGAAAATAAAGAACTCAAGAACTAACTATTAAGCAAAATCCTAAGCATGCGACGTAAAGGTTCCGCCGCCCCCCAAAGCAATTGATCCCCCACTGTAAATGCAGAGATGTATTCTGGACCCATATTTAATTTACGAATGCGCCCAACCGGAATACTAAGAGTTCCTGTCACCTTAGCCGGTGTTAACTCTTTAATTGTATCTTCTTTGTTATCCGCAATAACTTTTACCCAGTCATTGCTAGCGGCCAAAATTGATTCAATTTCAGAAACAGGCAAATCTTTTTTCAGTTTGATGGTCATGGCCTGACTATGACAACGCATGGCACCAACGCGCACACACAAACCGTCTATGGCCATGGGTGAACCCTCTGTACCCAAGATCTTATTGGCCTCAACCTGCGCCTTCCACTCTTCACGCGACTGACCAGACTCCAGTTGAGAGTCAATATAAGGAATTAAGCTACCAGCCAATGGAACACCAAACTGATCTTTAGGGTAGTCATCACTGCGAATAAAGTCAGCAACTTGCCTGTCAATTTCTAAAATTGCCGAAGCAGGGTCATCAAGTTTGTCCTTTACTTCCTGGTGAACCGCGCCCATTTGTGAAATCAACTCACGCATATGTTTGGCACCAGAACCAGAAGCGGCTTGATAAGTCATGGGAGAAATCCATTCGATTAAATCTTTTTCGAACAAACCACCCAAGGCCATTAACATCAAGCTAACTGTACAGTTACCACCCACATAGGTTTTAACACCACTATTAACTCCATCTTTTATAACGTTTAAGTTCACTGGATCAAGGACAATAATGGCATCTTTATCCATGCGCAACGAAGATGCAGCATCAATCCAGTAACCCTGCCAACCCGCATCACGCAATTTAGAATAAACAGCTTTCGTGTAATCACCACCCTGACAGGAAATAATTGCGTCTTGGGCCTTTAAAGCACTAATATCAAAAGCATCTTCTAACAAGCCGGCATTATCGCCAGCAAAGGAAGGAGCTGGCTGACCTTTTTGCGAGGTAGTGAAAAAAGTAGGATTAATTACATCAAAATCCTCTTCTTGCTGCATGCGCTGCATAAGCACAGAGCCCACCATGCCACGCCAGCCTACCAGGCCAACATTCATCAACTTACTCATGATTTATACTCCCTGCAAAGCAGCAACCACTGCCTCGCCCATTTCAGATGTACTAACCTTTTGCATACCTTCACTAAAGATATCGCCAGTACGTAAACCTTTATCTAACACATCACTTACCGCTTTCTCGATGGCATCAGCCGCTACCACTTCGTTCAAGCTGTAACGCAACATCATGGCCACAGATAGAATAGTCGCCAATGGGTTAGCAATACCCTGCCCTGCAATATCTGGCGCACTGCCATGGCAAGGCTCGTACATGCCTTTATTGTTTGTATCCAAAGATGCTGATGGCAACATGCCAATAGAGCCCGTTAACATGGCGGCCGTATCAGATAAAATATCTCCAAACATATTACCCGTTACCACCACATCAAACTGCTTAGGTGCGCGTACCAACTGCATGGCAGCGTTATCTACATACATGTGAGACAACTCAACATCTGGGTAGTCCTTGGCCACCTCTTCCATTATTTCACGCCATAAAACGGTTACTTCTAGTACATTTGCTTTATCAATACTGCACAATTTTTTACCGCGCTTTTGTGCTGACTCAAATGCAACTTTGGCGATACGACGAATCTCAGACTCGTTGTATACATAAGTGTTATAACCTTCACGCTCACCATTTTCTAAGGTGCGAATACCACGGGGCTTACCAAAATAAATGCCGCCAGTTAATTCACGTACAATTAGAATATCCAAACCGGAAACCACTTCAGGCTTCAGCGTGGACGCATCTGCCAGCTGTGGATACAAAATAGCTGGTCGAAAGTTAGCAAACAATTCAAGGCCTGAGCGCAAACCCAACAAACCTTTTTCTGGACGCATTTCGCGATCTTCTAAGGTATCCCATTTTGGACCACCCACAGCGCCCAATAAAATAGCATCGCAAGCGCGAGCCTTTTCCATGGTCACTTCTGGCAGCGGAGTACCAAATTCATCAAAGGCAGCACCGCCCACTAAGGCGCTATCTAATTCAACATTTAAGTTGAATTTCTCTTTAGCCACCTCAAGAACCTTTACGGCTTCAGATACGATTTCTGGGCCAATGCCATCACCGGGCAGCACTAGAATTTTTTTAGTCATGTTGATTACCAATTTTTTATCAATAAATAGTTTTAATGCTAATTAAACTGATCAATTACGCGCGGAACAACCAAGGCGCCTGTGCGCTGCGCTTTTTTTCGTAGGCTTTAATTTGGTCGCTGTCTTGCAACGTTAAACCAATATCATCCAAGCCATTTAACAAGCAATGCTTACGAAAGGCATCCACCTCAAACGTAACCTCTTCACCGCCTGGCTTAATAATTTTTTGGTTTTCGAGGTCAATTGTTAATTCCAAACCGGTCTGCGCTGCCACATCTTTGAACAAGCCATCAACAGTGGCCTCATCCAATACGATGGGTAATAGTGCATTTTTAAAGCAATTATTAAAAAAGATATCAGCAAAACTAGGGGCAATTACCACCCGAAAACCAAAATCCTCTAATGCCCAAGGCGCGTGCTCACGAGATGAGCCACAACCAAAGTTTTCACGAGCCAATAAAACAGACGACTTATCAAATGGTGCGTTGTTTAAAATAAACTCAGCGTTCAAGGGGCGCCCTGAATTATCGGCATCGGGTAAACCCACATCGGTGTAACGTAATTCATCAAATAAATTAGGGCCAAAACCACTGCGCTTAATAGACTTTAAAAACTGCTTAGGGATGATCATATCGGTGTCGATATTGGCGCGATCCATGGGTGCCACAATGCCGTTATGCACAGTAAATTTTTTCATTATTTGGCTCCCTTAGCTAAATCCGCATCAATTTGAAAATCTCTCACATCCACAAAATGACCGGCGATGGCCGCCGCTGCCGCCATGGCTGGACTTACCAAGTGTGTGCGACCGCCATAACCCTGTCGACCTTCGAAGTTACGGTTAGAGGTAGATGCGCAATGCTCTCCGTCACCCAATTTATCGGCGTTCATGGCCAAGCACATGGAACACCCTGGTTCGCGCCATTCAAAACCGGCATCGGTAAAGATGGTGTGCAAGCCTTCTTTTTCGGCTTGCTCTTTTACCAAACCAGAGCCAGGCACTACCAAAGCTTGAATCAAGCTATCTGCCACGCTATTACCTTTGGCGACCGCCGCCGCCGCACGTAAATCTTCTATACGGCTATTGGTGCATGAACCTATAAACACTCGATCTAATTGAATGTCAGTAATGGCTTCGCCACCTTCAAACCCCATATACGTGTGGGCACGCTTAATGGCTTCTTTGTGCTCCGCATTTTTTGCATCTTCTAGTTTAGGAACAAATCCATCAATGGTGGTCACCATCTCAGGAGAAGTGCCCCAGGTTACTTGAGGTAAAATGTCGGCAGCGTTAATTTCTACTACTTTATCGAACACGGCATTATCATCAGAAACCAAATTTGACCAATTATTAACGGCGTCTTGCCACTGACCCTGAGTAGGTGCAAAAGGACGCCCTTTTACATACTCTTCAGTAATACTGTCATACGCCACCATGCCCACACGAGCACCGGCTTCAATTGCCATGTTACACATGGTCATACGGCCTTCCATACTCATGGCGCGAATGGCACTGCCACCAAACTCCATAGCGCAACCGTTACCACCTGCAGTACCGATCACACCAATCACATGCAATACCACATCTTTACCTGGAATGGCTGAGCCCAACTGGCCGTCGACTTTAATTAACAAGTTTTTCATTTTTCGTTGAATCAAACACTGAGTGGCCATTACATGCTCCACTTCTGACGTGCCGATGCCATGAGCCAAAGCCGCAAACGCACCATGGGTGGCTGTATGAGAGTCACCACACACCACTGTCATACCTGGCAAAGTAGCGCCTTGCTCTGGGCCCACTACATGCACAATGCCTTGACGCACATCGTTCATTTTAAATTCTTCAATGCCAAATTCATCGCAGTTGTCATCCAAGGTTTTCACTTGAATACGGGACACTGGATCTTCAATACCTTCAATACCCGCTTTACGCTCGGTTAACGTAGTGGGTACATTATGGTCTGGAGTAGCCAAGTTAGCCGGTACCGACCAAAGTTTACGACCCGCTAAACGCAGGCCTTCAAATGCTTGTGGTGACGTTACTTCATGCAGTAATTGACGGTCGATATAAATCAACGCAGTACCATCTTCACGTTCTTTTACTACATGTTGATCCCACAACTTATCGTAAAGCGTAAAACCTGCCATTCGAATTCTCTCTTAAATAGGTAAGACCAGTGCTAATCAGGCACCGGTGATTCATCTGATTGCTTGACACAAGTTTATCCAAGGGGTATCAATAAAACAAATTCATATTTTTTATTAATTCAATTCCTATTTGGAATATCAATATTAGGATCCCATGGACACCCAATCCCTTCAGGCCTTTATATCCGTCGCTGAAACCGAATCGTTCTCTATGGCCTCGCAACAACTACACCTAACCCAACCCGCTGTCAGCAAACGCATTGCACAGCTTGAATCTAACCTGGAAACTCAATTATTTGATCGCCTCCCAAGAAAGGCTGTCTTAACCCCCTCAGGGGAAGCCTTACTGCCAAAAGCCAGGCATATCTTAAGTGAATTACTGGACATCAAAACCGAACTGGCCAGCTTAAGTGGAGACGTGAGCGGAACCTTGCGTATTGGTACCAGCCATCATATTGGACTTCACCATCTTCCTCATTTATTAAGGCAGTTCCACGATGCCTACCCCCAGGTTAAATTAGCTTTACAGTTCCTTGGGTCCGAAGCCGCCTGCGAAGCTCTTGCACAAGGGGATTTAGACATCGCGTTTGCGACCCTGCCTTTAGAAAGCCACCCCAAACTCGATATGAAAGCCGTATGGCGGGACCCGCTTAATTTTGTCTGTGCCCATACCCACCCCCTGAGCAAGATAAAAAAACCATCGCTTTCGGAGCTAAGCCAACATGAAGCTATTTTGCCGGAAACCAATACCGTCACCTTTGAAATTATTGAAAATGCCTTCAAAAAAGAACAAGTATCTTTGCAAACAGCCCTGCCTAGTCGCTACCGAGAGACCATTAGCATGATGTCCAGTTATATGGAGACCATAAAAATGATGGCCAGCGTGGGCTTGGGCTGGGCAGTTCTTCCAGAGCACATGGCAAAAGACAAAGATTTATTCAAAATCAAGGTAGGACCTAAAAGCCTGTATCGAGAGCTGGGGGTATTACAACGCAAAGGAAAAACACTCGGCAACGCCGGGCGAGCATTTTTGGCTATATTGCCAAGCAATTAAAGCCAACATTTAACTAAATATTTGATCTATAACAAGAGCTTTGGGCAACTAACGACTAGACTCATGGTAAACCCTCTATTGCTGCCCACGATTACTCAGGAGCAAGCCATGTTAGCCATAAAAAACGTCTTGTTATTACTCGACAAAGACCTGGATAATCAAAATGCCCTGCAACGTGCCATGCAGGTTTGCAAAGAGCAAGGCGCTCATTTATCGGTATGCAGTTACGTATATAACCACGCATGCGAAGAGGGCTCTCTGTCTGACCTTAATTTACGCCATGATTTAAAAGCATTATTGCTTCAGCAAACACAACAATGGGCAGAGGCATTATTAAAAGAATTTTACTTACCCGACGATACACCACTGGCTATCTGCTGGCGCAAAAATGCCTATCAGGCTGTGGTCGACAACAGCGAGAAGCTAAGCTTTGATTTAGTCATTAAGTCCTCTGCCAAGCACCATGGCATACTGGATAGAGTTCTCCAGCATCAAGATTGGAATCTATTGAAGCACTGCCCTGCACCATTACTGCTAGTGAAAGGAAAGCTGGCTTGGGAAGCACGGAATATTGTGGTGGCTGTGGATGCTACGTCTTTGGACGAATCACACAATGTTATTAATGAGCACCTGTTTGAGTTTGCCGAACTACTAAATAAAGAAAATAATTATCAAACTCACCTAACCAATAGCTACCCCATGATGAGCCTCACCCTGGCAAGCCTACCCGACACCCCTATACCCGAAGATTTACAACAATACGTGGTTAACCAGCATCAAGATGCCTGTGAAATCATTGCCAATAAATACAACATCCCACAAAAAAATGTCCATATTCGCGAAGGTGAACCGGACGAGGTCATTACCCAAACGGCTGAGAAACTCGATGCCGATGTGATTTTAGTGGGAGTAATCAGTCAGGATGATGTTCAAAGCGTTATATTAGGCAGCACGGTTGAGCAAGTATTGGATTCTACCAATTGCGATGTTCTGGCCATAAAAATTCAGGACGGGGTGCGTAAGCTAACCGAAGAAGAGGATGGATAACGTTAATGAAGCCACTGCCATGAAAGCAGCGCCCCTTATTTAATAGAAACTCGCTAAGTAAAATCCCACCTGGTTACTGTTAGTTTTATTGCCTAGATTATCTTCAAAACTTAGCCAACTCACCTGCGCACCAATTGAAACACCCATGGCCCCACGAATTTCCAATACTATTTTAGGCCCCCAATTACTTTTATAATTAGTAGTATTACCCGAACTACGAGTTGAAAAATCTGTATTCGCAGTAATACCAAGACCCAAGCTGCTCACTTGATTGGACTCTACCCACAACAAATCAGCACTCAAACCTTGCTGACTATGACTGCCACCGGCTGAATCTGTTACAGAATAATACGTCCCACCGAGCGAAGTTCGAATTGACGTAAAGGGACGCCCCGCGACTGAAAAAGCATAACCTACAGAGAGGTTAGGCCCTCCCCCAAGTGTTAAGTCAGGTAAATAATCTTCACCACTGGCAATTTTTCGCGAGCCTTTTTGATGAGAAAAAACCCAAAACGGACCTGACATTTTTTCAAAT
>PJEL010004157.1_pt1 | contig 12094 bp, 10 predicted proteins | sample 1853271 | NCBI WGS metagenome assembly PJEL01 (sample SAMN08108733, study PRJNA415343) | Invertebrate metagenome, whole genome shotgun sequencing project. | host: Globobulimina | place: Sweden: Gullmar Fjord | collected 2015-08 | reverse complement strand
CCCAGCATCCGTGGTTTCTCCGGCCCTGATGTTGTTGTCCTCTTCGACGGTGCGCGACAGAATTTCGATTCCGCCCACAACGGCCGCTTCTTTATCGACCCAAGCCTCTTGAAGGAAGTCGAGGTGCTGCGCGGCCCTGCTTCCTCGCTCTACGGCAGCGGCGGCACCGGCGGGGTGATCGAGTTCCGCACCATCGACGCCGACGACCTTCTGGCCCCGGATGAAACCTTCGGCGTGTCCGCGTCCGGCGGATACCAGACGATCAATAGAGAGCGCGCCGGAACCTTAACCGGCTTTGCCACACCGGCCGAAGGGCTGGACCTGGTCGGCAGTATCACCAAGCGTGATTCGGGGTCGATCGAACTGGGCAGCGGTGACGAGTTGGGCAACACCGACGACGATATCCTGTCGGGCCTGGCCAAGGCGAGCTACAGCTTCGCCGACCACCACAAAGTCGAAGGCTCCTTCCTCGGTTTCAAGAATGCCGCCGAAGAGCCCCTCAACGGCCAGGGCCTGGGCGGCGACGATACGGTGGAAAAGGACATCCACTCCTACACCTACCGCGCCGCCTACAGCTACCAGAACCCCGACGACGACCTGCTGGGTCTGGACATCCTCGCCTACTACACGGACTTCCAGGCCGATGAAGTGCGTCTCGACGATCTTGGCGCCGGGCCTGAGGGCGAGTTGCTGAAACGCGACGTCGATACCATCGGCTTCCGCATCGACAACCGCTCCCGCGTTACGCTGGCCGACGACATCGAAACCACCTTCACCTACGGTGGCGAGTTCTATCGTGACACCCAGAACGGCGCCTCCGCCAGCGGCGACCGCGATGGTGTGCCCGATGCGGACTCGAACTTCTATGGCCTCTTCGCCCAGTCGGAGATTGTCATCGCCGAACCTTTCGGCGTTCTTCCCGGCGATCTGCTGATCATTCCGGGCATGCGTTTCGATGCCTATACCTCGTCCAGCGACCTTTCTGACGACAACGACGAGCAGGAGTTCTCGCCCCGCATCGGCGTCAGCTATATGCCGTCCGACTGGTTGATGATGTTCGCCAGCTACGGCCATGCCTTCCGCGCGCCGACATTCAACGAGCTCTACCTCACCGGGGTCCACTTCGAAATCCCGGTTGGCGCGGGAGTCACCAACCGCTTCGTCAGTAACCCGGACTTGAAACCGCAACGGACCCAGACCTTCGAGTTCGGCGGCGGCATGACCTTCGACGAGATCTTCGAGGAGCGTGACCAGCTACAGTTCAAGGCTTCGCACTTCATCACCTGGGGCAAGGACTTCATCGACCTCGGCGTCGATCAGCCGGAACTCTTTGTGGATTGCAATCCCTTCATACCGGGAAACTGCGACGGCACCACCTTCTCGACGAACGTGCCCAAGGCGAAGCTCTGGGGCTCGGAGATCGAGGCCGCTTACGACAGCCCCAGGTTCCTGGCGTCTCTGGGTTTCTCGACAGTCGATGGCGAGAACCGGGACACCGGGGAGAAGCTGGGCGTCCTGACCCCCGACCAGTTCACGCTCACAACCGGCGTGAAGTTGCCGGAGATCGACTCTGTGGTGGGGTGGCGCAGCCTTATCGCCGCCAAGTTCGACAACACCGACGACGCGTCCGAGGAGCGTGACGGGTACAGCGTGCACGACATCTTCTTTGCCTGGCAGCCCACCGACGGGGTGCTCCGGGGACTGCGGGTCGACCTCGGTGTCGACAACATCTTCGACGAAGACTACGAGCGCGTCTTTACCGGCGTTTCGGAAGCAGGGATCAACTTCAAAGGCCTGGTCAGCTATTCGCTGAAATGGTGAACCGGCCAATCAGTGCGAGGGAGCAAAGCAAGATGGAAAAATCGAAACTGCAAAACGACGGCGGGCACGTATTGAAAGACCGCTGGCTGGCGCTCAAGAACGACGAGCCGGGACTGCGCGCCCGCGATGCGGCCGACAAGCTCGGCGTCTCCGAAGCCGAGCTGCTTGCGGCGCGCTGCGGCGAGTCCGCGCGGCGGCTCGGCGGACCTTGGGGAGACCTTCTGAAGGAACTTCCGGTGCTGGGCGAGGTCATGGTCTTGACCCGCAACGAGAGTGCGGTCCACGAGAAGGTCGGCAAGTTCGCCAAGATTTCGGTGTTCAAGAGCATGGGACTGGTACTGAACAAGGAGATTGATCTCCGTCTCTTCCTCAATCATTGGCACTTCGGGTTTGCCCTGACCGAGGAAGCACAGGGCGCGCCGCGGCGCAGCCTGCAGTTCTTCGACCTCGACGGCACGGCGGTTCACAAGGTCTATCTGCGCGAAGCAAGCTCGGTGGATGCTTATGAGGCCCTGGTTGAGAGATTCCTGCATCTGGACCAGTCGGCGGTCCTGCCGGTAGCGCCTCTGGACGCGCCGGCGAAAGATCACTCGGACAGCCTGGTCGACCGGTCGATGCTGCGCGACCGCTGGCAGGCGCTGCAGGACGTGCACGACTTCCATTCCATGCTGAGCGATCTCTGCGTCGGGCGGCTGCAGGCTTTTCGCCAGGTCGGCGACGACCTTGCCTATCGCGTCAATACCGGCAGTTTCCGCCAGGCGCTGGAACAGGCCGCAGCAGCGGCCATGCCGATCATGATCTTTGTCGGCAGTCCGGGCGTGGTGCAGATTCATACCGGCCCGGTGAAGAAGCTGAAGGAGGTCGGTCGCTGGTTCAATGTGCTCGACCCCGGGTTCAACCTGCATCTGCGCCCCGATCACATCGCCGAAGCCTGGGTGGTTCGCAAGCCGACCCGAGACGGAATCGTCACCTCCTTGGAAATCTACGATGTCCAGGGCAGTCAGATTGCCCTGATGTTCGGGGAGCGCGGCGAAGGCAAGGTCGAAAGGGCGGATTGGCGCACCCTGGTTGAATCCCTGTCGCCGGAATGGGTCGTCGTGCAATGATCCGTGCGCTCCTGGCCGGCACCATCTTGCTGATCGCGTTTGGCGCCGTGGCTGCCGCCGATACGCCGGTGGATACAGCCGCCAAGCAGGTTGCCTTGGCGGACAGCCGGCGCGTCGTTGCCGTCGGAGGTTCGGTGACCGAGATCGTTTATGCCCTCGGGCTAGAAGATCGTCTCGTCGCGGTGGACTCGACCAGCCTCTATCCCGCAGCGGTGGGCGCCTTGCCCAATGTCGGTTACATGCGCCAGCTCTCGGCCGAGCCGATCCTGGCGCTCGACCCGCAGTTCGTCCTGGCGATCGAGGATTCCGGTCCGTTGACGGCCCTCGACCAGCTGCGCGACGCCGGAGTGCCGGTGGTTCAGGTGCCGGACTCGCCCTCGCCGCGAGGGGTCATCGAAAAGATCCGCATCGTGGCCGCCGCCCTGGGGGTGGATGAGGCCGGCACGCGGTTGGCGGAAAGAGTCGAGGCACAACTGAGTGTCGTCGAGCAGGCCTTTGGCGACGTCGACGAACGCCCGCGGGTGCTCTTCCTGCTGTCGGTCGGCAACGGCCGGATCCCTCTGGCCGCCGGCCGCGAAACTTCTGCCGCGGGGATCATCGAGTTGGCAGGCGGCGTCAACGTCTTCGACGACTTCGAGAGCTACAAGCCCTTGTCGCCGGAGGCGGCGGTCGCCGGGGCGCCGGACGTGCTGCTGATTACCGGCCGTTCGCTCGGCCTGCTCGGCGGTATGGAGAGCCTGCTGGAGATCCCCGAGATCGCTTTGACCCCGGCCGGGCGCAATGGCCGGGTGGTGACCATGGACAGCCTGCTGCTGCTCGGTTTTGGTCCGCGCACCGCCGAGGCTGCCGCGTCGCTGGGCAAGCAGCTTCATCCGGCGGTGATCCTGCCAGACGCGGTTCGCTAGGCGGCCATGAGCAGCACGGTGGCAATCGAGGTGTCGAGCTTCGCGCAACGACGTCGGCGCCGGGGGACGGCATTCTTCTGGATCTTCGGGGCCGGCCTGCTGGCGGCTTTTCTGCTGGCTGTCGGTCACGGGGCGCTGAGCATCGAGTCGGGCCAGGTCGCCGCGATCCTCGCGTCTCGTATCGGGCTCGATCTGCCCTGGGAATTCACCCGACAGCAGGAAGCGGTCTTGCTGGCCATCCGCCTGCCGCGCGCCTGCGTTGGTATTGTGACGGGGGCGGCGCTCGCGGCCTCCGGCGCCGCGCTGCAGGGCCTGTTCCGCAATCCCCTGGCAGACCCGGCGCTGATCGGCGTGTCGACCGGCGCGGCCCTGGCGGCGGCGGTGTCGACCGTTCTGGGTGGGTTCGTCGTGGCAGTGCTCCCCTGGCTGCCGATGTCACTGCTGCTGCTGCTGTCCGCCTTTGCCGGCGGCCTGGCCACGACCTTTCTGGTCTATCGTATCGCCAGCCGCGACGGCCGTACGGAAGTCGCCACGATGCTGCTCGCCGGTGTCGCCATGAATGCCATGACCGCGGCGGGTATCGGCCTCATGGTTTTTCTCAGCGACGACCAGCAGCTACGCGACCTGAACTTCTGGATGCTCGGCAGCCTCGGCGGCATTACCTGGGGGCGCATGGGTTTCGGCGTGCCCTTCATTCTGGCCGCCGTCGTGGCGCTGCCGTTCTTCGCCCGTCATCTGAACGCGCTGCTGCTGGGCGAGTGCGAGGCCGTCCATCTGGGCTTCCATGTGGAGCGCAGCAAGCGCTTCATCATCGTCCTGGCGGCGCTGGCGACTGGAGCCTCGGTGGCGCTGACCGGGGTCATCGGCTTTGTCGGCCTGGTGGTGCCGCACCTGGTGCGCCTGGTCGCCGGCCCCGACCACCGCCTGCTGATGCCGTTGTCGATCCTGCTCGGCGCCGCCCTGCTGCTGGTCGCTGACCTCTTTGCCCGCAGCCTGGTGCTGCCGGCCGAACTGCCCATCGGCATCCTGACGGCCTGCGTCGGCGGACCATTCTTTCTCTGGTTGCTGCTGCACCGTCGTAGGGGAGGCTGGTGATGCTGCAGGCGCAGGACATCCGGATAAGCTTCGGCAAGGCCCGAATTCTGGACGGGCCCTCGCTGCGGGTTGCCCCGGGGGAGGTGGTTGCAGTGCTGGGCCCCAACGGCGCCGGCAAGTCGACCCTGCTGTCGGTCCTGGCCGGCACCCTGCGGCCGGATGGCGGAGATGCGGCGTTGGAGGGCACGGCCTTGGCGGACTGGACGCCGCAGGCCCTGGCGCTGCGCCGGGCCGTACTGCCGCAGCATTCCGAGCTGTCCTTTGCTTTCCACGTTCTGGAAGTGGCGCTGCTCGGCCGGTCGCCGCACGCAGGCGCCACCACGCGGGCTCACGACCTGGCTATTGTCGAGGCTTGCTTGCAGGAAGCCGAGGTCGCGCATCTGGCTGAGCGGCTTTACCCTACCTTGTCAGGCGGCGAGCGCCAGCGGGTGCAGTTGGCGCGGGTCCTCGCCCAGATCGATTTTCCCGAGCCCGCGTCGCAGCAGGGCGATCGCTACCTGCTGCTCGACGAACCGACCTCCAGCCTCGACCTGGCGCATCAGCACGCCACGCTGCGGACCGCCCGCCGGGCGGCGGAGCGCGGCATCGGCGTTCTGGCCATTCTGCATGACCTCAACCTGGCCGCCATGTACGCCGACCGCCTGGTGGTCCTGGACCGCGGGAGCCTGGCCGCCGAGGGCACGCCCGAGGCGGTGCTGACCGAAACGATGGTGCGCAAGACCTTCGACCTCTCGGTCAGCGTCACCCGCCATCCGACCCGCGGTTGTCCCCAGATTAACGCGATCTGACCTGCTTTCCCGGCTAGACGCCGCTGCCGCCCTATGGCGGAAGCGTCCGGAACGCGGTATATCCATGGGGGCCTGGAGGCAGGGCTCCGGGAAAAACCATAAGGCGCCAGAGAGGCGCCGACAGGGGAGAACAGGAGGTAACGATGAGGAACGGATTTAAGGGCCTGGTGCTCGGCCTGGCCGCCGGCGCCGCCTTGGGCTTCGGCCCGGTGCAGGCCGCCGACTTGAAGATCGGCATGATCACCACGCTTTCCGGCGGCGGCTCCGGCTTGGGCATCGACGTGCGCGACGGTTTCACGCTGGCGCTCAAGCAGTCGGGCGAGAGCGGCATCGAGCTGCTGGTCGAGGACGATGCCCGCAAGCCGGACATCGCCAAGCAGATCGCCACCAAGTTTATCCAGCGCGACAAGGTCGATATTCTGACCGGCATCATCTGGTCCAACCTGGCCATGGCGGTGGTGCCCGCGGCGGTTAAGGACGGTGTCTTCTACCTCAGCCCCAACGCCGGTCCTTCGGCCCTGGCGGGCAAGGGCTGTCACCCGAACTACTTCAACGTCGCCTGGCAGAACGACAACCTGCACGAAGCGATGGGAGGCTATGTTCAGGAAAACGGCTTCAAGAAGCCCTTCATCCTGGCGCCGAACTATCCCGCCGGTAAGGACGCGCTGACCGGCTTCAAGCGCTACTACACCGGCGCGCTGGCGGGCGAGATCTATACCAAGCTGGGTCAGAGCGACTACGCCGCGGAGATCGCCCAGATCCGCGAGGCCGATCCGGACTCGGTCTTCTTCTTCCTGCCGGGCGGCATGGGCATCGCTTTCATGAAGCAGTACGCCCAGTCGGGTCTGACGACGCCGGTCTTCGGGCCGGCCTTCTCCTTCGACCAGGGTATCCTCGGCGCGGTCGGCGAGGCGGCGCTGGGCGTGAAGAACACGTCGCAGTGGTCCAAGGACCTGGACAATCCCGCGAACAAGGCCTTCGTTGCCGCTTTCCAGGCGGAATATGGCCGTCTGCCGTCGCTCTACGCCAGCCAGGGTTACGACACCGCCAACCTGATCCTCTCGGCCTGGAAGAAGGCCGGCGGTATCGCCGACAAGGACGCCTTCCGCAAGGCGCTGGAGGCCGCCGAGTTCGCCTCGGTGCGCGGCAGTTTCGAGTTCGCCAAGAACCACCATCCGATCCAGGACATCTACGTCCGTGAAGTGGTGAAGGAGGGCGACGGCCTGACCAACAAAATCGTCGGCGTCGGCTTGAAGCATCACGCCAACGCCTATGTCGACGACTGCAAGATGTAGTCTCCCGACAGAGCGAACCTCGGATAGGGGCCGCCCCAAAGTTAGCCTGGGTGCGGCCCCCGTCTTATTCATCCAGCAGGGATTCCTTCTCCGGTGTCCGCAGCCTTCCTCATCGAGCAGCTTCTGAACGGTCTGCAGCTCGGCGTCATGCTGTTCCTCATGGCCGCCGGGCTGACGCTTGTCTTCGGCGTCATGGGACTGATCAACCTGGCGCACGGCTCGCTGTTCATGCTCGGCGCTTTCTTCTGTTCCTGGATCGCCGGGGAGACGGGCTCCTTCTGGCTCGGTCTCGGCGGCGGATTCCTCGCCGCCGCCGCCGCCGGTGCGCTGGTGGAGATCGTTGTCATCCGCCGGCTCTATGACCGCGACCACCTGGACCAGGTGCTGGCGACCTTCGCCCTGATTCTGATTTTCTCGGAGCTGGCGCGCTGGGTCTTCGGCGACCGCCCGCTCTATCTCGACATTCCACCGGTCCTCTCCGGCGCCGTGCCCCTGCCGGGCGGCGGCAGCTACCCCGCCTATCGCCTCGCCATCATCGTCGTGGGTCTCTTCACCGCCCTCGGGCTCTACCTGCTGATCGCCCGGACAAGGCTCGGCATGCAGATCCGCGCCGGCGAGTCCGACCGCGAGATGATCGGCGCTCTGGGAGTCGATATCCGCACGCTCTATACCGCCGTCTTCGCCCTGGGCGCGGCGCTGGCGGGCCTGGCCGGCGGCATGGTCGGCGCGTTGCAGTCGGTGCAGGTCGGCATGGGCGAGCCGGTGCTGATCCTCGCCTTTGTGGTCATCATCATCGGCGGCATTGGCTCCATCAAAGGCGCCCTGGTCAGCGCCATTCTGGTCGGCGTTACCGATACCCTGGGACGGGTTTTCCTGCCGCAGTTCTTCGGGCTCTTCCTGCCGCCCTCGGAGGCGACATCCGTCGGCTCCGCCCTGGCCGCCATGTCGATCTACCTGCTGATGGCGGCAGTTCTGGTATGGCGGCCCAAGGGGTTGTTCCCGGTCAATGGCTGAGCCTCTCTCCATAGCGGGGCGCCCGCACGAGGCCTGGGTCAACGCCGTGCTGGCGCTGGCTCTGCTGGCCGCGCCGCTGATCGCCGTCGCCCTCGACGAGCCTTTCTACGTGTCCCTGGCCAGCCGGGTGGCGGTCCTGGCGCTGGCCGGGGTCGGCCTCAACCTGGCGCTCGGCTACGGCGGCATGGTGAGCTTCGGGCACGCCGCCTTCTTCGGGCTCGGCGGCTATGTGGCCGGGGTCGCGGGGCTGCATGCCTTCGAGGGCTCGGCCTTGCTCACCTGGCCCTTCGAGATCGGCGGCAGCGAGTCCCTGCTGGTCATCTGGTTGGCCGCGCTGGCCGCCACCGCCCTCGCGGCGCTGGCCATCGGTGCCTTCTCACTGCGCACCTCCGGCGTCTACTTCATCATGATCACCCTGGCCTTCGCCCAGATGATCTACTACCTGGCGGTCTCCCTGCCGACCTACGGCGGCGAGGACGGCCTGTCCATCTACCTGCACAGCAGGCTGCCCTTCATCGACACCGACGACCCGCTGAGCTTTTTCCTGGTCTGCTACGCGCTGCTGCTGCTGGCGCTGTTGCTCTGCCACCGTCTGGTGGACTCGCGCTTCGGCGCGGCGCTGCAGTGCGCGCGCATGAACCAGGAGCGTCTGGCCACCGTCGGCATCGCGCCCTTTCCGGTGAAGCTCACCGCCTTCACCTTCTCGGCCATGATCACCGGCACCGCCGGGATGCTCTTCGCCGAACTGAACGGCTTTGTCAGCCCGGCCATGCTGTCGTGGCACCGCTCCGGCGAGATCATCATCTTCGTGATTCTCGGCGGCGTCGGACGGCTCTTCGGGCCGGTCGCCGGGGCCGCGCTCTTCATCCTGCTGGAAAGCTTCATCGGCGGCTGGACCGATAGATGGCAGTTGGTGCTCGGGCTTATCCTGCTCGGCGTCGTGCTCTTCGCGCGCGGCGGTCTCATCGGCCTGCTGGCCGGGAAGGCGCGTCATGACTGAGCCGCTGCTCGAACTGCTGGGCCTAGAGAAAGCCTTCGGCGCGCTGAAGGCCAGCGACGGTATAGACCTCACGGTTCTGCCCGGCGAGATCCACGCCCTGATCGGCCCCAACGGCGCCGGCAAGTCGACCCTCATCGCCCAGATCGCCGGCGGCCTGAAGCCCGACGCCGGGCGCGTGAAGCTGCTGGGCGAGGACGTCACCGCCTGGTCGGTAGCGGCGCGGGCGCGCCTCGGGCTCGGGCGGACCTTCCAGGTTTCCTCCCTGGCCATGGAGTTCTCGGTGCTGCGCAACGTCATGCTGGCGGTGCAGGCGCGCGAGGGCGGCGCCTTTGGCTTCTGGGCGCCGGTGCGCCGCGACCGGGCGCTGCGCGAGGAAGCCTTGGGGGTGCTCGGCCGGGTTGGCCTGGCGGCGCGCGCCGAGGACCCGGTGAGCGCCCTGTCGCACGGCGAGCGGCGTCTCTTGGAAGTTGCCATGGCGCTCGCGATCAAACCCCGCCTGCTGCTGCTCGACGAGCCCATGGCGGGCCTCGGCCCCGAGGGGACCAAGGAATTGACCGCCTTTCTCGCGGGCCTCAAGGCCGAGGCGGGGATCCTGCTGGTCGAGCACGACATGGACGCGGTCTTCGCCCTGGCCGACCGCATCTCGGTGCTGGTCTACGGGCGCATCATCGCCAGCGGTCGGCCGGAGGAGATCCGCGCCTCGGCGGAGGTGCGCGAAGCCTATCTCGGCGACCTGCATGAGGAGGTGTCATGCTAGAGGTCGCCGGACTGGAAGCCTTCTACGGTCCCTCGCAGGCGCTGTTCGGCGTCGACTTGGCAGTCGGCGAGGGCGAGCTGGTGGCGCTGCTCGGCCGCAACGGCATGGGCAAGACAACAACCATACGTTCGATCTGCGGCCTGACCCCGGCGCGCAGCGGGACTATCCGTTTTAGGGGCAAGGACCTTCGCGGTCTGCCGGCGTTTCGCGTGGCGCGTCTGGGCCTGGGGCTGGTGCCGGAGGGGCGCCGCTGCTTTCCCAACCTCACGGTGCGCGAGAATCTGGTGGCGACGGCAAGAGGCGAGGGCTGGGACCTCGCGGCGGCGACGGCGCTCTTCCCGCGTCTCGGCGAGCGCGCCCATCAGATCGCCCGCACCCTCTCCGGCGGCGAGCAGCAGATGCTGGCCATCGGCCGCGCCCTGATGACCAACCCGCGCCTGCTGATCCTCGATGAAGCCACCGAGGGTCTGGCACCGGTCATCCGCCAGGAGATCTGGGCGGCGATCCGCGACGTGAAGAGCAGGGGGCAGGCGATCCTCATCGTCGACAAGAACCTGAAGGACCTGCTGCCCCTGGCCGAGGCCTGCGTGATCCTGGAAAAGGGCGCCTCGGTCTGGCACGGCAGCGCCGCCGACCTCGCCGCCGACGCCGCCCTGCAGGACCGGTTTCTGGGCGTCTGAAACCGCTGAATTTGTGGATGTTCGTTCCCAAAGGCCATGCTGGAGGTCGCAGCGAGAGCGTCTGCCGGATGGCGTCCGCACTAGTAGATAATGTTGTGGACCCCCAAGAGACGCAGATCGCCATCGATGAAGTCAACTGTGAGCAGCCACCCTTCTTTCGACACATTCACTTGTATTGAATAGTGTATTGGCTTCCTGATGGGGTCAGGAGCGAAACGACTGATACTAGCGGGCTTCCATGAGTGCTGCCTTTGGCGATCGGTCTCAAGCGCCGCCATGAGTCTCTTGAATTCTGGAGTGGACTGAACTTCGGAAGAGGCGCTGCTGATGTCCAGGCTTGCGCCAGAGGAAATCCGCTCCCAAAGGCGTATTGCCGCCATGAAGACCCCCTCTGTTATGTCGTTTGTTATAATGTATCGAGGGTCGGTGTAGGATGGACACTCCTCCTCCGAAGCCATCATGTACACTGTGTCGCGCTGACGTTCAAAGCGGGGGGAGGGGGGTCTATGCGTCCAGGCTCCATTTTCTCTGAATATTGGGCTGGCAACATACTGGCATACTCCCAGATCCCCGCGAGCGGGGGGCAGTATCAATCTATATGTTGCATTTGCCCAGCCACCGGGCGGAACACAGGCCCAGACAGGGATATTTGGATTCTGCACAAAGAGCTCTCTGATCTCAGGCGGAGCATCGTTATCATGCTCATGGTAGATGTTGCACGTGTCGTAGGAAACGCCGGCCCACGAATCTAGGGGAGCCAAGGCCAGGCAAGCAATCAGAGTCAGATATTGCCATTTTGAAGTCACTGCTGCCCTCCTACCGATAAGCGTCGACCACATCCTTCATCTCCTCTTCCGCCCAGGACAGATCCTCCGCCTGCGCCGGCCCGACCGCGAGCTAGAAGGTGAGGGCCATCGCCCACAGGGGCTTTCCCGGCTGCCACCGCAGCGGGCTGCTCGATGAGGGCAAGGGCGCATCTCCACGCGATCATTGAGAAGGGTGCGGTCTTATGTGCCCCAGCAAGATGGCGAGACTATGGCGTTGCCCAACCCCCCACCCAACTCCGCCCCTGGAGTCACTGGGGGCTCGGCTTCCTCGCCAAGGCTGCGCATCCCTCTCCCACAAGGGGAGAGGAAGAAGAGCGTGCTCCTAGAGCCCTCTCCCCTCCGTGGGAGAGGGAGGGGCCCGCGTTAGCGGGAGGGTGAGGGGGCTGCTGGGCGTCGGCCTCTACAAGCTATGCCTCAGCCACTTCCTCCGTCACCACCTCGAAGCCGGCGATCAGGGCCGGGCCGAAGATGGTGGCCAGTGCCACGTCGGTGGCGTCGCGCCCGCGCGCCATGAGGATGCGGCCGACGCGCGGCGTGTTGTGGCGGGCATCGGCGGTGTGCCAGCGGTTGCCGAGATAGACCTCGAACCAGGCGCTGAAATCCATCGGCTCACCGTCCGGCGGATAGTTGATTTCGCCGAGATAGCCGGTGCAGTAGCGCGCGGGGATGTTCATGCAGCGGCACAGCGTGATGGCGAGGTGCGCGAAGTCGCGGCAGACCCCGGTTCTCTCGCTGTAGCCGCCGTAGGCCGTCCGCCAGGAGTCGGCTTTCATGTAGTTGAAGACGATGTGCTTGTGCACGTAGTC
>PJEL010004156.1_pt1 | contig 12096 bp, 11 predicted proteins | sample 1853271 | NCBI WGS metagenome assembly PJEL01 (sample SAMN08108733, study PRJNA415343) | Invertebrate metagenome, whole genome shotgun sequencing project. | host: Globobulimina | place: Sweden: Gullmar Fjord | collected 2015-08 | reverse complement strand
AATAAATTGCAGTTTGGTTTAAGATTGGTATACAGTTGTTTTATATAGATAAATTGCGTAAGTAATAGATCATTACAACCTAGTAGGGCTTGTCATTCCGGTGCTGTTCCCCCACGGGCTGTGGGAACAGGGTATAGTGTGCTTCACAAAACTCTATATATAAGGAGAAACAACATGGACCCTGCAACATTGATTCCAACACCTGATGCCATCCCGGTACACTGGTTTTGGTTACAATTGCTGCTTACCGTTACCACCTTTCTTCATTTCATGGCAATGAACATAATGCTCGGCTCAGGCTTCATCGCCTTTGCTGCTCCGTTCTTTCGAGACGATGTCCTGCCGATGAACAATGCAATTGCCAAGGCGCTGCCCATCTCCATCGCCTTTACCATCAACCTTGGTGTGGCGCCCCTGCTCTTTCTGCAGGTCCTGTACGGCCAGTTCCTTTATACAAGCTCAATCCTGATGGGTGTATTCTGGCTGTCTATTATCGGCATGCTCATACTCAGCTACTATGGAGCCTACATCTACACACTCAACAATGACAAGCTGGGCCTTGGGCGGCTGACCATCAGCCTTTCTGTCCTGCTGCTTCTGGTGGTCGGGTTCCTGTTCTGCAACAACATCAGCATCATGCAGATGCCGGAGACCTGGGTCAATTACTTCAACGACCCAAGCGGCTGGCTGCTCAATATGGGTGACCCGGCCCTGGTTCCCCGTTACCTCCATTTTGTAGTCTCTGCAGTTGCCATTGGCGGGCTGGCCATAGCCCTTTACTTTGATTTTCAAAAACGGCGCGGCGACACCTCAGCCGATCAATGGATCAGGCATGGCTGCAACTGGTTCACCTACGCAACTATTATAAATTTCGGCATCGGTTTCTGGTTCCTGGGCGCCCTGCCCGAATCTGCTTACAACTCGGCTACCCTTCTGGGCAAAACTTTCTTTATCATGATTGTCGGCTCGGTGTTTACCATTATCATGGCAGTAGTCTATGCCCAGCAATACCGACTCATTCATGCCACGGCCTGGGCCACAGCCACGGTCCTGCTCATGACCCTGGCCCGCGATGCCTTACGGCTCTCCTACCTGAAACCATATTTCAGTTTAAATGATTTGCCGCAGGTTTCCCAGTACTCACCGTTCATCGTCTTCCTGATATTTTTTATTATTGGCGGGAAACTAATCTGGTGGTTGTTGAAAACAATGGCAGGCGATAAGGAGGTGGCATAATGAATTATCCAATATGGCAACTCGACTTTGCCGGCGGCGGCTTACTGATCGCCACCATCGCTATTGTCCATGTCTACGTCGCCCATTTTGCTGTAGGCGGCGGCTTATTCCTGGTGCTGACCGAACTCAAAGGTTTGCGGGAACGTAACCAGGGCATTCTTGATTATGCCAGGCAAAACACCCTGTTCTTCCTGCTGGTCACCATGGTGTTCAGCAGCCTGACCGGAGTCGGTATCTGGTTCACGATCTCGCTTCTGAATCCGGCCGCCACGTCAGTCCTTATACATACCTTTGTGTTTGCCTGGGCCACCGAATGGGTCTTCTTTGTCATTGAAATCGTCTCTCTGCTCTTCTACTACTACATGTGGGGCAAAATGTCGGACCGCAACCATTTAATCCTCGGCTGGATCTATTTTGGAACCGCCTGGCTTTCGCTCTTTGTGATCAACGGTATCATTGATTTCATGCTCACCCCGGGCGCCTGGATTGAGACAAATAACTTCTGGAGCGGCTTTTTCAATCCGACCTTCTGGCCGGCCCTCTTTTTCCGCACCTTTCTGGCCATCATCATTGCCGGCCTGTTCGGCTTTGTCACCTCATCGAACATCAAGGACGACGAACTGCGTACCACCATGGTACGCTACTGTGCCAAGTGGCTCCTGGTGCCCTTTATCCTGTTTCTGGGAGCTGCCTGGTGGTACCGAGCCGCCCTGCCCCCACATGTGGAGGAGATCATCTTCCAGAGAATGCCGGCCCTGCGGCCATTCATTACAATTTTCGCAGTCAGTTCAGCCCTGGTTGTCATCGGCGGCCTGATCATGGCGACCCGCATGCCGTCCGGGATTAACAAGGCCATGGCAGCGGTGATGCTGGTCATCGGCCTTTTTTATATCGGCGGCTTTGAATTTATCCGCGAAGGCGGCAGAAAACCGTTTGTCATCCAGGATTACATGTATTCCACCTCTATCCTCAAAAAAGACATTGCCAAGGTTGCCGAGCAGGGAGTGATGCAGAATGCCAAGTGGGTGGAGCACCGCGACATAAACGACCATAACCTGGCAGCCGCCGGCCGCGAGGTATTCAACATTCTCTGCTCATCATGCCACTCAGTTGGTGGTCCTTTGCATGACATAAAAGAACTGACTGCCAGGATTTCACCGGACGAGATGGACCTGATTATCTCAACCATGGGAACACAGCGGCCCTATATGCCGCCCTTCATAGGGACTGCAAAGGAGAAAAAAGCTCTGTATCATTTCCTGTTCACAACCCTGCATGGCGTACCGGTGGTTGCAGCCCATTGACCAGTTAAATGAAAAAAGAGTGTGACATTTGCGGCGGCTCAGGCCAGATAAGTTATTTCAGCTTTCTTTTGTCCGTAGATGAATGTGATGTCTGTAACGGAGTTGGGTATACCAATGTTAAAGATGACAAAAAAGAAGGACCAGAAAATATGAATATTTTAGTCGTATTAGCTCATCCTGATAAAAATAGTTTCAACCATGCAATTGCACATGCAGTTGTTGAAGAAATACTATCAAATGGAAACACAGTATCTTTCCATGACTTATATGAAGAAAAGTTTGACCCAATTTTACCAACTGCAGAAATCCCCCAAGAAGCTTCATTGCCTTCTGTGATACAATCCCACTGTGATGAAATCTCGGCAGCAGACGGCATTGTGATCATTCACCCCAACTGGTGGGGACAACCTCCTGCTATTTTGAAAGGATGGATTGATAGGATTATTCGCCCAGGAGTTGCCTATGAATTTATTGAAGGAGATAGTGGAGAAGGCACACCCAATGGCCTTCTAAAGGCAAAATTTGCACTAGTTATTAATACTTCTAATACATCAACAGAAAGGGAGAAGAGTATTTTTGGTGATCCTCTTGAGGCACTTTGGAAAAAATGTATTTTTGAACTCTGTGGAGTTACAAATTTCTACAGAAAAATGTTTAATATCGTTGTTATTAGCTCAGAAAAAACTCGAGAAAATTGGTTAGCTGAGTCAAGAGAAATTGTTAAAAGAATTTTGCATGAAACTTAACTAAACATAACCACTGGAAGTATTAAGTGGCTTGTGCGTTATTTTTAATCAACAATCTGGCAAGTTATATTCAATTTCAAATACAGAGAATAGTTCACGTGTCCAGTGGACAGCATAACTGGTAATCCTTCTACCGAAAGTCAACATGTTGACATCTTGACTTTCAGGCTACCCTCCCCAGCCACCATATTGTGGTACTTTTTCCTTGACATCTAGACAAACAATAAATATAAATTTTTACATACAAAGCTATTTAAAATCATAAACAAAAAAAATTAGGAGGAAACTCCAGTACGAGTCCTTCGCCTTATGGCCCAGGTCTAACCTCTGGCCAGGGGACCGGATTCGTTTTATTTGATAATTGATCAAGAAAAATATCAACACAACAACAAAAAATTGCAAGTGAATGCAGGAGCCAGGTCAGGTCTGTAGACATAAGAACTTCCTCAAACTCAATAAACAGGAGCAGATACCATGAAGAGAAATGTAATTTCAGTAATTGTCCCGATTGCACTGATTCTGACATTTTCTGTAGCTTTTGCCATGAGCCATAAAGCTGCGGAAAAGGGAAAAGCACTTTTTGAGAACCCGAATTTTGCAGGGGGAAAGAAGGCTTGTAATTCCTGCCATCCCAAGGGGGAAGGGCTCTTAAATGCCGGTTCAAAAACCGAATTTTCCATCATGGGGAAAAAGCAGAACAGCCTTGAAGGAGCAATTAATTTTTGCATTGTGCATGCGAACAAAGGAAAGGCGATTGCTGAAGACTCAAAGGAAATGCAGGAAATGGTGAGCTTTATCAAATCGTTAGGCCCCAAAGGCTCACCTGGTTATGGAACTCCTGGATACGGCAAACCAGCACCTGGCTATGGCCAACATACACCTGGCTACGGTGCACCGGGTTATGGAGAAAAGGCCAAAGAGTCTGTGCCTGGTTATGGTGGGAAAGCACCGGGTTATGGTGGAAAGAAATAAGCTATAAATACAACTTCAATAAAGGGTTCAGTGTAATTACTGAACCCTTTATTATCCATATTCGTTCTTATTGGGATTGTCACACCGGAAAAGGGAGACATTTGTGTGGACAAATCCAACGCTCAGCTGAAAGAATTGTAACACTTGCTGATACGATTAATGTTTTTGTATCGACTAAAGAGACTCCGCTTAATATTGAAAAGATTTCTCTGAAAGAGATTTTTCAAATTATACGAGAAGAGTTTTCCACACAGATGAACATCCGTTCTATAAAATGGGTGGGGTCGGGGAAATATCCTGATACGATTTTGGCTGATCGTTATAAATATTACATTCGCCTCAACTCCACCCCAAGGTGTTAATAGATCGACATCAGGACTCAATGAACTATATCATTATCCCCTCTTTTCGAGACAATGATCCAGGATCTTTGGGCCCTGCTGTAAAAAGTATCAATATCAATGTCACAGATACCCAGATCCGGATTAAGTTCAGTTACCTTTTGACAAACTTCTTGTTTATTAAACATCTGATTGCCTAACAACCGTATCAACTTGGACAGGCAAATCCACTGCGCTCCTTTGCCAGCTATCTCTTCTTAGTCAAGCTTTGATTAACACTAACAATCACATCCTGCTAAATTGCATTGGCATCATTGTCCTGATAAGTTAAAATCATATATACATAAATTAACAGAAGAAGACGGCAACCTTTCACTTATCGCTTTATTTTATTCAGCAGTGACAACTCGTCCTTTCATGACTGTTGATCAAGCAGGAGGAATAGTATGGATGATGCCCAAACAACCTCTGGACCTGAAAAAAAGTCTATTGGACAAGACGAAAAATTTCTAAATCCAACCCCCATGCTTGATGAACTGGAAAAAGGTCCATGGCCCAGTTTTATTACCGGTATCAAAGAACTGGCCGAACGCACCCGAAAGCCGATGCTCAGAGGTGTGATGGATCAGCTCGAATATTCTTACCAGACCAGGATGGGATACTGGCAGGGCGGCCTGGTTACGGTGCTTGGGTATGGCGGTGGAATCATCAGCCGCCGTTCCATGATCAAGGACAAATTCCCGGAGGCCGCGGAGTTTCACACCTTCCGGGTGCAGCCTGCCCCGGCCTTGCATTACAACACAAAAATGTTACGCGATCTTTGTGACATCTGGGAAAAACACGGTGCCGGCTTGATCGCCCTGCATGGTCAGACAGGGGACATCATGCTGCAGGGGATTGAGGAGGACAAAGTCCAGGAGTGCTTTGACGAGATTAACCAGGCCGGCTGGGATCTTGGCGGAGCGGGCCCCGGGATGCGCTCTTCCGCGTCCTGTGTCGGACCGGCCCGCTGCGAGCAGGCCTGTTATGACACATTGAAGCTGCATTATAAGGTAATAAAACACTTCACAGAAGAAATTCATCGTCCTCAATATCTGTATAAATTCAAATTCAAGTTTTCCGGATGTCCCAATGACTGCAGCAACTCCATCTTTCGTTCCGATTTGTCCGTTATAGGGATATGGCGGGATTCCATCCAAATGGATCCTGCAGCGGTGAAGGCTTGGATTGCTGACAATTCCATCGATTCCCTGGTGAATATCGTCATCAATCGTTGTCCGACAGGCGCCATAACACTTGCAGACGGAGAAATGGTCATTGATAATAAAAACTGTGTCCGCTGCATGCATTGCCTGAACGTCATGCCGCAGGCTTTGTCACCCGGCAGGGAGAGGGGAGTGACAATGTTGCTTGGCGGGAAAAATACTCTGAAAGTAGGGACTTTGGGCGGTACCATGATCGTCCCTTTTTTCAAAATGACGACCGACGAAGATGTCGATAAGTTCATAGAGTTGAGCGAAACCATTATTGAATGGTGGAATGACAATGGCTTCGAACATGAGCGGATCGGCGAAACCATTGAGCGGGTTGGGCTGAATCAGTTTTTGGATGGTGTTGGCCTGGAAGCCTCAATCGATATGATCACCCAACCGCGAAATAACCCCTATTATAAGTCTGAGTATTAATGACAACAGTCAGCAGGAGCAAACCATGAGTAGCGAGAGAACATGGCAGACAATTGAATCAGGGCCTCATGATTACCAGGACGCCCTGCATCCGGTAGTGAAAAAAAATTATGGCAAGTGGAAATACCATGAAATTCTCACCCCGGGGATATTAAAGCATACTGCAGAAAGTGGCGACACGCTTTTCACGGTCAGGGCCGGCACCCCCCGGCAGGACTCAGTGGATTTTATCCGGCGGCTGTGCGATATAGCAGACAGGCATGCGGATGGTTATCTACGCTTTACCCCCCGCAACAATGTGGAGTTCATGACACCGTATGAGGAGAAAGTTGAGCTGCTGGTTAAAGAGCTGGAGGCAATCAACCTGCCGGTTGGCGGAATCGGCCCCTGTGTTACTTCAGTAACACATACCCAGGGATGGCTGCACTGCGATATTCCGGCCACCGATGCATCCGGGGTTGTCAAGTCCGTAATGGACAACCTGTATGAGTATTTCATAAACTGGCAGTTGCCGAGCAAGGTGAGGCTTTCCACCTCATGTTGCGCCATCAACTGCGGGGGGCAGGCCGACATAGCCATTATAGTCAAACATACCCGCCCTCCCCGCATCAACCACGAGATTCTTGCAAATATCTGTGAATTGCCCAAGGCGGTTGCTCGCTGTCCTGTGGCAGCAATCCGGCCGACGGTGGTCAATGGCAAGCGGTCATTGATGGTCGACCATAAGAAATGCATGTATTGCGGCGCCTGTTTTGGAGCCTGTCCGGCTATGGAGATCAATCATCCAGAGCATTCGAAACTGGGTGTTTGGGTGGGAGGCAAAAACTCCAATGCCCGTTCCAAACCCTCAATGATGAGTCTGGTGGCCCAAAACCTTCCCAATAATCCACCACGCTGGCCAGAGGTAAATGAGGTGGTCAAGAAAATCCTGATAGCCTTCCAGAAGGAGGGGCGTCCCTGGGAGCGGCTGGGAGAGTGGATCGACCGGGTAGGCTGGAAACACTTTTTTGAAGTAACCGGATTGCCCTTTGAAAAGGATATGATTGATAACTATCGTCACGCCAGAACTACATTTAATCAGTCAGCGCATGTTCGATTTTAGACCCTTTAACAAAAACACCTGCTAAAAAACGTTGATGTTGCAATTAGTTAAGTAGAATTGAAAAGCTAATTTTCTACTGTAAAGGGTTTTATGCAGTTCTGCTGGGTTGGTAAGCGTTCAACATCACTACATCTACGCGGAGGTAAGCGGAACGCAGTGGATACTCCGAGCAGAACTGTCGGCATATAATTTATATGGCCTTGAGTCCTGCTTCCACAAATCTACAACACTGCTGAAAACTTACGGCCTCGGGTGCCATCTGCAATTTTTGCGCCCTTGGAGAACAGTTACATTTTTGAAAACGGAGCAGGTCAATGAGCAACAAATCTGACGAATCCAACCCCATCCTTGACTCCGCGTTAACGTATCAATTCCCAAAATTCAGCGAAGAACAGGGAACTGACAAAGTTGTTGCTTTCGGGGACCACAGCCACAGGTGCCCTATCTATGTGCAGCTGGTGCCGCCCTGTACAGGTGGGTGTCCGGCCGGTAATGACATCCGGTCCTGGCTGACCACTGTGCAGCATACCATGTTGAAGAAGCGCAGCTATGAGGAATCATACGAACAGGCCTGGCACGAGGCGAGCAAGACCACACCCTTTCCAGCGATTTGCGGCCGCGTCTGTCCTCATCCATGCGAGACCGGATGCAACCGCAGCAAGAAGGATGATGGTGCGGTAAATATCAGTTCCTTTGAACGCTTTATCGGCGACTACGGCATTACTCACAGGCTGCAGCACAAAAAGCTCACCAAAGAGGTTATGGATAAAAAAGTGGCTGTTATCGGTGCAGGTCCGGCCGGCCTGAGCTGCGCATTCCAACTGGCGCGGCGCGGCTACCCTGTCACCGTGTTCGAGGCCTTTCCCAAGCCCGGCGGTATGCTCCGCTACGGCATCCCGCCTTACCGGCTGCCGCGCAACATTCTGGATGCGGAGATCAACGCCATCATCAGGCTGGGGATCGAGATCAAGTGCGATACGGTTATCGGCAAGGATAAGAGCCTTGATGACCTGAAGGGTGAATTTGACGCAATCTTCATCGGTATTGGTGCCCATGAGGGACTCCAACTTGGAGTCGAGGGCGAAGATGCTCCAAATGTCTTCAGCGCTGTCAAATTCCTTAAGATGATCAACTCCGGTGACACTGTGCCGGTTGGAGCCAAGGTGGTTGTCATCGGCGGCGGCCATAGCGCTCTCGTCATAGCGCGTATCGCCAGACGCCTGGGAGCAGAGGCCACTGTCCTGTACAGAAGGACTAACAAGGAGATGCCTGCCAGCGAAGAAGAAGTAGAAGAAGCATTGGCCGAAAACATTGACATCAGGTACCTGATCGCACCCATCGGCATTCGCACCGAGAACGACAAAGCCGTAGCCGTGCAGTGCCTCAGGACAGAACTTGGCGAGCCCGACGAGACCGGCCGACGGAGTCCGGTCCCCATTAAAGGATCTGACTTAGAGGTGCAGTGCACCACCATGATCCTGGCGATCAGTCAACGACCAGATTGGCATGACACAGAGCGCTACGTAAGTGATAACGGCTGGCTCAAAGTGGACAAAAACTGGTCCGTTGATGAGACTGTTTATGCTGGCGGCGACGCTGTCAGCCCGGACCGGGTGACCACCGCCATTGGTCACGGGCGGTTGGCTGCTGAGCGGATAGCCGCCCAGCTCGAGGGCAACCGTTTCCTGCCTCCTGATGAGCCGGAGATCGCCACCCATGAAAAAATACATCTTAATTATTACGAAGCGATGGAGCGCAACGAACGAAGATGGCTGCCGGTGGCGGAACGCTTTACAGGCACCATTGATCTGGAGATCGATTTCGGCATAAACGAAGAGCAGTTCCGCGCCGAGGCCATGCGATGCATGAGTTGCGGTCTTTGTTTCGAGTGCCGCCAGTGCATGATATTCTGCCCCCAGGCAGCAATCTCAACATTCCCGCAAAATCCAATTGGTGAGGTGATGTACACAGATTACAATAAATGCGTAGGATGTCATCTTTGCGCCCAGATATGCCCCTGCAACTATATCCAGATGGGAATGGCAGACGAACTCTAATCCGAGAAACCCGGAAATAAGTACCTTAACAGCGGTCTGCAACGTATCAGAAAGATAGACTTTTTTGAGTTTTCTTGTTTTTTGTTGCAGGAAACAAGGAGTAAGGCACTAACACGTAGCAGGTGTAACGTTCTTATTCAGAGGGAGACCCGCCCGGGTTTCTCACAAGCTGAAATGTTCGTGATAAATGCGGGGTCGCCTCTTTGCCAACACCCCTTCGTATCTTATTTTTTTCCCTAAGTTTTTTTTCTGCAACAAGACCAATCTATGCTTATTGTAATTGTATAGATCCAGCCCAAATATCCTTGGTTGATAAATCCATTACAGAGAGGCAGAAAGATGTATAGAAAAAACCTGTCTACTGCCATTTTTGCTGCTGTTCTGCTTTTTTGTTTGCCTGCTTTAGGCCATGAAGACAAACATGGCCAACCCGGACCCGATAAACAACAAATGGAAACCCACGGACATCTTGCCGATTCCGGCCAGAAACTAACGAATACCCAGGATGAGGACAAAAAGCAGCTGATTATCAAGCACGGCCATCTTCCGACCTTTGGTCCTGCCGATTCCCCCCATTATCAATATATTCCAACATAAATAATTGAGAAATATATCGAGGTTGCATATTTGTAAAGGAGGTGGATTAAAATGATATATATAGGAAATTTTAAGTTTGTTGAAAATGGAGAGAATAAGCAAGAGCCGCGACATGGCTTTTTTACCTGTCTGGTTGAGGCAGAAAATGTTGAGAAGGCCTTGGAGGTTATTGGCACTCATCTTCTCAAAACGAAAAAATCAGGTGAAATGTTTGCAAACACCAATGCAATATATCTAGATGAGATGATTGGTGTCAGCAAGGCGCCTAAAAAGTCCGTTATTACAAATTTCCGTATTTTCGCCGGTGAACTTAAGTCGTCAATGAATTGGGTATTACCTGAAGGTTCATTTACGGGTATCAATATGTATGAATGGCTACCGGGCGATGAAGAGCCTGGAGAGCAAACTGAAGAGTCCCATGCGGTAAAACCGTTTGTAAAATTTTAGATTGTCCGCCAAGACTTAAATTTGCTGTGCATATCCTAACTATATAAAAAATATGAAAATATTCAATGTTAAATTCTTCTCTTTTATAGCAGTAATTTCCTTTGCTGTCTTCCTTGTCTGGCTTTTTATGCGGCCCATGAACATTTTTGTCGTTGATGAAAAGTTTGAAAGACCTGTTCCTGTTAACATCCCTGATGGGTTAACTTCTATCAGTGCAATGGAGTGCAAAGAATGCCATGAAGAGATATATCGTGAATGGTCGGAAAGCATGCACGCAAAGGCGTGGATAGATCCATATTATCAAGTAGATTATCTTTTTGACGGCTCCCAACAGATATGTCTTAACTGCCATATACCCCTTGAAAACCAGCAAGAAAATCTGGTTTTAGGATTTAAAGATAAAGAAAAATTCAGGCCCATATTAAAGCCCAATCCAAATTTTGATCCAGAATTACGCGATGAGGGTGTGACATGTGTTGTCTGTCACGTAAAAGAAGGAAAGATCGTGGGGCCATTTGGGGTTGAAGGTGCTCCCCATTCTGTAACCGCCGACCCAGAGATGCTTTCTGGTATCAAGTTCTGTGAAAAATGTCATGTGGTTAGTGGAAAAAGATGGGATACTTTCTACCGTATACCTCCCTGTGGAACTGTAGCAGAAATAAGTGAACGAAATGAAGTGCTGGATTGTGTTGGTTGTCACATGCCCGAAGTTATACGACCTTTGGTTAAAGGTCTGGAGCCAAGAAGGGGCGGAAAACATTTTTTTAGGGGAGGACATCATCCTGAAACAGTAAGAAAAAGTCTGAAGGTTGAATATAGAAAGGAGCTTTCTAGTGATAAGAAAAAAATCAAATACATATTTACCCTGACAAATATTGGAGCGGCTCATTATCTGCCCACTGGCACGCCAGACAGACATCTCACTCTGGAATTAAGACTTCTAAATAAAGAAGAAAAGGTGATTAAAGAGAAAAATTATAAAATGAAAAGGCATATTTTATGGAGACCTTTTATTGTTGACATAAAAGATACCCGTCTTCCTTTTAATGAACCGAGAAACTTTGCTTTCGAGTTTAAGCCAGATAGTGAAGACCCACCATCCATTATTGATATTTCTGTGCGTTATCATCTGCTCGAGGAGAAACAGAGGAAGAAGATAGGATATGAGAATAAAGAACCGATAGCATATCCAATATATAATGAGAGGATTATTCTTTAAACTACTGTCACAGGCTGAAAAGGCATCCCTTCGTGCAAAAGATTTGACCCAGCAGTTGTTGACTTTTTCAAAGGGAGGCGAGCCTATCAAATCAATCGCCTCCATAAATGATATCATCAGGGATTCTGCTGATTTTGTATTACGGGGGAGTAAAAGTCAAGGGAAGGGAAATTGGCGAGCCACAGGAAGAAAAACCTCTTCAACTCAAAGACTCAGGAAAAGTACTGATAATGGCCAATTTCATGGATTACGGCTTCTCTGGAACTATTAGCAAACCATTTCAACTAAAAAATTTACAAGAAGTAATCAGCAATATTTTTGGTGCTGAATAAAAAAGGCAGGATCTCAGTGATCCTGCCTTTCTGTTTTATATGTTTTACTGATTGTGCT
>PJEL010004155.1_pt1 | contig 12097 bp, 10 predicted proteins | sample 1853271 | NCBI WGS metagenome assembly PJEL01 (sample SAMN08108733, study PRJNA415343) | Invertebrate metagenome, whole genome shotgun sequencing project. | host: Globobulimina | place: Sweden: Gullmar Fjord | collected 2015-08 | reverse complement strand
AGCATCCTTCGCCATCGCTGGCATTGAAAGTGTTGCCGTTATTAATGTTGCACCTATTAATTTAGCTGGCGATACAGTTGAACGGCTAAGCAAAGTTTTCATTGTCTCTATCCCTCTGGACTAGGTCAGTAAGTTCGTTTTGTATGCTATCGCCGGAGTGTGACGCTTTCGCGCAACTTATTTGACAGTTCAGATGCATTTCTGTGGCAGTTATATTTCACTCATATGACAGTAAGCCTTTGTTTACTGTCACATTCCTGTTAACTCCGTGGTTTACCTTATTGAGCACACGAACCTATGGACTAGATCAGTAATGAGAACATTGGCAACAGGGCAATCAGGGACACAGCTAGGCAGAATTAAGGCGAGCATCAGAGAGCAGATTCAATCAGGCATCTTCACCGAGGGGCAAAAACTGCCATCGGAAAGAGAGCTCAGCGAGCTGTTTTCCACCACACGAATCACGCTCAAAGATGCATTGGTGTCATTAGAAACCGAAGGTCTGATATACCGAGAAGAGCGCCGTGGCTGGTATGTATCACCCGAACGAATTCGCTACAACCCATTGTCTCGTTCTCATTTTCACCAAATGATTCGCGAACAACATCGTATTGCAGAAACAAGGCTGCTGAGCACCCGTACAGAGATGGCCGCGGGCGATTACGCCAAAGCATTAGAGATAGAACAGATAACGCCGATACACGTGATTGAGCGACTACGCTTTATTGATGGCCGAGCGGTGCTGTTCGTTGAAAACGTCTTGAAAGCGGCACTGTTTGAAAAGGTGTTGTCAGAAAACCTCACTATGTCGCTGACAGGTATCTACCGAGAAAAATACGGCTACGAGACCCAACGCTCTCGCTTTGACGTGGTCCCTACCTCTGCCCCTGCCCATGTCGCCAAGGCATTGAATTTGGCAGAGGGCCAGCCTGTTCTTAAGATCTGCCGAGTGAACTACAAACAAGATGGCGAGTTAATGGACTGCGAACTGGAATACTGGCGACCCGATTCTGTGGTGATCCATATTGATAGCATTGGGTCATGCTGTGCCTGCTTGAGAGAAGAACCCCACACATACAAAAACTCCGACTGATTCAGTCGGAGTTTAGGATTTAGCGGTCAAACATTAAGGTGATGTGAATCATCTAGTTCATGAATCAAGCTTGAGGAACTGTCTAACCCTTGGTGAATCTGGGTTAGTGAAGAACTTCTCTGGGTTGGATTTCTCAATCAATATCCCCTTCTCAAGGAATACCACTTGATCCGACACCTGACGCGCGAATTCCATCTCATGAGTCACCACTACCATGGTGTAACCCTCTTGCGATAGCTTCTTCATTACCAGTAACACCTCTTCGACCAATTCAGGGTCGAGCGCCGAAGTTGGCTCATCAAACAACAATACATCTGGCTCCATCGCGAGCGCCCTAGCAATCGCGACACGTTGCTTTTGTCCACCCGATAACATACTTGGATAACTCTCTAGCTTGTGAGACATGCCAACCTTATCAAGTTGCTTACGAGCCATCTCCTCTGCGTCAGATTTCGCTATCTTCTTAACATGAACCAGCGCTTCCATCACGTTTTGCAACACGGTGAGATGCGGCCATAAGTTGAAGCTTTGAAATACCATGCCAAGGCGCTCTCTGAGTTTCGCTAACTCTTTGTATTTGAGTGGTTTACCCGTTTCAGAGTTGATCCCAATGCGTTCATCACCCATAAAAATCGTGCCGCGCTCTGGCTGCTCTAGCCAATTCATGCAGCGCAATAGTGTTGACTTACCCGAACCTGACGAGCCGAGAATACTCACCACATCGCCTTTTTTTATAGTCAGGTTGATGTCTCGCAGTACTTCGATTCCATCAAACTGCTTCGACAAGTTTTCAACGCTGATGATCGTCTCTCGTTCTTCCAATAGTGGCTCACACTCAATCACTTCCAAACTCACTCCCAAAGAGGGGTTAATCGGTGCTTCTGTTTCAATAATCTCTGATTGTTTAAGCATGGCTAAGCCCTCTAAGTTCAACTTTGGTTTGGATTCGTTTGGTGATGGTTTCAAGTGCAATACTCACAGCCCAGTAGAGCGCGATAGCAATGATGAACGCATTCAATGGGATAAAATATGTGGATTGAATACTGTTAGCCGCCGCAGTAATTTCAGCGACCGTAATAATGCTGAGAAATGCGGTGTCTTTTAAGCAGATAATGAGTTGGTTAGTGATCAGAGGAACCGACTTAAATAACACGTTGGGCGTGATGACTCGGGTGAAGGTTTTCAGCTTAGAAAAGCCATAAGCGTGCGCTGCTTCGATGTAACCAGGCTCTAACCCTTTACGCACACCGCGGAAAATCTCACAGAAATACGTACCATGATAGAGACTGAGCGCTATGATTCCCGCTGTCACTGCGTCCAATCGAATACCAACCTGAGGTAAACCGTAATAGAGCAGGTAGGCTAAGATCAGAAACGGTAAGGTACGCATAATGCCGATCAAACTGTTGATGGTGTACTTAACACCGAGTCTCGAGTTTTCGAGACAGTACAACAAACCAATACCTATGACGAAACTCAAGATTGAAGACGAGACAAAAAGATAAAACGTGGTCACAAAACCAGAAGCAAACAGCTCTTTTTGTTGCCAGATAATATTCCATTCTTCCATATTTACTCCTTATATTTACCCACGAGATAGCACTTCAATACGCAGATAAATCGTGTTTCTGACCAAGTAATCATAACGGCTAAACTGCGACTACTGCTGCTGTTAACAGATGTATGCACTTATTGCTGTAGATAAGTAGCTCGGTTTTCAGCCACAGCTTGCAATTTCACCAACACGCCAATAATCAACATGTATATGGCACCCGCACACAGAATTGGCCCAAGTGGCTCATAGGTAACCGCTGCAATTCGGTTGGTGACACGGGTTAAATCAACAATACCAATCACCGCGATGGCAGGGCTGCCTTTGATTAAGAACGACATTTCATTGACCAATGCAGGTAGGCTCATGATCACCATTTGTGGGAACATGATTCGGCGAAAATAAGTCAGTCGCCTCATACCAATAGCCTCGGCTGCTTCCATTTGCCCTTTTGAAAAGTTGAGAAAGGCATTGCGCCAAATTTCCGCATTAAATGCCGAGGTGTTGAGTGTAAGCGCTAAAATGGCAGAAACGTGTTTGTCTAAATTGATGCCAAATGAGGGAAACGAAAGAAAGATAAACAGAGCCAGAGTCACCAGAGGTGTTGCTCTTGCCCAACTGACATAGATGCCCAGCATTTGATCGACAAATGGGATTTTCATCATTCGAATTAAGGCAATCGCTAGCCCAATAACCACACCCAATACAATCGAGACTGCCGATATCCATGCTGTAGCCCACGCGCCCTGTAGCAACTGTTCCCAAGCGTAATAATCCATAAACGACCTCTTTAAAAAGCGACTTCTTGCAATAGGCTTTTGCGCGAATGACAAATGGGTAAAATCGCTCTAGCCCTTTTGTCATCGGCACAAACAGCGGTTAACTGTTTGTGCCAGCGCGTGCTTACTGATCTACTGGACCGCTGTTAGCTTGTGATACTGCTCTACTGAAGTGATGGCTTCCGAAGGAAGATGCTCGAACGATTCACCGAACCACTTCTTCTGCAACTCTGCCATTTTTCCTGTTTGCTCTAGGTGAATGAAAAACTCAGTGAGGTAAGCCAATAGCTCAGGGCTCTCTTTTGGAACAGGCCAGCTTACGAAACCAGGGCCAGATACCGCCTCACCTTTTTTAAAGACGTTAGACTTAGATTTCACTACCTCGTTAACCGAGACCACACTGTTGATGACGTAGTCGATTCGACCAATAGCTAAATCTGAATACGCTTCTGGGTACGATTGGTACTGAACGACCTTACCTAAAGATTTACCTTGTGCTTCGAGCATTTCTTCGAGCTCTGGCAGTCGCTCTAACAAAGCACTACCCGCTTGTAATCCCACCGTTTTGCCGTCTAGATCCGACACCGTATTGATGTCGTCAGCATCCGCTCTGGTTAAGAAATAATGCTGTGCTGAGGCAATAGGCGGCGTAAAATCAAACACCTTCAATCGAGCGTCTGTCACGATAGCGCCCGTTAGCGCCACATCGTATTGACCCGCAGATACTGAGGCGAGCAACCCTGTCCAGGGTAAGATCTCTTGTTCAATATCGAACTTTGAATATTCACGCAGCTCATCAAGCAAATCTTTATTGATCCCCGCAGGCTTGCCTCGGTCAATGTAGTTGAATGGTGAGTAGTTATCTTCTGTCGCCACTTTCATAAAGCCTTGCTTTTCAATGGCTGAAAGTTCTGATGCTTGTGCAACACCAAAACAACCCAGCACAACGGTTGCTGCCGCCGTTGAAACCCATGCCTTCATCGTCATTCCCTGTCTCATGTGCTTTCCTTATCGAGATTATTTGCCTGCCTTTACTTTATGAACGGAATGCATCTAAGACGTAGAGCCAATTTAATTTTCAGGTTGGGACAGAGCCATTTTCATATAAAAGACAGATCAACTTTCGGGTTCGAGACAGAGTAAAAAATCACCGTTGAGAATTGATATGAACTCTGGCTCATTTCTTGCTCTTTTATACAAATTGGACTGAGGTTCACTGAGAATAAGGACTGTATCTCATGGCGATAAATCACAATTGTTTCATCGAGTTTGATTCCAAAAGAAGCCTGCAAGAACAAGTACGTAGCTATTTGGTGACGGCGATATTGAATGGTATTTTTCCGGCTGAACAAGCGCTCCCATCTTGTCGTAAGCTCTCTAGCCAATTAGGTGTTTCACGCAATACTGTGTCCTTGGTGTACGACAGTTTGCTCGACGATGGCTACCTGATAAGTAAACCTCGCAGTGGTTATTACTTATCAGAAAAGTATCAAAATCCGAGCGATGAAATTGACTCTAGCTTGGATCATTTTGAATCAACAGACAGCAACAATGCACCGGATTGGAGCAAACGAGTGAAGCTGCAATTAAGTCAATACCCACGAATAGTCAAACCGTCGCACTGGAGTTGCTATCAATACCCATTTATTTTTGGCCAGCCTTCAATCAATGACTTTCCATTGGCTCAATGGCGAGAAGCGACAAGAAAAGTGACCTCAGATCCTCATGACCACCGCTGGCTGTGTGACAAAGTTGATAAAGACGTCGATATGCTGGTGGAACAAATACGCACACGGGTGCTACCACAACGAGGCATCCACGCTCAAAGTGATGAAATCCTAATTACAATGGGCTCGCAGAATGCGCTCTATCTGCTTTCGACTTTACTGATGAATGCTCAAAGCCGAGTCGGCGTCGAAAACCCCGGCTATAAAGAAGCAAACCATATTTTTAATCTCTCAGGTGCGCAGTTACACCCTCATCAAGTAGATGAGCAAGGGTTAAAGCTCAATGAGCACTCATCGCTGTGTGACCACTTCTACGTCACTCCGAGCCATCAAGCGCCAACTGGGGTTACCATGAGTGACGAACGTCGAACTCAGTTGCTTGAGATGGCAAAGGCCAATGATGCCATCATTATCGAAGATGACTACGATGCCGAGTGCAACGTTGAGTGGAATCCAAAACCGGCACTTAAAGCCAATGATAAAGATGGCCGAGTCATTTACGTCAGCAGCTTTTCCAAACTATTGGCACCCGGCTTGAGATTAGGCTACATCGTGGCACCCGAAGAGCTGATTTATGACTTAAGAATCTTGCGCCGGTTAATGTATCGACACGCACCAAGCCGTATTCAAATGGAAGTCGCGCATTTTATTGAACAAGGCTATTACGACAGCTTTGTGAGGCGCTTCAGAGAAAACACGCGTCAGCGTTGGAAGCTGCTCAATGATGCCGTCTTAAAGTATTTACCTGATTGCAAACGACTCGCACAAAGCGAGCAAGCCAACTCATTATGGCTACAAACACCGAGCCACATTAATAGCCAGCGACTGGCTTCACGAGCCGCACAGAAAGGGATACTGATTGAAACCGGGTATTCACACTTTATGACTAATACCGAAACGGAATCGGGTTATGAATCATTGTCAGAATATGATCCCAACTCTTATTTTCGATTAGGATTTCACGCCATCGATAAAGATCTGATCGCTCCCGGCATCAAAGAGTTGTCTGAAGTAATGAAGATTTAGCATCACTTAGGGCTGTTTACCGACACTCTCCATGAGCATGAATTAAAAAGAGAATGACGTAAAAAAAGAGCATCAATTCATGCTCTTTTTAGGATCGACATAACAATCTAAAAGCCAGACACTTAAACAAGAATGGGGAGTCCTTATCAAAGTGCCTTGGTTTCGTTACTGGTTATCCGATTGAAAAATTAAGATGCAAGCTCACACAAAACGTCGTCAATGATCTTAACGCCTTTCTTTATCTCGCTTGGTTGAATAACCAAAGGAGGGGCTACATGAATACGATTATTAACAATAAAGGTTAGCAGGCCTCGTTTCGTTAGCTCCGCTTTCAATTGACCCATTTTCTCATTGCTCAATGGCGTTTTACTTTCTCGATCTTCGACCAATTCAACCGCCCAGAACATCCCTTTACCGCGCACATCACCAATCATAGGATGCAGCTCTTGAAGACTAAGCAGAAGCGGCCCAAGAACGCTATTCCCGACATTATCAGCATGCGTAACAATGCCCTCTTGCTCCATCACATCGAGCGTTGCAACGATCGAAGCCATCGCTAGAGGGTGACCAGAATACGTTAAGCCACCCATAAAGAAGTTCGACTTAAAGTACTCAACGATCGGTTCGCTGACCACCACACCACCAGCCGGAACATAACCAGAGTTAACCCCTTTAGCGAAAGTAATAAGATCCGGCACGACATTAAAGTGCTCAAACGCAAACCACTTACCCGTTCGACCAAAACCGACCATGACTTCATCAAAGATCAATTGAATACCGTATTTAGTTGCAAGCTCACGCACGCCAATAAGGTAGCCTTTCGGTGGAATTAGGAAGCCCGCCGTTCCCGGAATCGTCTCTAGAATAATCGCCGCAATCGCTGTGGGTCCTTCGCATTCAATCACTCGCTCTAAATGCTGTAGGGCACGCTCACTCTCTTCTGCCTCAGTCGCCGCGTTGAATTCGCTTCGATAGAGAAATGGATTGAAGAAGTGAACGTGCCCACGGCTATACTCATTTGGAATACGGCGAAAATCGCCCGTCGCCGCAATCGCTGTACCGGTATTTCCGTGGTAAGAGCGATAAGCAGAAAGCACTTTATCGCGTCCTGTGAACTGTCTTGCCATACGAATTGCATTTTCGTTGGCATCTGCGCCTGCGTTGGTAAAGAACACCTTCTTAAACTTGCTTGGTGCTTTAGACAAAATACGTTTAGCGGCCAAACCACGAGTGAGGTTTGCTGTCGCAGGGGCAACGGTCACCAATGAATCAGCCTGATCTTTAATGGCTTTAATCACTTGTGGATGCTGATGACCAATGTTGGTGTTAACCAGTTGGCTACTAAAATCAAGGTACTCCTTACCTTCGTAGTCCCACATTTTGCATCCTTGCCCACCAGCGATAGCGATAGGTTCTGCCGCTTCTTGAATCGACCAAGAATGAAATACGCTCTTGTCGAGGTCGATAATATCTTGGTTTACAAGCTGTTCTGTTGATACTTCCATTTCATCGTCTCCATAAACAAAACTAGATTCACAACCCTCTCCTTCAGTCTTTCTCGTCTATCAAAGTGCGAAATACGAGATTGAAAAGGCTGCGCTATCGGATGGAATAATCTTCGTCCCAAACAGGGCCCAACTCATAGTGTCAGTTTCAACAAAATCTTGGGCCAGTGAATCAGCTCAAACCTCGTCCCCAATCCAACCAACAGCCTGACCCAATCCAATCGTCGATCTGGCTCTATTCAAAATTCTTAGGTGTGAATAGATTGAAAGGCAGACGAGACAAGTCTCATCGGACGCTAATTAACACAGCAGCAAAATATCAAAAGCAAAGAGGTGAGCAAGAGTGGAAATAGGATTGGCGATGATATTGATTCTGTTTGCAGGTGTGGTTCGAGGCTATTCAGGATTTGGGTTTGCGATCATTGCAGCACTATCTCTCAGCTTTATAGTTCCACCATTACAAGCGGTAACCATCGCTATCCTGTTGGATTTTTTAAGTACCTTTCCTCTACTCAAGCGAAGTAAAACCACCATCAATATCCGGCTTATTGCGCCGCTGTGTATAGGCATGTTGGTTGCGGTGCCTTTCTCGCTGTATTTCATTAGCGCGATATCGGAATCAGGCTTGAAGACCTTTATCGCGATGATGTCTTTAGTGGCTGGTGCACTGATTATTTTGGATTTTCGCCTGACATGGTTACACCATCGGCACGCATTTTGGGCAGGAGCTATATCCGGTTTCAGTATGACCGCGGCCTCTTCTGGCGGGCCTCCGTTAGTGACGTATTTAATGAATATCACTATTGAAGCCAAAGAGCAGAGAGCAACCGCCATTGTATTTTTCTTGTTGAGTTCTGCTGTTTCATTAAGCGGATTTATTTGGATCGGTGCATTCAACCAAAACACGTTTACCACAGGCTTATGGTTATTACCGGCGGCTTTGATTGGCAACCTACTGGGGCAAAAGCTGTATCTATCAGTACCGAACTTGTCGGCAAAAACAACGACCGCGCCGATTTTGATCGGCATGGCACTACTTATGTTAATTTCAAATTAGAAGGATTTACTTATGGATAAGATAGCGTTCATTACAGGGGCGACCTCTGGCTTCGGCAAAGCGGCAGCAAAGCGTTTTGCAGAAGATAACTGGTCGTTAGTGTTGTCTGGCCGTCGAATCGAAAGGTTACTCGACCTAAAGGAAGAATTGACGGTGCCTGTACATGTGATTCAACTCGACGTTCGAGACGCAGACGCCGTAAAAAAAGCAGTTGATTCGCTACCCTCTGAGTTTTCATCAATTACAGCGCTGGTTAACAATGCAGGCTTAGCCTTGGCACCGGAAGGCGCACCTGATGTGGACTTAAAAGATTGGCACACTATGATCGACACCAATGTCACTGGATTAGTCAATGTCACGCATGCTCTGCTTCCGAAGTTAATTGAAAGCGGTGCGGGCAGCTCAATCATCAACGTAGGCTCAATTGCTGGGCAATGGCCGTATCCAGGAAGCCATGTGTATGGCGCAAGCAAAGCGTTTGTAAAGCAGTTCAGTTACAACCTACGCTGCGACCTTCAAGGTACTGGCGTGCGCGTGACTGACCTATCCCCTGGCATCGCAGAAACAGAATTTACTCTAGTGAGAACTAAGGGTAACCAAATGGCATCAGATAACCTTTACCAAGGCACCACACCACTTTCGGCAGAAGACATCGCAGAGCAGATGTTCTATATAGCAACGCTGCCTGATCACATCAACATCAACCGCGTTGAAGTGATGCCGACTCGCCAAGCATGGTCGCCGTTCGCCATCGACAGAGACTAGTTTCAAACACTCTGAATCAAAAAAGGTGGTCTATTCGACCACCTTTTTTATTACCTTTTAACCCAATACTCAGTCTTCAAAGGCATTTAACCTAAACAATCTTCTGCTCATTTTTACTCGTCGATTCACTATCTTTAGATAAGAACCCTTCGACAATTTCTCTCAGTTTGCCTTGATTTACCGGCTTGGGTAAAAACTCATCCATACCGACATCAAAACATAAATGCTTGTCTCTCTGCACAACGTTGGCCGTCAGCGCAACGATTGGAATATGCTTTGAAGAATCTTCTTCGAGTACTCGGATCTGCTTAGTCGCTTCGAAGCCATCGAGAACTGGCATCTGGCAATCCATAAAGATCATCTCATACTCATTAGCCTTAAATTTCTCTACCCCAATTTCACCGTTGTCTGCAATATCAACCTCGAACCCTAGCTTTTTGAGCATCATCTTGGCCACTTGTTGATTCACTCTAGAATCTTCAACGACCAATACTTTACCGCTAAACAAGGCTTTGGCCGCTTCTGGCTGTAGATCTTCTTTAACAACAACTTCAGGTTTAGTCGATGGAACAGGCTCATTGTCCTTGAACGCAACCTCACCTCTGTTTGAGTAAGTAAATATTTCAGTATCGGCCGCTCTTGCGAGGACTTCACTCAGCGTCCATTTAAGCTGGTTATCTTGATAAGGGCGAGCAATGTAGGCAACAAAGCCCACTTGTTTGGCACGCACTTCATCTTGTTTTCGTGGGTCAGCCGATATCATGACCAATTTAGGGCACGCTTTACCGAAGCGCTCGATCAAGCTTCTGGCAAGCTGAAAACCATCAACGTTTGGCATCACTTTATCAATCAGCACCAGATCATAAGGCAATGACTTCACCACAGACTCTGAAACCAGCTCTATTGCTTGACCTGCTGTCTCACAACACTCTGAGGTAACGCCGAACGACTGCAGTTGTGTCGACGTGATACGCATGTTCAGTTGGCTGTCATCCACCAATAACACCGAGACCTTATTGAAATCAATATTACTTTCATCAACATCCAGGCACGGATCAAAGTCAGCCGTAAAGTAAAATGTACTCCCCTTGCCTTCGACACTGGTCAGCTCAAGTTTACTGCCCATCAAGGTCACAATCTTATCGCATATCGTTAGACCTAGCCCTGTGCCTCCGTAAATACGGGTAGTACTGCCGTCGGCTTGTTGGAATTTATCGAAGACTGATTTTTGTTTGTCTTCCGCAATACCGATGCCACTATCAGTAACCTCAAATCTCATCCTTAGTTTTTGCTCAGGTTCTATCACTTGCTCTAAATGGATGGATAGCGTGACATAGCCATGTTCGGTGAATTTGATCGCGTTACCCACTAAATTATTGAGCACTTGTCTTAATTGAGTACCGTCACCAATGACCATGGTTGGAATCTTGGGATCTATCGCCAACTGGAACCTCAGTCCTTTTTGCTCTGCTTTGACTCTGAAGGTCGATTCAACATCAGCAGCGATACCCATCATTTTCATCGGTTCTTGTTGCAGTTCTAATCGACCCGCTTCAATTTTCGAATAATCGAGAATGTCGTTGATTAGATCAAGGAGAGTAAGCGAAGAGGTGTTGAGCATATCGACATACTCTTTTTGCTCTTTCGACATGTCCATTTCAGAGAGCAATGATGACAACCCAATAATCCCATTCATTGGGGTGCGGATCTCGTGACTCATGTTGGCAAGGAATTCACTCTTGTTGCGGTTAGCGATTTCAGCGGTGTTTTTAGCTTTTTCCAATTCTTGATATTGCTGACGAATTCGTTCAATAGATTGGTTGTAGCTAGACTCTAGTGTCGAGATCTCATCTTGATAGGCAGATTCTGTAGGGGTAAGAAAACGTGGCTTATTGTCTTCAACCTGCTGTTCATTGATCTGAGAAGACATAGTCATTAGTCGTTTCACGACCAGGCGATAAACAATGGTTAAACACACCACAGACAGCAAGAAAATTTTAACCGCTTCGAAGGCTAGCAATAAGAGAACTCTCTCCTCGAAATCATTGAGGATCATGCTTAAATCAGACTGCACAGTGAGCGTCGCCAATGGGAAGTCAATGCCGCCCATTTGGTGCACCATTTCCCAAGATTGGGAATAAGACTGACCAGAGGTCTGTTGCCCTAATTCTACGATTTTTTCATCGGGGCTCTCAATCAACAAGTAGCTCACAGAGGGGAGACGGGAAATGCCTTCAGCTTGTACAAGTAATTGGTCGCGATCTTCCACCCACAAGCTAGCAGTTAAGCCAGAAAGGTATCCTGCTTTAACCTGTTCGATCTGAGAGCTGATAAAAGAAACTCGATTTTGGTACTCCACATACAAACCCAGACCTGTCACTATGACTGTAAATAGGGTGCTGATTGCAATGATTGACCCGATCAATTGTCGAGAGAGTCCAATATAGCGTTTTCCTTTTTTCACCATACAAAATTTACCATTATTGTTATCCTAGCAAACTACAATTACTCAACTAGTATAATAGTAGTCATTCATCAAATAACTAGGGAAGGTTATGAAAAAACATCTTATCGTTGCATCCATAGTCAGTTT
>PJEL010004154.1_pt1 | contig 12097 bp, 18 predicted proteins | sample 1853271 | NCBI WGS metagenome assembly PJEL01 (sample SAMN08108733, study PRJNA415343) | Invertebrate metagenome, whole genome shotgun sequencing project. | host: Globobulimina | place: Sweden: Gullmar Fjord | collected 2015-08 | reverse complement strand
GGTACAGAATTTTGAAGGAATTATTGAGACTGTTAAAAAGCTTGGTAAAGCTGCTCTCAGAGATGGTATGAGTCTTAAACAAATCCATAAAACCTCGAGTAGACAACAAAGAGAAAATATGTCTAAGTTGTTCTCTGATATGCTTATGATATTCTTAGCAGCAATGTTATATGGATTCCTCGATGACTTCTTCACTGAAGAAAACTTAGAGAAAAATCCTATGGTAGCTTATATAATGAGTGGATTTTTAAATGCTTATACAGAGCTTAACTTTGCAGCTACTTTATCCACTATGACTGATAACATCACTCCATTAGGAGCGATTGCATTTCAAGGCGGCTCCAATCTTATATATATGATGTCAGCAATGGTAGGACTTAGTAGTGATAATACCTGGTATTATGGTGATAAGATATGGAAAATGAGTGGTGTTGGTAAGACTGGTTCTTCTCTATATAATGCTATAGACTTAAATAGTGGAAAGCCTTACAAAGGTCCGGTTAAAAATGACGAGGATGCTAAAAAGGCTAAAGAAAAGAAAACAGCTTGGGACAAACTTAAATTTCAGCCTTAATTGAATCGAAGTTTATTTGAATAGGACGTAATTCGTTAAGAGATTCATGATTAATTTCTAATATTCCATACTCATTGAGTAGAATATAGTTATCGATCATGAATTTTTCTTTGGTAGTCATGGCTAAAAAGTTACTATATAATCCTCGGAAAGGACTCAATCGAAGTTCTTCGTCCATCTCGCATATTTTACTAGCTTGTGCTAGAGCGTAGGCGTATTGAAGCTGGTTAGGATGCACATCTTTTAAGTACGCATAAGAATTCTTTATACGTTCTTGTTTTTGACGCGTCTTATTACTCTTCTTATCAAAAGCTAACTCTTGATGAAACTTCTCTACATCAACCTTCTTCATATATACTATTATAGTAAAAATCTCAAAAAAAATCCCCACACCGTAGTGCAGGGATCTTCGTCGTATAATAAACAATAACAAACCAATGTTATATATCTTTAATTTGCGGATGGAATTCCCGCTAGTACATGAATACCTTTAAATAATGAATGATCATGTACAATTACAGCCAGAGTATATCCAGCTATATTACATAAGTTACTTTGAAATCCGTTTGAATAAATAGATGAATGCATATGATAAATAGCTTCATTGAATGTTTTATGATATAAAGGATCACACGCAATTACTTTTGGTACCATATTTAACGAGATAATATAATGGATCTCCTCCATTATTGTTTGTAAAAGATCTTTATATATTTTCTCTTGTGAAACATTAGTCACCATCATTATAAAATTTGTATAATTCCTCCAGGCTATAAAACACTGGAATATTTAATTCTTCAGCGAATTTAACTTCTCCGTCGGCTCCAGAACTTTCTCCGGGTAATCTTAGGACACAATCGCATACTTTAACCCACTCTAAATCTATCTTTATCCAGTCTTGATAAGGACGTGGATGAATCATATGCTGAAAATGACTATATAATGGTACAAAAGGCGCAAATTCGTTGTCCATCAATTTGTCGGCCATGTCTATTTGTACTTTAACATTAACTGCTATATCGCCCAATGTATAAGGACTCGCAATATAAACTCTAATCATGATTTTCTTCTTTATTTTCTTCTTCTTCTTTTAATTTAGGACTTGGACGAGTATGAATTATTTCTGTACTTGTTCTCTCGACACGTAGTAAGTCTCCTTTTTGAATGTTTGTAAACCTTATTCTCTTACGTCTTCGAGCTTTGCCTTGTTTACTAACAGTAAAAGTACCTAAAATTGGGTCTGGTTTGCCGTCAAAAGTTCGAGCTTTATGTACCTCAAATGACATAGGTCTTGCGGCCAATATTTCTACAGCCTCTGTAATAACCTGACGTTTACGCCCACGTGTAGTTTTCCGATTGTTTTTTATACGCGGAGCCCTGTTTAATAATTGTAAATTTTTTATTATTGTCATACTTTAAAATTTTCCCCAGTATACCTGGAGTGTTGGTAATTTGAGTTTATTTCTCCACATCTCAACCGTCTGATCTCGATCGTCAAGTACATAAAGAATGTTATATTGTCCCTCAATATTATGAAGATATAACTCTTCTTTTATAATAGCATCAGTTCGAAAATCTCCTTCTTCGCGCATCATAAGAGTATAACATTCTATATCCATATTATCCTGAATCCATTTATCAGTGGCTGCTAAAGTCTTTTCTGTACCTTCACGTCCACTAAGAAATATAACTTCACAGTCCGCATAACGTGCTGCATAAAATTCAACTATCTGACAGATAGGTTCATTTCTAATGTCCGAACCATAGTCAACATCACCAAAATAGCCACGGCCTGTATTCAAAGCTACAGTACCATCGATATCAACAATGATGGCTGGTAATTTAGTCTCGACTTGTTTAGCATAAGTTCTAACCGGTTCACGTTTCGCATGATGATCGCCTTGATAAAACTTATTATAGAAACCCATAATTACATGAGCTCCAACAGAGTCTTTACGATCAGCGTCACGCCGAATACACTCATCTACTGGAGTGGTAAACTCATACTTTATCAATGTATATTGATGATCTTTAGCGATATTTAACCAATACTTCTCATATTTTTGTGGTAAATTTGTATCATCTATAATGACACTATAACCGTTTTTCAAATATTGTAAGGCGAGAAATTTACTCCCCTCTTTAACGGCTTTCTCAGCATCTCTAGTAAATTCAGTTTGCGCCATGTTACGTAGAGAGTCTTTATTTATACGTACTATTCTTTCTGACTTTAAGAGTTCTTCAGCTAAAGTCGATTTTCCTGAAGCCGGTAACCCACGAAAGAAATGTATCGTAGGTTGTGGCTCTAAAGATTTAAGAGAATATACAGTAGTTACATCAATTTTACTATCCATTTGGTTGTATATATTTTATTCTAATTAAATTGTCGTTTGTTGCTGTGTACACGATGCGTGTTTCTTTATATTTACTAATCTCGACTATCACTTCTTCTGAAGTAACATCAGATACATAAGCAGTAAGCTCTTTCATCTGATTAACGCCAAGTTCAATATATTCCACCGTTAAATTGTACATAAGTGCTGTATTCAGCATCTCATCTAGTATTTCTGTTATCATGAGTTTATATTTACAAAGTAATCTGGATTATCATTTCCTATTCCTATATTACCGGTATTAGACAATCTAAAAGACTCAGTCCAATCCCACTGATTAAGTACATATTGTCTAAATTCATATGTGGTCAATTCGATAGTGTCGTTCATTTCGAATTCTAACATAGATAGAATCTCTTCATATTTTTTTATATAAGAAATAGGAGCCACAGTATTAAGTTTTACTTGAGTGTATAATTTTGTAGCTGCTATCTTTACTAAATTAGTCAGCTCTAAATGCACTGCAACTTGATATCCATACATTGCTTTTCCGTATTCCTTTACATGATCCATCTTATTAGCCATTATCTTCTTGACTAGTTTTTCTTTATCAATTGTTATTAAGTTCATAGTTCTTCATTTATAGCTTCATCAATGATGTCGCTAGGTTTAATAATTCCTTCAAGTATCTTAAATTCAGTTCCTTTATGTTTATATATTAAAGGTTTAGCAAGATCATCAACTCTTAAACAAGCACCTTCGCAAATATGATACCCATCTGTTACAGTCGGAATATCTGTCCATCCATCCATCCATTTTAAGATTGCGGCTGCTTTTACTTCTTCTGTATCATTGTGATCAACACCCATATTACTTAAGATATACATTACTGTAGTAATAGTGTGTTCCGGAACATGTGGTACATCTAATTCAAGACACCTTTGTTTAACAGAAGTCCATGGTAAATCTACAGCTTCTCCATCTTCATTAGTCAAAGTAATACGATATATATAAATACTAAAGTCTCCAGGCTTATTACCATAAGTAAATTCAGTTGTTTTACCCCAATGCTTAACAAACTCCTTACTAACTTTTTTATTTTCGGCGGATCCCATAATAGGCTTCACTCCCTCGTAACCAGCAACCTCGTAGTATACAGTTTCGCCTTTTCTTAATTTTCCAAGAAAGGGTTCAGAAGCATTTTTTCGAAAACTACTTGAGTAGTATCCATCAGTATTTTCTCGTACGATAGTACGTCTGGTACCTATAAGATGTTTATACTCATGAGTTTCTGATGGTAACCCAAAGATTTTAGAAAACAAAAACTTTTTAAATCCTCTCAGTTCTTTCTGTATCATTACATTCCCAACACGTTGACTTGTGCCGTGAATCTTTTCAGTAATCACTAATGGCTTGTAGAGATTTTCGAATTGAGCTAATATATGTGCTACAAATCGTAATTGAGGAGTATCGAAATGACGTAAAAACATTTTACTATCATTATCTCTTCGTCCTTTACCTTGTCGTCCAGACCCCTGTACTCCAGGAGCTCTTTTACGAGGTATATATTTATTACATACTGGGACACCTCCCCATACAGAAAATGAGTCCCCAACTTCGGGCCATGCTCCAACTGTACCTTCTTTTCTTATTGTAAGTAAAGACTCTAGTCCTATGAAGAAGCCATCGCTAGCTTCTCCACGTAGGTTTTGTGTACGTACACGCCTATTAGCGTCAAACATACCACCTTCAGTGGCACCAGTTTCAAGGTTCTTGCGTCTAATTAAGTCGTTCGCGTTAGCAAATTCTTCAGATAATTGGGTACCGCCTATAAAATATAGACCAATATCTCCTACCTTCTGATTTAATCCTATAATAACATTAGAGCCGTAAAAATTAGTAATAGCGAGTCTGTCTGCGTTTGGGTGTGGAAAAATTTCTTTAATCTCGACTACACGTGCTTGGTAATTATCATAATCACTCTGCTGCTCCTTCAACAGCTCCTTCACTTGTTCCTTCATTTTTTCTCGTACTTATTAGTTCAATTGTTTCTTTAATATGTTGGTGTAACTTCTCAATATCACTCTCCATTAGTAAACGATCTGCAGCTTCTTTTACTTCATCTTTAGCCGCAAGATTAATTAATGTTTTTTTACTGTTTTGGAAAAGTAGGAATAGTATATTCAGTTCGTGAGCAACAAATCCAATATTTTCACCCACAACAGTAAATAAGTGTGGGATTAAGTCGTCGACTGTCGTTTTTTCCTCTAATAAAGTAACATCCTTTGATACCGCATAAGCTAAATCTTGAAAAAACGCTTTATAAGGCTCGTGAGTAATAAATAAATTTAACTCAGGAGCAACTTCTTCTGATATCTTGTTTAGAGGATTCTCAACGTTAATTTTATTAGTTAAATCTTTTACAGTTTGCTCTATCTGTCGTTTATGTTCTTTTTGAGATTTTTTAATACTTTGTTTCTTTGTTATCATCCCATTAAATTTTTATTTACAGGATTAGCAAGTTTTGTAGACCATCTTATAGGACTAAATCCTTTCTTCTCCATCGCTATATCACAGTCTAAGAAACAACCACTACCAACAAATGGATGAGCTGTATTCAGAGGTGAAGGATGACCGCTTTTTATGATCACATGAGATTTATTTAAAATATATTTCTCATACTTTTCTGCATCTTTACCCCACAGCATCCATATAACATCTTCTTTATTCTTTAATGCTAATAAGATTTGTCGAGTAAATTCTTCCCAAAGTTTTAAGTGTGATCCAGGAGTACCTGCTACTACTGTATGTGCTGTATTAATTAATAAAACGCCTTGTGTTGCCCAATAATCAAGACTGTAATCAAACGAGGTATTATCGGGATACGATTGAGTTATTTCTTTCGCTATATTCCTCAAAGAAGGTTGTATTTTATTTGGTTTAGTGCCCCTGTGACCATTACCGAATGCTAGTCCGTTAAAGACACCTGGGGTGTGATAAGGCATTATTGTTATCGTTAAGGCTCTTTATCCTTTACTTCTATACTTTCATTTCAAGTTATAGGTATAGTTCAGACTATATCATCACTGTAAAGCCTACAGTGTCGGATGTTCGTGGATATATTATATTCTAAAGAGGGTAAGCCTAAAGCGTGAATACAGCTTACCTTTAATTCTTCGTACACTCTGTATACTCTTTAGTTTCAATATCTAGTCGTTGAACCGACACTAATCATTTAGATTAGTGGTTGGCTGCTGATTGTCCTCTTCAGGGTGTTCCAGCAATTTATCCGATTTTATATGGACCCTTTTGTAGGGAACAAGTTTATATTTTAAAGAATCAATTACATAATCACCAATTAATATTTGAAATTTCTTTATAGAATTTGCTCTGATAGTTATTACACCAGCTTTATTATAAGTGGTTTCAATATTATACAATTCATGAAGAACTTCCATTATGGTATTACAATTATGTTTAGTGAAGGATTGTGTATTTATTTGTAAATTATAATTAGTGATATTTCCATCATCCATATACCATATTGCTATAGCAAACGGACTGAGATATTTGTATAGATAAGGTCTTGATGGAATGTTTTTCTCTTTTATTTTATAATATAAAAAACGTAAATCTTTTACTTTATTCGTGACTAACGTTCTAATTCTATACCCATCAACAAATCCATTTATATATCTATCATCAATTACTTTTACATAACTCAATTTACCAGCTAAATTATACTTTTTAATAAAATCTCTCTTATATGTTATATAATCTAATTGAGAAGAAGAATGCGTTATATGTAAACGTCCGTCTGGACTAATATGTCCATCTCCTAATACCGAACCAAGTATAAATTCATAAAATTTATTATCGATTAAGTTTCCTTTATCTTTTTTATTTACCTTTAATCCGGATGAATTTATAGCCCATCTAATGGTTCTTATAGGTAATTGAGTTATTTCTTGTATTTCTCTTACTGTTAATCCTTTTCTATGCTCGTTTAAAACTTGTTCTTTTTTACCCATAATATGTTTCTATATATTATAGTAAAAATTTTCTACATGGTATTCAATCCATTCCTAATATTACGACACGAGTATTATTAAAATGTGTCTTCTGAAAAGCATTGAAAAGTAGCGAACTCCCTGCCGGAGGTAATATCTCTAATTCTTCACGCTCTGTGATTAAGGTTGAACTGACATTTGTTAACATAGTCTCAAGGAAATTAGATCCTAAAGCCGCTAACCATGAAGTATCGAACCTATCCATTATTTTACTCATATAATTTATATGCTTATAAGATTTGTTATTTAGTTAGTTATATTATGTCGCAAATATAGTAATAATTTGCGACAAGTTTATATATTAAACACAATCATTTGTTTGTGTCCAACCTTTTCTGATTGTACCAGGTTTAGGTAAATATTTATTACATTGAATTAACATCTCAATTAACTCGAGTTTTGTAGATTTCATATACATCTCTACCTCCTCTTCATGAGTCTGTTCAACTATATGAACATATAATATCTTCTGTCCCATATTAAAATGTTATTTTTAATCCTAACCTCTGTATAGCTAATAATGCCTCAGCATTTCCTTTAGCATCGTTTACCGGATTATGATCGTGTATCGTTTGACGATATTTACGCTTCCATTCGTGGTTTTTACCAGCATTTTGAACTAATCCACAATAAAGATCTCCTATTCTACGAGCAGAGAATCCAAATGGATTATGTCCTAAGTACATATGAAAATAGTAATTTATCCACTGCCAATCAAAGGCTGGATTATCACTAATAAAAGTTGGGTGTCCCTCATTAACTTCTTCAATCCACTTTTCAAAATCCACCATAACTTGCATTGGATCATCGAACTGTTCGTGCTCTTCTCGAGTAAATCCACTTATTGCTAATGCTTGTGGATCCCACTCATCGTATACAGGTTTTGTCTTACCATAGAACGTCTTAGTCGTATCTTTAACTAAGACCGCTCCAAAACAAACCATACTTCCGTTTACCGGGCTCTGATCATCGCTTTCGACGTCTACTACTATATAACTCATTATCTTTCGTCTAATAATTCTTGAATCCACTCCTCATCTAAACCGTCTCTGGCTTCGTCTTTAATCCAAATAGTATCATTTTCATCGTGGCAAAAATCAGTTATATTAGTATCCACAGAATGCCATAATACTTCTGAGACAGAGTCTCCAAACGAGATGGGTCCCATACTTTTCAAATCTATTTTTTGACATCCTTGTTCGTCACTTTCATAACTATCCCAAGTAAAATCTTCCACTTCGTTTGATAATGTTATTTTACCTGTTGCGTCGTTAACACAAAAAAATTCGACAGGATATTTATCATCAATCCAGGCTTCTTTTGTTTCTTCATCTTCAAAATCAAGGTGTTCTCCATCAATGTTATATATAACATTTATATCTCCACATGTATAAGAAGGAAGTGCATTCACAAATCCTACACCTCTTACAGGTATAGGATATACTGCATGAGCATTTGGTAGTTTAATTTGTGAATTAATGCGTATTATTGTTCTTGATGTTTTCATACATTATTTATATGTGTTATTAATTCTTCTTTATTTCTAAATAATTGTTCTATGGTAAAATGAAATTCATATTCTATAGCAATGTCATTCACTAGGATAGTTGTTTGATATTGTTTTGGATGAAGAGTAGTTTCTTTAACAGTCCGTATCCAACCCTGAACTATACCAAAATTAGTCATGACCCAAACCTCGTCATCTATTTTCCACTCAGTATCTAGTACAATATTTTCATATTTGTCAAACAAATCTCGAGATAACAAAGGTAAATGGTCTTTAATTTCGTCTGCATACACTAACACTGCTTTTCTACACGCATTCGTATGTTTAAAATCACTTCCACATGCGTCAAGTCTTAACACAAAATATTCTGCATTCTCATCTACAGGAGTTCCATCAGATTTTTGAATATTATATTTATGGATTAATCCTATTTCTTTTAAATTCTTCATATCATTAAAGTTGCTCGAAACGTACTAATAACCTATCTAAAGTGCTGACTTGGTTTGACACACTTTTTATGTTCTGACGATATTCGTTTATACGCACTTGTAAAGTCTCTAAGGAAGTAGTAATTCCTTGTTTAGCGTTTCCTTCTGCTAATGTAATTTCTTCATCTGCTTGTGGTGAATGAGGAATTCCTAAACTATTTAATTGCTCATCAAATTTATTATTTAAAGCTTGTAAAGTTGAAGTAAGAGCTTCTAAATCCTCGTTTAGATAACTCAAATCATGAGATTTTTGTCCTAATAAGCTTTCTTTTGTTGCTACTTTATTTGTATCATTCATATTATCATAATTAACTGCAGACACTATATCCGCATTGTTTGCATTGAGGACATCCGCCTTCTATCACTAAAATAGTACCACAGTTTGGGCATGGTTTACCTTTACGTAATTCCTCTGATTTAATATACTTTCTAAATATACGTGCTAACACTTTAGATAAATCGGTAATATTACCAAATTCATCGTCTAATTGTGCTAGAACAAATTTAATATCTGCTCCGTGACGTAATGATAAAGATATAAGTTTAGTTACGAATCCTTGTTCCGGATAACGCATCTCATTTAATATATCTGTTACAACCACTGTTCCATCGTCTTTAACTAAATTGTAGAATTTAGACTTTTGTTTTACAATTGTTGCTGTCTTTAGTCCTGTTGGTACATTAGTAGACTCTTCATTAAACACAAAAACCTCGTAAGGAATGTTATCTATTAATCCAACAAGGACAATATATTTCTTACCTTGGTACATAGTATGATGAACATCACATTTCACTACTTTAGGACGTTTGTGAGAATTGCTATACTTAAATGACGATGTATTTTTTACAGTACTATCGATTAAGACTCCACTACGTACTCCATCACGATAGATAGTACATCCTTTACATCCGTATGCCCACGCGGCCAACATAATATCTTCTACATCTTTTTTACTAGCAGTAGATGGTAAATTATGTGTTATACTTATAGAATGATCTATATGTTCTTGTAAAGCCCCTTGTAAAATTATTTTCCTTAAAGGATCTATTTCTTCTGCGGTTTGACCTGCATAAGGAGAATCTTTGACGTATAACTTGAGTTGGTCCACCGTCATAGAATTAATTTCGATATCAGACATATGATGTGCAACTTGTAACCATCTCTGAAATCCTGGATGTACCACATTATATTCTTCCCACTTATCTCCCAAATCATCGACAAATTTGACATTAACGCTATCTTCTGTCACTTTTCGTCTACGTGTATAAAATAATTTAAATACCGGCTCCATACCAGAAGTAATACCAGCTATAATAGATAAAGATCCGCTTGGTGGTATAGTTAATAATGCTACATTACGTCGTGGTACTCTATCGACTTTCTTATATAACTTTTCTGCGAAATGATTACCACGTTCTAATTCCATATCATATTCAGGAAAAGCTCCTTTTATTTCAGCCAAACGTGCTGATTCTTTATACGCAGTTATTTTTAAAAGTTCATGGACATGCGCGAGAACAGCAATAGACTTTTCGGATCCATAATCGAGGCCCAACATAGCCAAGAGATCCCCATGACCAATGAAGGAAATACCAAGACGTCTACCACGATTAGCTGCATCCAATATCTTATTCCAAAGATTAATTTCTGTAGATTTTGTATCATTTGATTCCGGATCTAATTCAAGTTTTTTAAGTATGCTTTTAATTTTTTCTATTTCTAAATCCACGATTATATCCATGGTTTTTGTTGCTATCTCTATAGCACGAATTAGTTTGGCTTCATTTATATAAGCATCTTTAGTAAAAGGATGTTCAACAAATGCGGTCAATATGAGTGATAGTAATCGACAACTATCGTATGGAGATAAAGGAATTTCACCACAAGGATTAGTTGAAACTGTACGAAAGAACTCGTAAGCATCTGCTATAGAATTATTCTGAACAGTATCCCAAAAGAGTATTCCTGGTTCTGCTGAAGCCCAACTGTTTTGTATGATATTATCCCACAAACTTTGTGCCTTAATTTTTACACGTACACCATCATCACTGTGATATTCAGTATTATACTTCTCACACGACTCTTTATTAGCAGGAATATCGATGGGAAATCTTAAAATAAAATCTCCTTCAGAAGTGACTGCCTTCATAAATTCGTCTGTGATACGTAAAGAAATATTCGCTCCAGTTACACTAACTTTATCTTTTTTCATATTAGTAAACACTAGAGCATCTGGATGTCGTATATCCAAGCTTAGCATCAATGCTCCTCTTCGGCCATCTTGTGCTACTTCCCTAGAAGAGTTTGAATATCTATGCATAAAAGATGTAGTTCCTGTAGAAGATTTAGCAGCATTATGTACTAAAGCTTTTCTTGGACGTAAATGTGACATATCATGTCCTACTCCTCCTCTGCGTTTTGCGATCTGTACTATTTCTTGATCAGTACGTAATATAGATCCATAACTGTCTTCGTTATTACCGGATATTACAAAACAATTACTTAAGCTAGAATTGCTTCCTGGATTTCCAATACCAAACAAACAACTGCCTCCAGGAATTATTGCTCCTGTTTCCATTAATTGTGTTAGCTCTTCAGTATATTTAAGTAAATCATCAGATGTATCATATTTTTCTTCAATACGTACAATTTCTTCTATAATTTTTTGTATACGTTGTTGTGGATGATCTTCCACATACTCTCCCTGTTCGTCTTTGAGAGCATACTTAGAGAACCATACCTCTTTTGCTAACTCATCAGACATTATATGATCATAAAATCCAGTCATATGTTAAGTGGTTATATTGTGAATTTTTATATTAATTCAAAAGCTTGTAATAGCGATGTTTGTCTTATAATTTCTCCTTTATAAGTTAAATGTAATGTATATACTAATATTCCATCTTGGAATACGTCAAGAAATACTTCTTGATTTTTCTTTAACTCTTTTAATAAATCTTCTTCAAAAAGAGCTACTGTCGCCAGACTATTAAATCCGCTAAATTTTTTAGGCCCATCACAATCATTAGTGGATGATCCAATTTATGGTCGTGCTCAAGAATCTCAAGATTTGTTTGCTATTCTTACTGGATACTTTGTGTGGGATTTGTTTGTTGTTTTGATA
>PJEL010004153.1_pt1 | contig 12099 bp, 9 predicted proteins | sample 1853271 | NCBI WGS metagenome assembly PJEL01 (sample SAMN08108733, study PRJNA415343) | Invertebrate metagenome, whole genome shotgun sequencing project. | host: Globobulimina | place: Sweden: Gullmar Fjord | collected 2015-08 | reverse complement strand
TGCTACGGAGGTAAAAGCGAAGCTCAATATGGAGACGCTAATTCAATCTTTCTATTGTTATTGAGGTAAAAGGTTAACTCAGTCTGTTCTCGGTTGTCATAAGCGGTCATTAGCTGAATTTGAAGCGAACGACAACTCCGAGCCATTTCAAGACCTACGACATAGCTTTGCGCACGGGTACTTTCGGCCCTTATGTATGTACCGGCTGCTGTTCGCAAATGATTTTTTGCATGTTCTCGGAAGTCGCTCATATGTATCCGGCCTGTTGATCGACTCGCGGGTCGTGGCCTTGTTGGGGTTACGCACGCACCTTGATCTCATTAGCGGCAAGGTCTTTTATGACCATAAGGGCCGTCAGACTTTGGGGGCGTATTTTTCCGTTCCATGCTTTTCGTCGTTCGCGAACTCCTTTGGATGATGGTTAGCTTCAGATGCCAGCCATCACCTCATCTCGTTGTGCATCGAATGATTTTCCGTTTCTCAGAACACTCCAAGCTATGCGCGCAAGCTTATTGGCCAACGCAACCGCCAACTTGTTCTTATGCATCCGCTCAGCAGCCTTACCAAGCCATTCGCCAAAACTGAACTTGGGCCAGTTGTGCGGTCGCATGAGAATGACCTTCGCCGCCTGAACCAACAACATTCGCAGATAACGGCTGCCACGCTTGGATATGCGCCCGAGGATCGTTCGTCCGCCAGTGCTGTACTGTCGTGGGACTAATCCAACCCAAGCCGCAAAGTCACGCCCTCGATCAAATGCATCACCGTTTCCGATTGCAGCAACCATAGCCGTAGAGATCATCGGGCCAATACCAGGTATCGTCATAACGCGAGCGCAGTTCTCTTCTGTCTGACTGATTTCTGTAATCTCAGACGACACCGCTTCAATACGTTCATCAAGCTGGAACCAGTCACTTCGAAGACCAAGTAGAATATCCCGCATACGTGGGGATATCTCGTCTTGTCGTTGTTCCAAAATGGCATCGAACGAATTGTTCAAGGCCCGAAGCCCTCTGCGGACTGTGATCCCTTGCTCAATCAGAAAGGCACGGATCTGATTGATCGTTGCTGTTCTGCGCGAGACTAAACGGGAACGAACCCGATGTAAGGCCTGCAGATCGAGTTGATCCTGGGTCTTTTCCGAAACGGTAGGAAGATTGGGACGCAACGCCGCTTCTGCTATCGCCTCGGCATCGTTGTAGTCGTTCTTCTGTCCTTTGATGAAGGGCTTCACATAGATCGCCGGGATAATCCGGGGTTCAAAACCCAGTTTGCGTAGTGTTCGACTGACAAAGTGTGCACTCAAGCAAGCCTCCATGCCAACAATACATCGCGGCAACTTTTCGAAGGTTTGGTTCAAGGCAAGTCTTTTGATTTTCTTGCGCAAAACAAGATTACCGTCGCTGTCAAAACCGACCAAGTGGAATGTGTCTTTGCCAATGTCCATGCCGATGGACATCAAATTATCAATATCATTCTTCGCCATGCTACTTCTCCTTATCCGCAGGTGAAACAGACTCAGTATAACCTGCTGGGTGAAGCAGCCGGTACATCCCATTAGCCGACCTTCACCGACCAATATCGATCAGCATGTATATTCCCGAAAGCGGACGTTCGCGCAAAAACTATCAATTTGATAAGTTGATAGGCAGCTATGCGTGAAAAAGCAACAATATTCAGCATTGTGAATTGTCGCGTTTGCGACACTAGCGAAATGGTCGAAAGTGCCATAAGGAGACCTTCCATCCGGATCAATTTACGCCGATGAATTTTATTTTCATTCGTATGCGGTGAAAACAATTTATCTATTTTTATTAATCGGGAATACCTACAATATGCATGGCTGATTCAATTCTAATCCTTGCATCAGGAGCCATTTTGATTATCGACGTGAATAGTTTTCGCCAATTGGAGATACAGAATTCGGGATACCGGGACATGAATTTATTGGCCATCGCCTGGGCGTCATCTCTACGGTCAAGCTCAACAAAACACGTAATCCTGTTCCACAGAAAATAGTGAATATTGGAATTTTTTTGCAACGCTTTTTCAGCATATTCAAGACATTCCTCCACCTGACCCAGTCTGAGATAGGCACCGGAAATTGCCATTTCGCTACGAAAATTTTGAGGATCTCTAGGGCTTAATCGCAATGCCGTTTTGCCCAACTCTATTGCACGCTCAGGACTTCGAAAATAATACTCCAGCAAAGCCAGAGATGCCAGACCCCAGGCAAAGCTTGGACATTGCCTTACCGCGTCCTCGACAAATGATATGCCTCGATCTATTTCATCACTCATGAAAGCAATAGTATAACCGGCATATGCACTGGTTTCCGGGTCTATATTCGGACTAGCCAATGCAGCATTGGCCAGCTTTATTGCAGCCTGCTGTTGTTCTTCCTTAGGAATTGAACCATGCCAACCATATAATGTATAACACCACGCGCGCACTGCTTTGGCTTTCGCATAATCCGGCGATGTCGAAATTGCTTGTTCCAGCAAGGTGGCAGCTTGCTCGATCTGGAGATTATTCAGCGCTGAAATCGCCTGCAGGTAATAATCATATGCGGTCAAGTTATCGGGGTGTTTTCTGCTGGCATGTTCAATCTCTACATTACGGATTTTTGGGGCAATGGCAGCAACGACTTCCCCGGTAATTTTGTCTTGTAGGTCGAATATGTCCTCTATTGTTCCTTCATACCGGTCCGCCCAGATGTGATTGCCAGTCTCCGCTTCGATAAGTTGCCCCGTAACTCGCAAGCGGTCACCCGCTCTTCGAATACTTCCTTCAAGGATATATTGCACTCCAAGCTCGATACCAATTTTTCGAACATCTATTGCTAGTCCTTTGTAAGTAAAGGATGAATTTCTAGCAATAACAAATATCCAAGGTATGTAAGACAACGCCGTTATGAGATCTTCACTTAATCCGTCCGCAAAATACTCTTGCTCGGCATCTGACGACATATTGGTAAAAGGCAGCACAGCAACTGAGGGCTTGTCAGGTTGTTGCGGCGGCACCGGGAGGCTTATCTGTGTGTCCAGAGAAATGTCAAAAACCTGCACGGGACGAGAGATATTTTTCAACTCATGAAAGCCTGTGTCAATGAAATCTAGATCTGTTTTATTTTCTACATCCTCATACACACGACCAGAAACAGAAACGCCACCTGGCTTGGCTATACTTTCCAGGCGTGCGGCGATGTTCACTCCGTCCCCTAAAATGTCATCGCCGTCGACGACAATATCACCAACATGAACCCCCATTCGGAACAGCAACTGGAGCTCCTCAGGCTCATTCACGTTTCGCTCTAACATTCGTTTTTGCATTTCTGCGGCACAGGAAACTGCGTCAACGACAGAACCGAATTCTGCCAGAAACCCGTCTCCCATGGTTTTAACAATGCGGCCACTATGCGCCCCGATAATAGGGTCAAAGGCAGAAAAATGACCATTAAGCGACCTCAACGTACCTTCTTCGTCTCGTTCAATCTTGGCACTGAAACCCACAACGTCAGCCGCGACAATAGCTGCAAGTCTACGATTTACGCGCGACAATTAGCTCTCCTCAATTGATTGTTAATGAAATATTAGATCATCCGGCCAATGAATTGTCCACTTCTGATACAGCTACAAGAATTTAGAGACGTTTTGATGTCGTTGAATGAAGGCGTTTATCACGAGGGTTACTGAAACCTCATAAAAGAGACTGCTTGTTTCAATACTCAAAATTTGACTGGTCACCTTGAGAAAATTGAAACATGAGATAGGAATGTCTCTTCAACAAAGGTTGAGATAATCAAATCGGGAATATAGTTCGCCAATTCGAATTCCGATATGGGTCAAAATGCAATGTCTCTAGGCTCACGTCATTCCCCAATTTGCTCCGCTTTTCTCCGAAACCCGACGTTAATGGTCCCCTAGATCGGGTTTGAATGCATGCTGGGTCTTCTCATCTAAAAAAGGAGAAGAACCATGCGTTTGTTTGCAAAAAAGACCACACAGCAAGTGCCTTGGAATAAGGGTAAGTTGACAGGGCAAAAGCCACCTCTTCTGCTGAAACACGTTTGGGCTATTCGAACAACGTTGCAACTGAACGGGCGCATTCGCGATTTGGCCCTCTTCAATCTTGCTATTGATAGCAAACTGCGCGGATGCGATGTGGTAAGCCTGAAGGTCGAGGATGTTGCCCCGCATGGATATGCAATTGACCGGGCAACAGTTCGTCAAAAGAAAACAGGACGGCCTGTCAAATTTGAAATCTCTGAGCCGACACGCCAGGCAATCGACGACTACCTTGAAACAAAGAAGAAAGTGCCGAGTGATTATCTATTTACCGGGCATAGAGGGAATGAACGATGTTTAACGACAAGACAGTATGCTCGCCTGGTTTCGTGCTGGATCGCACTTATCGGATTAGATCCGTCATTATTTGGTACACATTCGATTAGGCGTACCAAGGCAACGCTTATTTATCGCAAAACCAGAAACCTTCGAGCAGTACAATTGCTGCTGGGACACTCCAAAGTCGAAAGCACTGTCAAATATCCTGGTATTGAGGTCGATGACGCCCTTGCAATCGCTGAGCAAATTGACGTCTGATATACAGGGGTAAAACAGACATGTTCAGCCCCTTTCAAAAAGGTCTGAAAAGTGCCAGAAACCGACCTTATTAATTAGGTGGAAATGGCAAGCCATATTTTGCGAAAACCCGTCTCAGAGCTTCTCTCGCTGAAGGCGAAAAGACAATATTGTTTATTTCTTCTACTGAGATTAATGAATTGGGAAGTACAATGAATTGGCGATTGTAATTGTGATCTTCCTTAGGCTCAATTTTGAGCTTGGCGGATAATTTGGGATTAGAAACGGACAGCCATTTCAAATACGCTTCACTAGATATGCCCCTCCCTACCCGTCCGCGCAACACCATTTTAACGACTGTTGGCTCGTCATTGACAAGAGATATATTCGGAAGCTGTGAAAGTTCGACGGGGTCAAAATTTGCAAATGCGTAATGGAACCCTCTTACCGCCGCAATACCCTTATTCTTTTCGTCAGTGGCATTTGATTTTAGAGAGAAAAAGACGTCTTTCCCATTTGTCAGGCTTAGGCTCCCTACTGCATTTAGCTCTGACCATCCCCATTTAAGATCACCTAATGCCACGAGGTGAACATTGTGTTTCTCATAATTAGCAAAGAGTTGTTTTATGGGATAGAACTTCCCAACAAATCTATAGTCATCTTGAAGCTCGTTTATGGCATTTAGCAGATCGAAAGTTAATCCATGTTCCTTTTTTTCATCGATGATAAAGGGTGGTTGAACGGACGTTAGAGCGACAAAAATAGTCTGCTCAGAGTATGCAGGTCGATCAGATAGAAATAGCAGAAATAATACTGCAATAAAATATTTAGGCAAAATCCAAATTCCTCGAATATCTGTTAGGCAGGTACTCCAAAGAAAGTGAAGTATATCTCGAAATAAGAAGTGAAGTCCAAATTTTAGCCAATTGAGAAATTCCGCTCAGGGTCAATCATTGCCGAAAGTGCTAACTATGAACTGTCCAACTTGCGACACCCTCGCGCGGTCGCTAAGGGCTCCGAAGCAGAAATTTGGCAGCACGAGCTCAATTGATAGTGGCGTCTGCGTTCTCGGCCCAAAGCCGACCTTCACATCACAATAGCGATCAACGTGCTTATTTCCGAAAGCGGGCGTTCGCGCATAGATCATCAATTTGATCAGTTGATAGGTAATCGTCGGCCCTGCCCCAATCTCCCCGCGAGAACATAGTGGGGATGCCGTCACTGTAATAGAAAAAATGATTGTGGCGCATTTTGCATCGCGGGAGATTAGACCAATGTCAACTGCTGAGAGACAGAATTAACGTGACAGCTCCATTTCTTGGGATTTATTGACATATAGGCTGCAATAATAATGATATCAATTCGCGAGCACTAAGTTTTTATCTGGGCCATTATGTCGCTCAGCATTTGCTGAATTACGGCCTTGGTATCCTTGATGCTTAGATCCTCGTCTTGGCGCAATAATCGCCAACTGTAAAAGCTGAGCGCCACCATGACACCACGAGTTCTAGCCATGTCGGCCTGCACATTTTGCGGTAGAATAGCTTCTACGGAATCTCGTTCAATTCTCTGAAATCTGCGATAATCCTGCATCAGAAAAGGGGAGCGAAAGCGTTTGGCGTCGGCACTGATGCGATAGGGCATTATTGCTTCGTAAAGAGAGGCTCGGCGCTCTGAAAGTTCCAGTAGTTGATCTCGCCAATTGGTCGATTCATACGGCGTAAGAAGTGCTGGCATCACCTTGGCCCCAATCTCCTCAGCCATTTCCTGGAAGAGAAAATCCAAATCATCAAAATGACGAAACACCGTGCGTTCACTCATACCGGCAGCTTCGGCAACTCGTGCGGCACTGGGCGACACATCGCCTACGGCTACCAACTTCATCATCGCCGCAACAATCTTTTTTCGGCTGGATAGTCCACGCTTGCGGCGACCGTCAAGCTGCCCCGCCTTTTTGGCAACCGCGACCTTAGTCAGATTTACGTGCGTGACCATAGCTTTTTCCTCCCCTCACCCTTTATAAGGTTGATCAGCGGCAATGCAATCAAATTCAACTTGCTTTCATTTATATTGTCATACATCATGACATAATAAATAGTTGAAGGATTGAATTATGGCTAAAGTGGATGGGGGTGAGCTTTTTGGCAAAGCCCTGCTAAACGAGGGAATTGCGAAAGCATTCGTTCTGTGCGGCGGGCATATCATGCCGATTTTATACGGCATGAGAAATGCCGGGATCGAGATTATCGATATGCGCCATGAGGCTGCCGCGGTACAGGCCGCTATTGCCTACACGCGTAGCTCTGGGAAAATGGCGGTTGTAGTCACAACGGCTGGCCCTGGTGTCGGCAACACCGCTGCGGCAATGATGGATGCTGAGGCTCTGAATGTCCCGGTATTGCAGATCGGTGGTGCCGTGGCTACCAACAACCGTGATGCCGGTGATCTGCAAGACATGTCGACCCTCAATCTCATGGAATCTTGCTGTAAGTGGGCCCGCAGAATCAACGCTGCTAATAGAATTCCAGAATATGTGTCCATGGCTTTCCGCCATTCACAAGACACTAGTCCGGGCCCCGTCTACTTGGAAGTGCCGACGGACCTTTTGTCTATCAAAGTTGATCCTGACAAAGTGAAATTCCCCACCAACTACAAGGCGGGATCAGCATCCGGCGGAGACCCGGCGTTGATCGAAGAGGCGGCGGCCTTACTCGCGAGTGCAGATTGCCCCGCATTGGTCGTCGATGACGGAGCCTTCTGGACACTCGGCGAAAATTCAGGGGCTATCAGCGAGTTATCGGATTTTCTAAAAATGCCAATTGGCGTGGTCGGTACCGGTTGCAGGGGCCATTTTGGAAATGAGCGCGAAAACGCTATGGTCAAGCTAAATGCCTCCAGCAAGGCCGATGTAGTGCTAGCGCTTGGCTGCCGGTTTGATTTCAGGCATGGTTCCGGCGCGGCCATCTCTCACGACGCTGAAGTTATCCAAGTCCATAGCGATCCACGCCAGATCGGTTTTAATTTACGCGCGGATGTTGGGATCGTGGGCGGCGCTGGTTCGGTCGCCAAACAAATTTTAGACGTAATAAAAACCAAACGAAACCCCAAAGCTGATGAAAGTTGGGTCGGTAAACTGGGAACAGCGGGAGTTGCCGGGCTGCCAAGCGTTTACCGTGACATAAAGACTCCAACCCACCCGGCTCGATGCGCTGGCGAGGTTGCGAAATTTCTAGAAAACGAAGCAACTGATTGGAATATCATTGTCGATGGCGGTGAGTCCTATGTTTGGATGAACGGTGCTGTCTCTGTTGACCGCCCTGGCCAATTTCACGCCCACGCCGGTTCACCCAATGGAAACATTGGTACTGGACCTGCGGTTGTGGTCGGCGCATGGGCGGCAACTAAAAAACCCTGTTTGCTGTTCACTGGTGACGGTAGTTTTGGTTTCTACCCCATGGAACTAGAGACCATGGCTCGGTTGGGCATCCCCTGTGTTGTCGTTATTTCGAATAACTCCACTTGGGGGATGATATCTATGGCAGAAAAATATGTGCGGCCTGAGGAAATTGACAATCAAGGTCAATGCAACACAACTCTCCCCAATATGGTCGCCTATGAAAAAATGGCCGAAATGTTCGGGGGCCATGGCGAACGGGTGACTGACCCAGAAGAAATCCTCCCGGCGATTAGGCGAGCAGCGGAAAACGGCAAGCCATCTATCATCAATGTAGAGGTTGACGATGTCAGCCTATCACCTTTCATTGCAGGCTATGCGAACCAAATCAAACCGACCTGAAACTGGTCGTAAATAAAATCGAGTTAGGGAAAAAATGGGACAGATGGACGGAAAGATTGTGCTGATTTCAGGCGGCGGCGATGGAATTGGCAAAGCCAGTGCGCTGACCCTCGCACGGGAAGGCGCAAACGTTGCGGTGACCGATATCAATGAGGTTACCGCCGCTCAAACCGCAAACGAAATTAATGAAGCAGGCGGCGAGGCCATGGCTGTTCAACATGACGTGACCCAGGAAGCGCGCTGGCAAGAGGTTGTCGCAGCCATCGAAGAAAAATGGGGTGGCTTGAATGTTCTGGTGAATAATGCGGGGATCGGCATTCACGCCGACATCGTTACCATGTCTCTTGAGGATTGGCGCATGCAGACGGCGGTGAACCTAGATAGTGTATTCCTAGGCACCAAACACGCCATCCCGGCCATGCGGCGAAGCGGTCAACAGGGCTCGATTATTAATATGTCATCCGCCGCTGGTCTGCGCGGAGCCCCTGGCTTAAGTGGGTATTCGGCAACCAAAGGGGCGGTACGGCTATTCACGAAATCCGTTGCCTTAGAATGCGCCAACAATGGCGACAATATTCGCGTCAATTCAGTCCACCCAGGTATTATTGAAACAAGAATTTGGCCCGGCGCAACCGATAGCGAATCCAAGATGAGCGCGAAAGCGTTTGGCGAAAGGTCCGTACCGCTCGGCTATTCGGCAAACCCACAAGTGGTTGCCGACGGCGTTCTGTTCCTCGCTTCCGATCAATCGGCCTATATGACCGGCAGTGAGTTGGTGATCGACGGCGGTCTAACCGCTGGCACCGTCAGCCCTCGGCCAGTATAACGCCACAGGGCATTGTCAGATTAAAATCCAGAGGATAAGTCTACCTAAAACCATCACAAATCAGGTCTCAATCTGTCGCCATTCTGTCATAGGCGGCAGACCGAGTGCCTTTGAATTTTTGGCGACTGTAGAGATGACATTCAAGATTGAAATGATTGTGGATGGAAGCGTGAATATAGGCGAGTTTCTGTAGCGACTTCGCGTTCCTGAATTTCGTCATCGACCGTTCTTGTCGTCGAAATTGTTGGTTGGAGTTTTCGCCGGTGTCCGCTTCCCGCCCAAACTTTCTCTGCCGGAAACGGCCCATAGCCGACCTTCACCGACCAATTTCGATCAGCGTGTATATTCCCGAAAGCGGACGTTATTTCAGAAAATCTGAAAATTCAAAATAGACTTCCGTTATTGATAGACATAGCGGACTCCATTTTCAGTGCGTGAAAAGGGCAGATTTTGACCCGAAGGGGTCAAACAGCAATAAATTAGCCTCTGAACACTGCATATACTATAATATAGAAATTCAACCTATACCTATTGTCAGGAGGATTGCCTGTGTCTGTTACACGTCGTAAAATTCTAATGCTAGCTAGCATATTCCCAATACTTGCAACAAATCTTGTGCTGCCCAGCGTCACCTTAGCCGATGATCCAAATGAGAAGGAGAAGGAGTTAAAGAAACTGCGCAAGGAGCGTGACCGCAAGATCAGGAAAGCGCAGGATGAATATGATCGCGATGTGGAAGAAGCCGAGAAAGAAGGAAAGCCTGAAAAACTGGAAAAGGCCGAGGCGAAGTACGAGGAAAAAGTGAGTAAGGCGCGAAGGAAGTTTAGGGAAAAAAAGGCTAAGTTGGAAAGTAAGTAAGGACCATAAATGATAGCAATCTTTTCATATACAAAATATGGGCGTTCCGCTTGTGGCACAAAACCGACTATATCAGAGCGGTAAAAATAGGTCCGCAACTGCGCGGAAAGCGGAAGTTATTTCTGGAAAAACTGAAATTCCGTTTTCAATGTTCACTATGAATGTCTGCTTTGCCTAATTTTAATGATGGTGAGCTTGAAGAGACCAAAGTCTGCTTCCCGCCCAGTTCAGCCGTTGGCCGATATTTGAGTTTGGTCAACTTGGTCCGCATATTTGTCGTTCCGCCATCGGAACGGTGAGGACCGCTTCGGGTCGAGAGTCGACAATCAGGCAATTGTCTGCAACCTACAATGGCAAAATAACAATAGTAAATTAAACTGGACAAGTGTCTCCGTTTTTGTCAGCTAAATAACACTACTTCAAATCATTGGGCTTCCTTTCCACTCGACCCCACATTCACGCTGATTTCTTTTAGACAGCCGTTCTGTATAATTGAAAGGTAGTCTACTAGAATACGGCTTCTTACAAACTCGTTTTCCACCCAGATAATGATTAAATCCGGTCCCTCATCCACCACAGACTTTCTGAACCAGGAAATAAGCGCATCGTCCGATAGCGATCCATTTTTAAAGATCGGCGCTCTTCTCCGCAGCTCAGCTGCAAGATTAATTTTCTCCTGACTTTGCGCACTTTTCTTTCGGATTTCCAATAATCTCTTTAGGTTGGGTTTAAGATTGAGTTCTCCCCGCCATTTGAATGCCATAAATACAAGAAACTTGGCTCCATCTTTGACTTTGGGATCCTCTAGACTGACCACCAACAACTCGATAGCCTGATTGCCAAAACTGTTCTTTGCTCGGTCCCACGCCTGAACACATCTTGCACTACTGGCAAATAGCTCTCGTACACTTTGATCAAGCAATTCCCATATTTGCGAAGCATTTATGTCAGACCAATCAACATCGGCAAAGTGAGAAGAAAGGGCCTCTGACTTTCCAATCAATTCTCTAACAGCTAAAATGCTAAGTATAGGATCAACGCTGCTGTTACTTTTCCTATCCTTCGTCTTCTTGCCAGGCGCAATAGGTACAGAAGAACTATTTATAGAATTGATGTGTTTATGGCGTTCAATGGTGAGCGGGTGGGCGCTCTCAGAATACTCCATGGAACTCTCTTCTTCCAAGGAGTGATAATAGGACTGTTGTGCATTAAACTTGCCTTGGATATCTTTAAGCAATCCCCTCACCTGACAGAGGAGGGGAGCCAGATCGATGGCCCCTTGTTTCAAGGGCCTATTTTTACGATCATATCGCCGCGTAATATATCCCCTATGTTCGAGCGAAGCCTTATAGCGCCGAAGGGTTGGCACTGAGATCCCAAGTAATGTGCACGCTAGCCGATTTGATGGCCAAACGGATGTTTTGCCATCACCCACATATGTTAGGTTCAAAAACGCAGAGTAAAATTGCAAGAGGTCACGCTCTTGTGGAGACAAATCGGGTAGCCCCAGAGCGATTGCCTGCTGTACTTCATAGGCCTTTAGATCAGTAGGTACTTCCAAGGATACTTTAAAACTATTGGTAGCTCGTTTTGCAAAACCGGACCGATACCCATTGTCTTGGATATTTGTTTCAACTGTATGCATCTCGTCTTCAGCACATCATCCCGTCCCTAATGGCATGCAAAATCTATGGCGAAGCACGCGCATTTCATTTGGGCAGCCGTCAGGGTTGAGATAAAATAGGTTCACATCACAAGGGTCGTTACCTTTAATATAAACTTTTATCTCGGCAAAACCTCGTAGCGTCAACTACGGGGTTTTTTGCTGTTTTACAGGGATTTGAAGAGGATTGTGCCGCCTTTCTTGGGTTGGGCGGCGAACTGGGGAAGCAACTTCCCTCTTGACGCTGTGGTTGTAAATCCGTTAAGACGAATCCACAACTGACGTTGTCGAGAATTTGGTTGCGGGGGTAAGATTTGAACTTACGACCTTCAGGTTATGAGCCTGACGAGCTACCGGGCTGCTCCACCCCGCG
>PJEL010004152.1_pt1 | contig 12099 bp, 7 predicted proteins | sample 1853271 | NCBI WGS metagenome assembly PJEL01 (sample SAMN08108733, study PRJNA415343) | Invertebrate metagenome, whole genome shotgun sequencing project. | host: Globobulimina | place: Sweden: Gullmar Fjord | collected 2015-08 | reverse complement strand
TTGAGATTCAAAATCACTTTGAATCTAAGGCTTTTAATGTCATTAGAAATAGGGTGAATACAAAGGCATATTTAGAGGCTGTGTTTTTTAATGATGGTGATTGCTTTGAAATACGGTTTTTAAAGTTAAGTGAATATAGTGCAACGTTACATCATGACATATATTTTTTGAATCTGTTGTATCCTCATTTTAAACATTTTTTAAAGTTGTCTCCTTTATTTTCTATGGATAAAGTTGATGACGTATTTGACTCTAATATATTAAGGTACATTAACCGGCCAGTATGGATTGTAAATGCATCACTTCAATTGATCTACCAGAATCATTGCTCTTTTGATTGGATGGGAGAAGAAGGTTGTTTCTCACTCTTTGACGGTTACCTTAGGTCTTCTAGTGAAGACTTGGATGCATTGCTTAGCAATAAAATAGCTAACGTGAGCAATAGTGGAGCTAATGTATCAGAATTTTTTATTGAAGGCACTCAAGGTGAGGGTGAATGTTTAAGCTTGGAGGGTGATAGAGGAATAGAGAGTTTTAGGTTAACAGCAATTAAAAGTAAGGCTGGGTCAGGCTCTTGTTTGGTCATGATTACAGGTAGAAAATCATTGCCGCAAATAGAAATGATCATAAATAATTATGGTCTTACACATAGGCAGTCACAACTTTGTATCTTATTGATGCAAGGGCATTCTTTAACTGGTGTAGCTAAGCATATGGGGATTTCTCTTAATACGGTACGTAATTTATTGGCAACGTGTTTTCGTGTGCTTAAAGTGAGTAATCAATCGAAGCTAATCCGTTTGCTCTATGCTGGAACCAGGCTGCATAACTTTACTGGAAAGGAGTTCGTGTAAAAAACACTATGTTATATCCTCATCTGTAATTTATTAGCGTCTTGCTTAACCGGGTGGTTAAGTCATTCATTGTTGTAATGTTAACCGATCAAAATCTGCTTTTTGAACGACGATATGTTTAGTCTATTTTTATCCTACGTTTTATTATTCTCTTTATATGAATCTAATGAATGTTTGCATTGGTATGGCCATAATTATACCGGTTTGTAAGTGTCTGTAAGCAGGGGAATTAAATGAAAAAAATGAATGTAAATCCCGGTATAAAAATGCCGTTAAGTGTCGCGGTACATCGTGCAGGAAAAATTTTAATTGGCTCTGCACTGGTTGGCCAGGTCATGGTCTTGCCTGCACACGCTTCTGTAAATTCACCCGTGTCAGCATTCACTCACGCAGAAAACACACATCAAGAAATAGCACAAAATAGCATTACCATCATTGATGGTTTGCTGAATCAAGCAGATGTTTTAGAGTCGGCTTCAACCTCTTCAAACGTGTACCACCTAGATACAAGCTCGGATGGTATAAAGCAAATTAGTCAAATTTTAAAGCAGCATAAAAATCTTAATTCGGTACATATTCTATCTCACGGTGGAGCCGGATATTTAACCCTGGGTACAGGGATCTTAAACCAGGATAACTTGGCGTATTACCAATCAGAAATACAAGCTTGGGGCCAAGCCCTTGCAAGTGGTAGTGATCTGATGTTTTACGGTTGCAATACCGCCCAAGGAGATAAGGGCAGTGATTTACTGCACTCTTTGGCAAAAATTACAGGCGCTGATGTGGCTGGTTCAACGGATATCACAGGCGATAACACCAAGGGCGGTGACTGGGATTTAGAATATAAAGTAGGAGGAGTCACCACGGCTAGCTTAGAGCCAAATAGCTATCAACACACGCTAAGCAATGATGGGCAGTTTATAGTCGGTGACGGCTCTGGTGGCGGTGGCGGTGGCGGTAGTGTCTACGGAAATGTAGTCACAGGCAATGGCGGAGCAGGAGGTGGGGGTGACGATACACTAATCGGTACATCTGGTAACGATGTAATGTTTGGTGATGGCTCAGGCGGTGGTGGTGCAGGCAATGCAAACCACTCAGATGATCCAGTTGTTAAGGCTGGCGTGGGCGGTAGTGCTGGTAACGGTAACGATAAGATTTTGGGTGGGGCCGGTAACGATATTTTATTTGGAGATGGATTTACTGGCCAAACTGGCGGTGATGGGACTGTTGCAAACTCTTACAGTAAGCGCTCTAGGGGCGGTGATGGTGGTTTGGGTGGTGGTGGTGGTGGTGCGACTAGTTATAACTATAGCGGGTTTGGGACGCCAACAGTCGGAGGGAAGGGTGGTATAGGGGCTGGTGGTGGTGGTGGTGGTGATACATCTTTTGGAGGTGATGGTGGCATCGGTGGCGGCGGTGGCAGTGCCGGTGATTTCACAAAAAGTGAAGAAAATCCATATGGTTCCACTGGTGTGGGAGGTGGTTTAGGGGCTACAAATGGCCTTTTAGAATACCGTGATAGCGCTGCCGGCGGTGGTGGTGGTGGTGGGTTCTTTGGTGTAGGTGGGTTTAATGGATTTCGAGAAGGACAATCTAGCACGGGCAGTGGTGGTAATGGTGGTGGGTATGCCACTGGCACGGGTAATGGGGGCAGCGCTTGCCAAGTAGCATCAAATTGGGCAGGTGGTGGTGGTGGTGGTGCCTTTGGTAATGCAGCTGGCGGCACAGGAAACTGTGATTCTGTTGAAAATGATTCTGGTGGTAATTATTCTGGTGGTAATGGCCAGGATGGAGATGAACAACAGTACAGCATGACGGATACCGGCGGCGTGGTTCATGATTTTGTCTTTGATCAATTAGCTAGCTTGTTAAGCACACATTCTGAATTTGGGGCGGGTACCGACTTATTAGATGGCGGTGCTGGTTCAGATGAGTTATTTGGCTTGGGTGGTGTGGATACCTTTCAGTTTAAGTTATCTGATGCCGTCTCTGGTAGCGATAAAGACACTATTTGGGACTTCACTTCAGGAGAAACCATTCGATTACTGGATAACAACGAATCCCTTATTTCAGAAAGTAATTTAGCCATTTTATTAGGTGTACAGGTCACTGATGGCACAGACCGTTCAGTGGGTTTTGCCGAAGATGGCAACAGCGTCACCATTTTGGTTAAGGGCATTGATACGGATCTGACCAGTGCAGATTTTGAATTTACAGAAGACCCGGATGTTTTTACTTTTACAGATCAAGCGGGTGTCGCTATATCAAGTATCCTTGAGTCTGATGTATTGACCATGAGCGGTTTAGCATCGGCTACCACCATTGAAATTAGCGGTGGTGAGTATCGTATTAACGAAGGAGATTACACCACAGAGGCCGGGGTAATTAATGAGGGTGACACGGTGCAAGTGAGAGTCACGTCTGCTGATATCGGTGGTGACAGTGTAGATGCTGTTCTCACGGTGGGCACACTAAGTGACACCTTTACGGTGGCTACTGTGGTGGATAGCACCCCGAATGCCTTTAGTTTTACTGATAAAACAGGTGTGGCACTTTCAACATTAACTGAGTCAGATACCCAAGTTATTACAGGTATCAATACGGGCACAGAAATATCAATTACGGGAGGCGAGTACAGCATAGACGGTAGCGACTTCACCAATGAAACTGGCACTATTTACAGCAGTGACGGCGTGACATTGCGCGTTACCTCATCAGCCAGTAACGATACACAAACAGACGTTACACTGACCATAGGCGGCGTGAGTGACACCTTTAGTGTCACCACAATGGATAGCGTTGATAGTGGTTCAGGAGGTGGTTCGGGTTCGATGGGCTTGGCGTCGGTCTTCTCTATGTTTGCCTTGCTATTATTTAGAAGGAATAGAAAGCAAAAGTAAAACTAAAGCAACAACTGCATCTTTGGATGCCGTTGTTGCTTTTGCTATTTACCTTGGGTCGTTGAAATGGAGGGATCTAAATACCCTTGAGCTTCTAAATATTGGATAACTGTATTAGCGGCTGACGCTACAGAGCCGTTGTCATTTCTAATGTGAATTTCGGGGTTTTCAGGTGCTTCGTAAGGTGAGTCAATTCCAGTAAAGTGTTTAATATTCCCCGCACGAGCTTTTTTATAGATTCCCTTTGGGTCTCTTTTTTCACATACCTCAAGTGGTGTATCCATGAATATTTCTATGAATTCACCCTTATTTAGCATGTTGCGCACCATAAGTCGGTTTTCTTTAAAAGGAGATATAAAAGCAGTGAGTACAATAAGCCCCGCATCTGCCATTAACCAGGCTACTTCACCTACGCGGCGTATATTTTCGTTACGATCTTGCATACTAAAGCCCAGATCACCACTAAGCCCATGGCGTACGTTATCGCCATCTAAAAGATAAGTATGTCGCAACCGTGTTGCCAACATACACTCAACAGCAGAGGCGACACTGGACTTTCCAGAACCGCTTAACCCTGTGAACCATAAAACACAAGGTCGCTGATTTTTCATCTGTGAACGAATTGTTTTATTGGTGTTATGGTTTTGCCAAATAATATTTTTGGGCATTCTTAATTCCTGCCAATAAATCAATTGAGGTGTTAAGTGTGTTTTATAGCATTTTATGTTCTATTTTAAAATACAGGTTTCTAACTAATGATTGAAAACAAAACAGTTTATATGGTAGCGGGTTTGCCTCGTTCAGGCTCTACTTTATTAATGAATATACTGGGTCAAAATCCAAATTTTTATGTAACCCCCACGTCTGGAATACTAGATGCATTATTAGAAATTCGTAATGGCTGGAATAAAACGCCGGCATTCAAGGCTATGGATGCGAGTGAGAGCGAAGTTAAAAAACGGAATGTTCTACAGGGGATGTTGCAGGGATATTATGCCGATGTAAAACAACCCATATGCATAGATAAAAATCGTGGCTGGCCTGCACATTTAGAAATGGCCGAAGTGCTTCTAGGAGGAAGGGGGAATGTAAAGGTATTATTAACCGTGCGAGACCTAAGGGATGTGCTAGCATCGTTTGAAAGCTTGCATCGTACAACATCTGCCTTGGGGCAAAGCCCAGTTGAAAGTGGTGATTTTAAAAAATCTCGTACTGCTGCGGGCAGAATGGAAATAATGATTGATCAAGATCAGCCCGTGGGAAAGGCTTTTAATATTATTCGTGATGCTTTTGGCCGCGGCTGGGCTGACTGCATACATATTGTAGAATATGACCAGCTAACGACAAATCCGCAAGAAACGTTAAAAAATATCTATCAATTTTTACAACAGCCTAATTTTAAGCATGATTTTAACTCTGTAGAGCAAATTACGTTTGAAGATGATGCTGTTCATGGCTATAAAAACCTGCATGACATACGCCAGCAAGTAAAGCCTCAAAACCCAAAGTGGCCCGAGGTATTTGACCAGGTAGTACGCAATGAGCCGGTTTGGAAGCAAGTAGAGATGATGAGCCAATTTTGGCGGGTTTATCAAGGTGAGTAAGTAAAGTATTAAGTTTCCTCTCATTACTGCATTAGCTTAGTTAGTCGATTTTTACCCCCTTTAGACACAAAAAAAGCGAACCCCAATTGAGGCTCGCTTTATATTTTTTAAACCCTAGGGTAGCCCGTTAGGTGAGGCTGCCTTAGGTCATTCTTAGTTTAACGAACAGTGAATGTTTTAATGCCTTTAATATGCTGGTCGCTGCCATACTCAAGGTCAAAGTCTAGGGTAACTTCTGAAATGTAACCATCTACTTCTTCTGGTGCAATACCTGGAATTTCTACCTTGTAATACCAGCCTTCAGTAAGGTTAAAGCCGAACTCCATATCCATGCCGCTTTCATTTTCAGCTACTTCAGGTACGTTAGTTACGTACTCATTGCGAGGCAATGTATAGCTATAAAAGGATTCAAGCAACGAATCGTTATATTCCTTAGGATCATTCAATTCAACAATTTCAGATCCTAAAAATACAGTTTCGGTGGTGGTGTCTGCTTCGCTGGTTTCATTGGGGTGTGTTTCAACATAGCCCAATACTTTAATAGAACCCGTTGCATTGGTTGGTAAAACCAAGTTCAAGGCATTATTAAGGCTAACTTTAGTGCCGTCATTGCTTTCATAGCTACTTGCTGGAACCGCTTCGGCATAACGTGCATCCACTAAGCCATTATAGTTTGGCAGATTGATACGCAGTGGTTGGTTTATGCTTACAATATCTAAAACAGATCTGTCAAAAGCTGTACGGCCTTCGTTAATCTGACCATCTGCATTGTCTACAACAAAATCAGCAAGAGCATAAGTTGTTCCAGAGTTAACTGTTACAGTTTCAGTTTCATGCAGAATTGATGTATCAGACAGACCTTCAACAGCATAATGAATTGTGTATTGATCAAGGTTGCTTAAAACAGAAGGATCGGTTACCACAACCGTTAGGACTGTGCCGTTATTGCTCAGCTCTCCATTTACTGCAATGTCGGTAATGACTTCTGAAAAGTTTGTGCTCCAAATATTGTTAACGGTTCGATCGGCATCAATGCCTGGGACGGCCACTGAAACATCCTCGCTACCATTGCTGTAGCTATAACGAAGGTTCTCAAGAGAAACTTCACCCGTGTCGTCACCATTGTCATTCAGGACATCTGCATAGTCTTGAACACGCACTCTATCTTCAAACATAGCGGTTTCAAAATCAGTATGAGTTGCCCATACCGGTTTATCACCCAATAGTCTAACAGGTCGATTGAATGCTATTTTAAGCTCGCCAATGGAGTTGGCAATGAAGCGTTTTGATAAAACTTCATGAGAGATCGCTTCGTTTTCTTCGGCATCTTTTAAAATTACATTATAAGAAACACTGTAGCTAATATTGCCTTCAGCGTCTTTTGTTTCTGTAAGGTAAGCACCTTCATTAATATCCAGTTCAATGCCTTCGGTTCCTTCATCTTGACCATGGTCATCGATAGGTGCAGGCGCATCAGATCTACCTGAATCAGGTTCTTCTTGAACATTACCCGCTAAAATTTTTGTGGCGTAGTCTGCAAGGCCATCTGCATCGGCATCAATAGCAGGCAATACCCAGGTGTAAGCACGTTTTTTCTGTGCGACAAATGAGTACTTGTTGGTTGGGGTTTCAGGGGTAGCTTCAATGGCTTCAGAATCATCTGTTGCTGGAACAGCGGCAGTACCTGGAATCACTTCCTGTAATGCATAGTTTGAGTCATCAATGGTATCTGTTACTTGTAGGCCTTTACCTAAATCGTTAATGGCTTCGCCCTGTTCATTAAACATGTAGAAGTTAATGGTGACATCACGGCTAGATTTTTTACGCAATACGATAATTTCGTTTTCGCCTGCGGTTAACTGGGTAAGGTTTGCATTAATAGCTGCAAAGTCTTCGCCAGAGAGTAGCTGGTAACGGTTACCGGCAGCATCAACAGCTTCGGCTAGGTCAACTGAAATAGTTTGGCCCTTTGGAATGTTAAAGCTGTATACGCCAGCTTCAGTGCTAGTCGCTTGGATATCAATTTGCCCAGAATTTACTGCGAATCCTGAAGTATCTTCTTCTTCCTCTTCTTCTTCCTCTTCATCCTGGCACTCTGTATCAGGTTCTTCTTCCTCTTCATCTTCCTCCTGGCACTCTGTATCAGGTTCTTCTTCTGCTACTGGATCTGGCTCTTCAGCTTCTGCTTCAATATCTTCTAATATATCCCAGTGCAATTGCAGGCCTTCAATAGCTACTCCATCTGTGTCTAATATAGTGACAGAGGTGCTAACAGCAGGAATCAGTTTCAGTAATCCCATATCACCACGGCCAGAGGTGCCATGTAAGATGCTAATATTGGTGAGGCTAATTTCAGGGCTGTCTGATTCCGAATTTCCTACTTCAAGGGTCGTTGCATCACTTGTGAAATAAGCAGGCGCATAGCTTGTACCGCTAGGTGCCTCGATAATCATGTCATAAGTAAAGCTTTGCTTGGGTAGTCCTTCAAATCTAAAGTCACCCTTAGTGTGGTTGTCAGAGTTATTTGATGTGGTTTGTAACCAACGACCATCCACTTTTATTTTAACAATAGCATTGGCAATGGGCATTTGTGTGGCTGCATCAATTACCTTTCCTGATACATAGGTCAGAACATTGTCATAGTTAGATGTAGTGTTAACGTTTGCGCTATCTGTTTCTACAAGGTTACAACCGGTTAAGATCGTGCCTGAAGACAGTGTTATGCCCATGGCTAAAACAAGTTTAGCGGGCTTAAATAGTGTCATTAATATTTCCTATACGTCTAAAATTAATTAGTTTTAAAGCTGGAGTGAATAAAAGTAATAATTGAAAGTTACGGGGAATTAAAAATCCAATTTAAAGGATTTTTTAAAGACATATGGTTTGTTAATTAAACGCCCTTAACTCTTAATTTATGCGGGTGCAAAAATACCAATATCCTATATTTCAGCAATATATTTCATCGATCAAGTTGGTCTTATTGATCGGTTTTTGGCGTTTATAATATTGTTGTTTAGAGGTTTTAGAATGAATGAACCCATACGGTAGGGGGGGAAGTCGGTGCGGCTGTCAAACAACTGCTTAAATGTTATCGATCAAAATCAACATATTGAACGGTAATATGCATAGTTAATTTATAGGCTAAGTTTTATTATGGACTTTGTATTAGAAGCCATAAGTATCAGTAGTTTAGTTAGCTGTTAGTTTGAGAGTCAAATGATAAGAAAACGTGCTAGGTCATTTATTTATATATTAGTAAACCCTGTTGTTCAACGAGTGAGAAAACATTCAGTAAGTACCATATTCCTAAGCACCATACTAATACTCCCTGCTCTTGCCTCTGCTGTTAATCTTGGTTTGTTATCAACCGTTAGCCTTCAGACAGACCATCCAAGCAGCATCGTTATTATTGATGAATCTTTGAATCAGCCAGATATTTTAGCGTCCAAAATTTACAACTCAAAAGTATATAAATTGAATACAAAGCTTAATGGTGTAAAACAGATTAGCAATATACTCGCTCAAAATAAAAACCTTGAGTCAGTCCATATTTTATCTCACGGTGGCATGGGCTATATCACATTGGGTAACGGTCTTGTAAATCAAGCTAACCTGGTCCGTTACCATACAGAGCTACAAGGCTGGGGCCAAGCTATGGCCAGTGGTGGGGATATTCTGTTTTACGGTTGCAACACTGCTAAAGGAAAAAAGGGTAGACAGTTACTTCAATCGATTGCAAAAATTACAGGTTCAGATATCGCAGGTTCCACTGATATAACAGGTGTGAGTGTGCTTGGTGGTGACTGGGATTTGGAATATAGCGTCGGTAACATCACAACAAAAAGCCTAAACATAAAGACGTATTTTCACACATTAGCAGACGATGATTCACCTACCACTGGAGATAACGGAGTACCATCTAATGACGATGCTCGTTATGTATTGCTGAGTGATCGTGTTGTTGATCAGGATGATTGGATGGGTGTTCCAACTTATGGCAGCAGTAGCGGATCGCTTAGTGGTGGAACATATAGCTACGGTGGCTTGGATGATAATGGTGTTGAGGGTAGTGTGACTGCCTTTCCATTAGATTAGATGCAGTGGCGTATCGGTAATGAAGCTATTACGGATGACATTTTGGTTGTTAAATTCAGCGAAAAGTCTACTTAGCGTTTATTACACGTCGAAATATCAGGCAGTATAAAATTAATTTAGAATAATAATCACAGCGTATATTATGGCGACATGTAAATATGAATGAGAAGTGTATAAATATTGAAGAAGACTTGGAGTTAATTATGGCAGAGGCTATAGATTCAGACTCTATTAGTAAGAGTCGGTCTGATCTTATCAGGTTAATTAGGGCGATGGAAAAAAACAGATCAGCTTTGCATGATTATATTAAATATGAGGAAATGATTGAAATAAATAATGCCATTCAGGTCTTTAAAAAACTAAAAAACAGGTTTACAACCGCAAGAGATAAGCTGGTTGAAATCGAATCCATCGGCACATCAGCCAATAAGTATTAGTGTTTACAAAAATATATTCATTGAATCATATTTTAATATGTGAACACACTCTATTTACCCTGTAGACCTATTCGTTTATACCGTCAGTTTGAAAGCAAAAAACGTAAACAGTCCCTTTCTTTGTAGATTTATTCCTGTCTTTATTGGCAATTAAGTCGTGGGGAAGCCCACGACTTAATTCTGTCTTTTAGGTCAAAAAATACTATAGCTTAGATGTCCATTGTTTGTAAAAAGGCGTATTTCCCAGTATGTAATGAAATCCATCATTGTCCATGATGGTTCGAGCCCGCCCAGGATCATCTCCTTCATAGGGTAAATCTAGTAATAGACTACTGTTAGATTTCAATGACCAGCAAGATGAAATCCAGGGTAAGCATTCTTTATTACGTACTATATCTAGGGCCACTACATCAAGCTCTATGGAGACCGGTATTTCACTGGTTGGAGAATACACGACCGTTGAAACAGGGATAGTAATGCGAGATTGATGCCAGTTTAAATTGAAGCTTGAAAAGCTTTGGCTGTCATTAACGGGTATTGCTGTGGTGAGAAACCCGGTACCAAGTATTTTATTGTCAGCGACTTTAATGTCAGACAGCCAGGGGGTTTCCAATAGAGTAAAAACGTGAGTTGGCTCAAAGCCAGTATTAAAATCTATTGTTATTACAAAAGCGCCCAACAGCTGTGGGCTTATAGTTACAAGCTTTTGTAACATCCCTTTAATTTCTGTAACAGAGTGCAGCCAAGGGGAAGACGTGAACTGAGTATTCACTCTGATCACATGGGTGGTGTTGGCTGTGTTTGCTATAGCTAGTGTTATCCACTTCGCTTCAAAAAGAATATCCTTCACATGGGATGAATAGGCGTTTGAATCTGTATCTTGCTTATTTAATACCAGTTCATTAATGAGGTTTAGACCAGAGTCGACTTCGGATAATTGATAAGTTTGTAATAATGTATCGTTGCTGGGCGTTGTTAAAATTAATCTTAATTTGTCATCTGTAGCTTGCATGTGCCTATCTGAATTTTTCAATACAAACTGTCCGTTTAAGTTACTGGCACTTATAAAGTTAAGTCTATCTTGGTCCCTTAAAAAACTATAAATGGTATTGCTGTCGTTATCCCCTACGTTTATGTATGAGGCTTTTTCAGAAGAGTGTAAGCTGATTGAGTTTAGGTTATCAAAATTTGCTGCAATACAGTTTAAATCTTCTTGTTCTAATGAGTTGATATTGATTGTATTTAAATAGAAGGCAAAGCGATAAACTTTCCCTGGAACATCCGGTTGCTGGATGCAATTGTTACTTAAGAGTGTCTTGTTAAAGATAGAAGCATGAGTGTTTACTGCATCACCATCACTATCACCATCTTCATCACCGCCGTCGTGGTTTTGTCTGAGTACTTGGGCACTTAGTATTGTCAACTGTTGATTTATTATCATGCTGCCTCTTAATGATCCCGGTTGTTCATGCTCAGATATGAGTGTGGGAGTTGACTTGTTAGAGATATCAAATACTTTTACTTTTGTTAAATAATAAATTTGTTCAGTCCCTCGGCGTATTGTTACCTGATAGGCAATACTGAGCTTATCTTCGTTTATGAATAAGCCATAAGACGCGCTTTCTTCATCAGTTATAAGTGCCTCAGAAAGTAGGGTGTACTGACCTTCTTCCATTTTAAAAATATTCAACCGAATAGAGATTTTGCATGGAAGGGCTGGGCAAGTAACGGTGCCAACGCCTGGCTCATCTATTACAAACAGGTACTCACCTTGTTTAACCACCCGGTTAGCTCGTGCGCTTATGGATTGGGTTAGATCTGTGTTATTTGCTTCATTTTTGCTTGTAACGGACCATGGTTCGTCGTAATTATCATTATCTATGTTTGTATTCTGGGCGTAGCTTTGCGATGAGTAAAGCAAACTGAAAATAAGTAAGTAGCAAAAAAACATAATATGTTTAAACAGTCGTGTGCTATTTAGTGAGAGTATTTTCATTAGAGTATCCATTGGTAAATAACAGGCTTAATATAAGTGGGATAAATTCCCACTCAATGTAAATATGGTGGATATCATTAAAAAAAGCGAGCATTGGATACCTTAAATACTTATTATGGCCTTTTTTACCGAGTGCATTTTAGGGTGTTTGAGATGTGAGTTTATATTGTTGAGTAAGTTGATAACTCATTTGCATTTACTTTAGCAACCTTA
>PJEL010004151.1_pt1 | contig 12100 bp, 12 predicted proteins | sample 1853271 | NCBI WGS metagenome assembly PJEL01 (sample SAMN08108733, study PRJNA415343) | Invertebrate metagenome, whole genome shotgun sequencing project. | host: Globobulimina | place: Sweden: Gullmar Fjord | collected 2015-08 | reverse complement strand
GCCATGGCGATAACTTTAGGCATTGTTTTATCTCCTTACTGCCGAAATAAATCGGTGATTTTGATTAGTTAAAAGGAAATATATAATATATTCACTAAATTGCTAAATGGGAACAATAATTTTAGTATTGCATCTTCCGTGGTTGCTGGTAATATTAGCTGTTTTCTTGTAAGCATTTAAATATCATAATTATGGAGTTCAATCATGGATTATAGATCCACGCTTAGTCTGCCCAAGACTAAATTCAAAATGAAGGCAAATTTAGCCCAGCGAGAGCCTGAGTTTTTAAAGAAATGGGATAAAGAAGACCTTTACGGACAAATTCAGGATGCCAGTAAGGACCGGCCTGCCTATATTTTACACGACGGCCCTCCCTATGCCAATGGTCATATTCATATAGGGCATGCCTTGAATAAAATTTTAAAAGATATAATCATGCGCTCAAAAAGAATGAGCGGTTACCATTGTGCCTACATTCCTGGGTGGGATTGCCACGGATTACCCATAGAGCATAATGTTGATAAAGAGCTTGGTGAAAAAAAGCGTGAGATTGGAAAACTTGCTTTTCGAAAGGCTTGTCGTAAATATGCCGGGAAGTGGATTAAAACGCAGAAGAAAGAGTTTAAGCGCCTTGGAGTATTGGGTGAGTGGGAAAAACCTTACCTGACCATTAATTATGCCTATGAGGCTGCAACGGCTCGTGAGTTTAATAAGTTTCTGGCTTCCGGAGCAGTAGTGCGCAGCAAAAAACCGGTTCATTGGTGTTCTTCCTGTAAGACTGCCCTGGCCGAAGCAGAAGTCGATTACGCAGATCATACTTCTCACTCAATATTTGTGAAGTTTCCTGTACTGGGTGATTTAGGTGATGTCGTACCTGAACTGGCCGGTAAAGAAATATCTGTGGTGATCTGGACGACCACCCCTTGGACCTTGCCAGCCAATTTGGCAGTAGCCCTGCATCCTGACTTTAATTATGTAGCAGTGCAGACAGAAACTGAGGTCTTAATTTTAGCCGAAGAACTTGCAGAATCTGTCTGTGAGCAATTTGAACTTGAATATGAAACTTTGGCCACCTTTAACGGTGCACAGCTCGAAGGGAAAACTTGTCAGCATCCTTTTTTAGACCGCACTTCACAGATAGTACTGGCTGACTATGTCACCTTGGAAACGGGTACAGGTTGTGTGCATACTGCCCCTGGTCACGGACGAGAGGATTACATAACAGGGCTACGTTACGAGCTCGATGTTTTATCGCCGGTCAATAGCCAGGGTGAATTCACTGAAGAGGCTGGGCCATACGCTGGTATGCATATTAATGATGCCAATGCGGTGATTTGTGCAGATTTAGAAAAAAGTGGCCACCTCCTTAAGCAAAGCAAACTCTCTCATAGTTATCCACATTGTTGGCGTTGTAAAAAGCCGGTTATTTTCCGGGCCACAGAACAGTGGTTTATCTCCATGGAAAAAAATGATTTGCGGCAAAAATCACTTGATGCAATCGGACAGGTTGTCTGGACACCTAAATGGGGTGAAGAGCGTATTTACGGTATGATTCAGTCTAGGCCGGACTGGTGTCTCTCCAGGCAAAGAACCTGGGGAGTACCTATTACAGCAATTCTCTGTGTAGAGTGCGGTACTGTGCAGAATAATGAGGGGATTAACACTAGAATTGATGAAATTTTTCTAAAAGAGGGCGCTGATGCCTGGTTTGCCCGAGAGTTGACCGATTTTATCGGTACTGATCACAAGTGTCAATGTGGCAGCTCTGAATTTGAAAAAGAAGAAGATATCCTTGATGTCTGGTTTGATTCTGGAACCAGCCATGCTGCAGTTTTAGGGGTTAGAGAAGAGGTGTCCTCGCCTGCGGATCTCTATCTTGAAGGGAGTGATCAGCACCGAGGTTGGTTCCAGAGTTCGCTTCTTGCCTCAATGGGAACTACGGGGAACCCTCCCTTTAAAGGTGTGTTGACCCATGGTTTTGTAGTTGATCACAAGGGTAAAAAGATGTCAAAAAGTGTAGGTAACGTGGTTGCTCCTGAGGAGATTATTAAGAAATACGGGGCAGAAATACTGCGTCTTTGGGTTGCGGCTGAAGATTATCGGGATGATGTTAAAATTTCCGACAAAATTTTGAGTCACTTAACCGATGCCTACCGCAAGATAAGAAATACCATGCGGTATCTGTTGGGGAATATTAGTGATTTTAATCCTTCAACTGACCGGGTTGCCTATGATGAACTTCTTGAGATTGACCAATGGGCTCTTTCACAATTTGAACAGTTCCGCAAAAAGATAGTAGCAGCTTATGATACATTTGAGTTTCATGTAATATTTCAGGCTCTACAGAATTTTTGTGCTGTAACCATGAGTTCATTATATCTCGATATAATCAAAGATCGGCTTTATACGGAAGGCCCAGACTCTGTTGCAAGGCGGGCTGCGCAGACGGTACTTTTTGATCTCGCAGATGGGCTTCTTCGCTTGATGGCTCCAGTACTTTCTTTTACAGCAGCAGAAGCTTGGGGACACTTGCCGGAAGATAGTGCTCGGGAGAGTGATGTGGCTCTTGCAATGTTTCCTGCCGCCAAAAACGAATACTGTCGTCAAGATTTAGATGAGAAATGGGGCCGGATGATTCAGGTACGAAAGGAGTTGACCAAGGCGCTTGAGATAGCACGAGCCAATAAGGTTATTGGCCACTCACTTGAAGCAAGAGTATCTGTAAAAATAGACGATCAGGAGTTAAGTGAATTCTTAGCAGATAAGTGGGAGACGATACAGACCATTGCGATAGTCTCGGAACTGGCCTTGGTTGAAAATCTTTCTGGTGAAATTTACCACAGTGAAGAGCTACAAGGATTGTCTGTACTAGTTGAATCGGCCAAGGGCGAAAAGTGTGATCGCTGTTGGACCAGAAGTGAATCGGTAGGGGACAATGGAGATCATCCCTTGGTTTGTGCTCGTTGTATTAATGTTCTTTCTGGGATGGATATTGAAGTCTAATTGTTGTGGATTAGCCCGGTAATTGCTTTGATACATCCTTTAATTTTAAATACGTAAGTTAAATGTTGCCCATAATTATAATAATTCTGGTTATTGTTGGTGATCAACTCAGTAAAGTATGGATTGTCAGCGATTTTTATATGTATGAGAGCCGGGAGTTAATTCCCGACCTCTTTAGCCTGACCTACATCACTAACTCCGGGGCAGCCTTTGGCTTCTTAAATGGAGATCATGGGGATTGGCGCAGAATTTTTTTTATTTCTGTTTCAGTCATTGCGCTCATTGCTATGGCTTTTTTTATCCGCCAGCTTAAAGAAGAGGGCAAGATATTTGTGATAGCCGTTGCAATGATTGCAGGTGGGGCAGCTGGGAATTTGATTGACCGAGTGCGTACTGGGGCAGTTGTTGATTTTTTAGACTTTTATATTAAGGGCCATCATTGGCCGGCGTTTAATGTGGCTGATTCTGCAATAACAGTTGGGGTTACATTGTTTATTATCGGTCAATTGTTTTATGCGAAGAAAGAGTGATCTTTTACCACTTCGTGTTGGTTGTACCTTCGTGTAGCGTCTGCAGACTAGGGTGTTTTAATTTGCTGCGGGCTATTTTTTGAATAGTTAACAGCCTTGATTGCTTCTAGTAAGTGACTTTATCAATCAATGATTAATTAGTTTGAAGGTCGATCTTTTAAGATTAATAATGGAGTTTAGGGTGGCCTTTACTCAATGATGAAGGGAGTTATTATGTCTTCACAGAAAATTGCGGTTCTTTTCCCAGGACAAGGATCACAATATATTGGTATGGGAAAGGAGTTAGTTGATGTTGATCAAGATGCTTCAGCGATTATGCAACTAGCTGATGATATATGTGATTTTCCTCTTCAGGAACTTTGTTTTGAAGGGCCGATGGAAGATCTTACCCAAGCTGCGCATTTGCAACCAGCCCTTACTGCTGTGAATATGGTGTGTTGGCAGGCTGTCAAAAAAAGTGGAATCAAGGCTGATTATTTTGCTGGGCATAGCCTGGGTGAGTATTCGGCTTTGCAGGCTGCAGGCGTGATTAGCCAAGAGGATGCAATGAAGCTTGTGGCAGCACGCGGCAGGGTTATGGGCAAGGCAGGAGAGGTTAACCCGGGAGGCATGGCAGCTGTGCTTGGTATGACACTTGTTGAAGTACAGGAACTGCTCGCTCAAGTTAATTGCCCAGATCAAATAAGCGTCGGTAACCACAATTCAGTCCAGCAGGTTGTCCTGTCTGGGTCAAAGACTGCATTGCAAAAGGTATCAGAGTTGGTAGTTGAAAAGGGAGCCAGAGCTATTCCTTTAAATGTGAGTGTTGCAAATCATAGCCCTTTGATGATTGATGCTATGGAGGAGTTTAAGCAAGAATTAGAGGCTGTTACCCTGCAACGACCACAGGTGCCAGTTTTATTTAATGTGACTGGCGGGTTGGAAGATGACCCTGGTGCTATTAGGGGAATAATGGCAAAGCAAATTATTTCCATGGTGCGTTGGCTTGATATTGTGAATGAACTGGTGGCTCGTGATGTCAATATATTCATTGAAGTTGGGCCCAAGAAGGTATTGACTGGTTTAATGAAAAGAATATTGCCCAAAGGTGGTGGACATAAGTGTTATCAGGTCGACAGTGTGGCAACCCTGGAGAAGTTGAATGAATCGCTGGAGCTATTGTAACACGTTGTTGGCCCGCATATTTCACGAACAAGGAATAATGCTAAATTCAACTACTTGATTCTGTGATAAAAAAATAATAATTACATATATTGTCACGTCTACAGTCTGTGCCAGGCAACTTATAATTGTTTATTACAAAGTTGTTCGCCCTTCGGGCAAGCCGATACATCCGTATAGCCAGCAGAGTAAGGCGTCCCGTATACTAAAGTATAACGGAACTTCTTGCTCTTTGTCTATCCGGCGCCTCACCTTGTGAAATATGCGGGTTAGGCTTTGATTTGATTTATTATATTTGGATTTGATAAACTGCAGGCTATATCTGTTTCTTCAGACACTGATTGTCTATTGACAATAGTGTTCGTTCAGATTATTTTACCCGATTTTCAATTTAAAAATCCGGCGTAGCCGACGACTATACTTTTTACTATGTTTGAAAATTTATCAGAGCGCTTAGAAAGCGTATTCAAGAATCTGCGTGGCCATGGCAAGCTGACTGAAGAAAATATTCAGGATGCCATGCGAGAGGTTCGCCTGGCATTACTTGAGGCTGATGTAAACTTTAAAGTAGTAAAAGAATTTGTCGCCACAGTTACAGAAAAGGCTGTAGGTCAAGATGTCCTACTTAGTCTTTCTCCTGGCCAGCAGATAATCAAGATCGTGCACGAGGCCTTAATTGATCTGCTTGGTGGGCAAACTAGTGAAATACAACTGACTGGTAAACAGCCAGCAGTAATACTTTTTGTTGGACTGCAAGGCTCAGGTAAAACTACAACCTCAGCTAAACTTGCTAAACAATTAAAAAAGAAGGGTCGCAACCCCTACCTTGTACCTGCAGATGTTTATCGTCCTGCAGCCATCGAGCAGTTGCGAGTGCTGGGTGAAACCATTGGTGTTCCGGTTTATCCATCAAAGACCGAACATGATCCGGTTGATATTTGTCGCAGTGCGTTAGCGGCTGCTAAACTGGGCAATAATGATACATTAATAATTGATACTGCCGGTCGCTTGCATGTTGATCAGGACTTGATGGCTGAGCTGTCAAGGATTAAGGCAGCAGTGTCACCTTCGGAGATCCTGCTGGTTGCTGATGCCATGACCGGACAGGATGCTGTGTCGGTTGCTGATAAATTTCATGAGCAATTGCAGATTACAGGTGTTGTCCTTTCTAAAATGGAAGGTGATGCCAGGGGTGGTGCAGCTTTATCAATAAAGAAAGTTACCCAATGTCCAATTAAATACGTTGGTGTTGGCGAAGATCTGGATGCTTTGGATGTTTTCCATCCTGATCGGTTAGCTTCTCGTATATTGGGAATGGGTGATGTTCTTTCTCTGATTGAAAAGGCCGAAGAGGTTGTAGATCAGAAAAAGGCAGCTGATCTTGCAAAAAAACTCAGGAAGAACACATTTAACCTGGAAGATTTTCGAGATCAGATAAAACAGATTAAGAAAATGGGCAGTCTTGAGCAGATCATGGATATGATTCCCGGGCTCAATAAGATGAAGCAGTTGAAGGATATGCCTAAACCGGACGAAAAAGAATTGGTTCGGGTTGAAGCAATTATTAACTCTATGACCATGAAGGAACGTAACCGTTATCAAATTATAAATGCTAGCCGAAGGCAACGCATTGCAGCTGGTAGCGGGACTTCAGTGCAAGAAGTAAACAAAGTGTTAAAGAGTTACACCGAAATGTTGAAAATGATGAAAAAGATGAAAGGACCAATGTTTGGTGGTGGTGGAGGCGGAGTTGGCAAAAAGAAACGACGGAAGAAGCCTAAAGGGTTGTTCCGTCGATAAAATACATGATCATTTTTTAATGTAAGAACAATAATATCGATATATGTGACCAGGAGGTACGCGAGTAATGGCGGTAAGAATTAGACTCAGTAGGTTTGGCCGGAAAAAACAACCGTTTTATCGGATAGTAGTACAAAATTCAGAATCACCAAGAGACGGTAAATTTTTGGAAATAGTTGGAACCTACAATCCAATGAAAGAACCACAGGAAATAGTTATTAATCAGGAAAAGTTGCAACCTTGGCTTGATCGTGGAGCAAAACCAACCACGACTGTTAAAAGCATTTTTGCAAGAAATGCAGCAGCTCAAGCAGTAGCTGAATAAATACTAGACCAATTATAATGAAGGATCTGGTAAAGTTTATTGCTGAGTCCCTGGTAGATAAAACAGATCAGGTGCAAGTTAATGAAGTAGAAAAAGGTGGAATGGTCGTTGAGGAATTGCGCGTTGCGAATGATGATCTTGGAAAAGTCATTGGCAAGCAAGGACGAACCGCAAGAGCAATTCGCACACTTCTTACTGCATCTGCTGCAAAACTTGAAAAAAGAGCCCGCTTGGAAATTATTGAATAGTTAGCTCTGTTCAATATGTAGCTCGACAAGTTTTATGTGCTGATCTATGCATTTTTTGCAAGGAACGAGATGGAATCTGAATCTGGCCAAGAGCTTATTGCAATAGGGAAAGTTGTTAAGCCCCATGGAATAAAAGGTGAGATTAAGATTGTAGCATTCTCTGGGTGGGCTGAAGATTTATTAGGATTTAAAGAAGTTTTACTTGGAACTGGGAATCAACTTAATAGTTATAAAGTTACTAAGTGCAGGGTCCAGTCGAAATACACGGTTTTTAAGCTTGAAGACATATCGGACCGTGATGCTGCTGAAAGTTTGACAGGCCAAGAACTGCATATTGAAAAAGATAATTTGCCAGATATTGGGCCAGATGAGTATTACTGGCATGAAATGGAAGGCATGGAAGTTTTCACTGAAGAGGGGCGTAGGTTAGGTGTTGTCAGTTCGCTCCTTGCAACTGGTGCTAATGATGTACTTGTTGTAAAAGATAATAAACATGAGTACCTGATACCGGTTATTGATGATGTTATAATTAAACGGGATATGGATGCGAGATCAATTATAATTGCACCATTGCCTGGCTTGTTGGAAATTAATGAGTCTGATGCATTTTGATATTCTGACCATTTTTCCGGACCTTCTGCAATCACCCTTGCAGGAAGGAATTATCAGAAGGGCAATTGAATCCGGGGCATTAAATGTATGCACGCATAATATTCGAGATTATGCCCTTGATAAACATGCTATGACCGATGATCGTCCCTTTGGTGGTGGAGAAGGAATGGTCATGAAGCCGGAACCAATCGTATCTGCGTTGAATCGCGTTCAAAAGTTACGCGGGGATAAAGGTCATGTAGTATTGCTAAGTCCGCAGGGTAGGCAATACAATCAAAAATTGGCAACAGAGTACGCTGGTAAAGAAAATTTGATATTAATTTGCGGCAGATATGAAGGAATTGACGCTCGAATTGATCCATATATCGAAGATGAGATTTCCATTGGTGACTATGTTTTAACTGGTGGTGAACTTGCCGCCATGGTTGTGATAGATTCTGTATGCCGCCTTTTACCAGGAGTACTAGGTTGCACAGACTCGGCAGCATGTGATAGCTTTAGCCGGGGATTGTTAAAGCATCCTCAGTATACAAGGCCCAGGCAGTTTGCAAATATGGAAGTTCCACCTGTTTTATTGAGTGGAGATCACCAAGCTATTGAAGAGTGGCGCTTTGTTGAAGCAGTGAAAAGGACCAGAACAAAACGTCCGGATCTTTTCTTTGAGGCAGTTTTTACAAGGAGAGAAATGAAGTTACTTGCTAAACATGGTTTTGAGGTTGAAAACCTGAAGCAGGGTAAGTTGGAAGACTGTAATTGTGAAACTTGATTTAGCCCTGGTCCATTACCCGGTCTTAAATAAGAATAATGAAATTATCGGTTCTGCAGTCACTAACCTTGATATTCATGATATTGCCAGGGTAAGCAGAACATACGGTGTCGATAATTATTATATTGTAACTCCTATAGTTGATCAGCAACAATTGGTTGGTCAGATTATAGATCATTGGCAGAAAGGTCACGGTGCACAGTATAACCCTGATCGAAAAGAAGCTTTTTCAATAATTCAATCGGTTGATGACTTGTCATCTCTGTATGAAATTGTTGAAGAAAAGTGGCAGCAAAAGCCGATGGTTCTAGCAACCAGTGCGCGAAGAAATGCCAACACCATTGAGATTGACAAGGTGAGAAAGTTATTGGCAGATGATGTGCCTGTGTTGCTGTTGTTTGGTACAGGCTGGGGATTAGCCCCTGAAGTTTTATCACAGGTCGATGGAGCATTACCGCCAGTCGGCAGTGAGCAAGATTATAATCATCTTTCAGTGCGATCTGCAGCATCAATTATGCTGGATCGATTGTTGGGAGTATGATTGTTGGAAGTACCTGATAAGTAGAAAATAAAACATCTACGTGGTAGATTTTTATATAAACAATTAACGAAACTATTCAGGTGGTATCCCCCCAAATAGCGGGAACCACAGAACTGTAGCTGTTTAGCATCACCTCATATACAAGAAAGAAGCCTGTGACCTATACACTCCGTATGTGAACAGGTTGATGACGCAGTAGATGAAGTATTGCCGAATAGTTACCAATTAACTATGATGAATTTATGACCTTGAGGTCATGCATCAATTATTTTGCAAAGGTGAAGAGTATGGCAATGACAGTTCTTGATAAAATTGAAAGAGAAAATATGCGCTATGATGTCCCTGATTTTCGTCCGGGAGATACGGTCAAAGTTCATATCCGGATTATTGAAGGCGCCAAAGAACGTGTTCAGATTTTTCATGGTGTTGTAATTCGTAGGAAAAGAGGCACCATGGGAGCAAGTTTTACTGTGAGAAAAATGTCACACGGTATTGGTGTTGAAAAATCATTTGCGCTTCATTCTCCGAGATTAGAAAAAATTGAAGTTGTAACACGTGGTAGTGTTAGACGATCTCGGCTCTATTATCTTCGGGACTTGCGTGGTAAAGCAGCAAGGATTAAAGAGAGAAACCAGCAATAACCTTTTGGTAATTGCAACGTATGCAATGCTGGCTGTATAGTCGTAAAATAGTGCATTCCTGCTGTTTGAATAAGGCGTAATTATTGAAGCCCTGTAATAGGGAAGTCAATATTGCGCCTTTATCACTTTTCTTACCATCCATTTGTCATATATTACGTAGACGCTTTGTTAGTATTGTCAATCCTTAGCGTTTAGGTAATAATCATTCCATACATGAATCAGTTTGCTAATAGGTTGAGGATATTCGATCCACTAGATTTTGAATATTCATACTTTGGCTGAACATTGATTTGTTCAGATGTTTACTTCCTCCCCACCTTTTTGTAAGAGGAAGATACTATGAATCGTGGTGTTGACAGAATGGAAAAGGATCAGATCCGAGGCGTTCCCCAGGAATTATTCCCATTGTTTTATGAAACCGATACATTTTCTTTTGAAAAAGAGCTGTTAAGGCAGGGCTTTGATAGAATTGCAGGTACAGACGAAGTAGGGCGTGGGCCGTTGGCTGGTCCTGTGGTTGCCGCTTCCGTTGTATTGCCTGAAGATTGTGACTACAGTCAGTTTGAAGATTCAAAAAAATTAACTCCTAAAAATAGGGAGCGACTTTATTTAAAGTTACAATCCATTGGAGCAGAAATTGGCATAGGAATCATACCTCAAAAGCAGATTGACCGGGTTAATATACTCCAGGCATCTCTGCTAGCTATGAAAAAAGCAGTAAGTCAATTGCCCTCTATGCCAGATTATTTATTGGTAGACGGCAAGTACCCAGTTCCACTTGCCATTGCCCAGCAAGCTATTGTAAAGGGCGATTCTCGAAGTGCTTCAATTGCTGCTGCTTCAATTGCTGCTAAAGTGACCAGAGACGAACTCATGTGTCGCTATCACCGTCAGTACCCGCAATATAATTTTTCCCAAAACAAAGGATATCCTACCAAAGAGCATAGACAGGCCTTGCGTGATTATGGCCCATGTCCCTTGCACCGTAAAACTTTTGCAGGTGTTAAAGAGTTTTATAAAAATGAAAACCGATAGAATAGCTCTTGGGAAAAAAGGTGAGGCTCTTGCCGTTCAGTTCTTAAAAAAAAAGGGCTATCGGGTTGTGGAAAAAAATTACCGAGTTCGGCAGGGTGAGCTTGACATTATTGCCCGCGACAAAAAAGACTTGGTCTTTGTCGAGGTAAAGAGCAGAAGTGGATGTGGATACGGGACACCTGCTGAAGCAGTAACTTTTCATAAACAACGCCAGATTTCTAAAGTCGCTTTGCTCTATTTGTCTAGTAAGAATTTACATGATGAACCGGCTCGTTTTGATGTAGTAACGGTCCTTTTTGATAGAGACCCTCCTAAAATAGAACTTTTTCAAAATGCTTTTGATTTCTGTGCCTGATAGTTTTATAAAGATTGCTTCATGTAGGTAGGCTAATTTTCTATCCTCTCTAAGATATCATTCCTGACAGGCTCATTCCTGATGAAAAAAAACACTGAGTTCATTGCCATAACCATGGGTTGCCCTGTGGGAATTGGTCCTGAGATTATTGTTAAATATTTAGCGAACTATTGCAGCTCAGGCTCATATCGACCAATAGTCGTTGGTGATATTGATATTCTTACCAGGATTGCTGCAGAGTTGGATATATATTGCTCGTTAAGCAAATGGGAACCAGGAATATCATACGCAGATGGGAAGATAAATGTTTTGCATGTTCCAGACTTTCATCAAGAAGTTGCCTTTGATAGTGGAACTTTGCACTGGGGTAAACCGGATGCATATACCGGAGCTGCAATGGCAACCTATATTGAGAGTGCTTTTGGTTTAGTTAAAAAAGGGCACCTTTCAGCAATTACCACCTGCCCGATAACCAAATCCACCTTACAGGCTGCTGGTTATGAGTATCCTGGGCATACGGAGATGTTAGCTGCTTTGTGTGAGAGCACTGATTATGCAATGATGATGGCAGGGAGTTCGTTGCGAGTTACCTTGGTCACTATTCATCAAGGATTGGCGCAGGTTCCGGCATCGTTGACCACTGTAGCCATATGCCGCATAATTGACTTGACGGGTTCGGCCTTACAGGTTGATTTTGACATAAAGAATCCCAAAATAGCTGTTGCTGGGCTGAATCCACATGCAGGTGAAAATGGAATGTTTGGAGACGAAGAGGAACGTCTCATCGCTCCGGCAATCAAGAAGATGGTCGATAAAGGCTGGATTGTGTCTGGTCCATATCCTCCGGATACAGTATTTAATTTAGCGGTTCAAGGCAAGTATGATTGTGTGGTTTGCATGTATCATGATCAAGGATTGATTCCATTTAAGTTGCTGCATTTTGAAGATGGAGTCAACGTCACCATAGGATTACCCATCGTCAGAACATCGGTTGACCATGGAACAGCCTATAATATTGCAGGGCTGGGAGTTGCTAACCCCGCAAGCCTAAAGGCAGCCTTTGAGCTTGCTGCTCAAATTAAC
>PJEL010004150.1_pt1 | contig 12100 bp, 11 predicted proteins | sample 1853271 | NCBI WGS metagenome assembly PJEL01 (sample SAMN08108733, study PRJNA415343) | Invertebrate metagenome, whole genome shotgun sequencing project. | host: Globobulimina | place: Sweden: Gullmar Fjord | collected 2015-08 | reverse complement strand
GTTAGACAATATTGCACAGAAGACGATGGTGCTGACTGTCAATCCTGGGCCGGTTGCTGGTGGTGGGTGTACTGATTACCGGGTTTGGAATGGTAATGCAGGTAACTATGGCTTCTATGTTGACGGCACTTGTAAGTCGGTTAATAGTGGCGTTGAAATTACAACTCCGCAAATGCTGAATGCTGGTGAAGATATTGATCGTAAAGCGAATATTGATTGCAGTGGTCAAAGAAGAACGTTTAATTATAACGCAGCAGTGACCGCAGATGTTGATGGGGACTGCTGTGTGAATATGCTGGAAACCACCGGTACAGACAGGACCTGTCCGTAATACTTAATCAGTATATTTGCATCACCTCGAACACTTAACTGCCTAATTAATACTCTACATTTATTATCCTAAAGGTATGTCTCGATGTGTCATATGCTATAAGTGTGTTCCTTAATCAGGCTAAGTAATAGTTTTGATCTTGAAATTTACTACAGCATTAAGTGCACGGATTCTGCTCATCCAATACTCGCCATCTACATGTATATACATCATTGACAACCCCCTGATTCGGTGTTATATAGGAGTTAGGTAAAAGTATATCCTGCAGAGAGAGCAGGAAGAGTGTCGTAAAAGAGAGGTGACGCCATGAAAAACAACATAATATATATCATGTCTGTAATTCTGGTATTTTCATTTTCTCTACCTGTCTATGGCGGGCATGAAGTATTATTCCCGCCTCCGTTTGAGGTACAGCGGGGCCAGGGCCAGGAAAATGAGGAGATGGAACTGATCCGGGAGGAAGTTGAATTTGAGGATGAATATAAACTGATGGAAGAAGATATGAAGAAAGAAGAGGAGCAGAAACAGATGGGCCCCCCATGGTACAGGGATTGGGGAGAAGAGCTTAAGTATGATATGGAAAAAGAATAATCAATCTCAATGTAGCTGGAAAAAGCGCTTACAAAATATGTAAGCGCTTTTTGTTGACTCCCTAACTAGCACTCATTAAACTACCATCTCAACCGCAATTCCGACTCTCTCTTTGGGATTGTCGCTTCTGTTTAACCTGCTTATTTTTGACGTGAGCGTCATTCCCCTGTCCAGCATCTGCGCTATTGCAGCGGTGTGTGTCCTTGGAATGTATCCGATCTTGTCCCTGCCACGATAAATTTCTACGGCGTCATAGTCAAAGGGATTCCTCGGTTCCCGTGCGAGGCGGAGATTGTCTCCTGTTTTCAACCTGCCCCAGACGTCATTGCCCTTGTAATGCTGAAACCCAGCAACGTCGGTATCAATAAGTAAAATGTTTTTGGTCTTCTGGCTTGATCGTGATTTAAAAATCGATGGCAGTAATAATGCGGCTGGTGCTGTGGTGAGTGTTTTTAAGACATGTTTTCTTTTCACAAAAAACCTCCGGGTTGTTTATTTACCCATATGGTACAACACCCACTATGCCATATAGTGACGTAGTGAGACGGCGGGAAGTAGGAGGTGGGTGAAGTTATTCTTACTCCTTAACTAATAACCTTACTCATAGACTTGATTCATTCTCTGTATTTCTTGGTACACTTCACGCTGAAGTGATTTTGGTGAGATTACTTTTACATTTGCTCCGTGGCTCAATACCCTTTTTATCAACTCCTTGAAGTCAGCGGCCTTGAATTGCAGTAAGAGTGAGCCATCTCTTTTTACTGTCATTTTCTGCTCCGGATGCCAGATCTGTTCTTGTATCCATGCTGAGACTGACGGGGAAAATTGTAAGCATATGTTTTGTGTCTTACCTCCTTGGATGATGCCGAAGTGTTTTCGCGTAAATGCTTTGATCGGCGGCAGGTCATTAGGCAGGTGGACTTTATCATCGCTTGAACTAATGGCTCGGATTCTTGACAGGGCAAAGTCCCTCATTGCGTTTCGCAGGGTGCAGAAGGCGATTACATGCCAGCTTCCCATATATTGAATTAGGTGAAGGGGCAGGATGATCCGCTCTGTTTCCTTATTTGAGTGGGGCGAATAATAGGAGAGGGAGAGAGGGTTTTTTCTGAACAGGGAGGTGACTATTGCGGTAAAAAACTTCTCGTCAACTTTAGCGTACTCGATGTTTTTGACCGATATCTTTTCTGATATTTCCTGAAAACTTAATCTGCCGTCAACTGATTGCCGGTTGAATATTTCTTCGAGCAGGGAGCAGAGTTTGTTCTTAGTATCAATATCAGGTATGGACGATGCGAGTCTTACCGCAAGTGAAAGGGCGACAATGTTGTCTTCATTGAACCAGATGGAGGGGAGCTCATAGGATTTGTCTAAGTAATAATATCCTTTGTTTAGGAAATCATATTCAAGAGGCGCATGAATTCTGTCTCGCATGAACTCGATGGTGCGTTGGGCAGTGCGGGGTGATATCTCAAATTTATTACAAAGGTCCCGTGAGTTGGGATACTTCTCCGATTTCACCCTGCTGTGAAACCACATGAATCTCTCTAAATTAAGCTGGTCACCCATAAGGAAAACTACGAATTGCTAATGATTTCTATAATCATCCTACCAGGCCGAAGATTATGTCCCGCTCGTCGATATTAACCCGGTCGATGCGTATGTTCACTTCCTGGCCCACATCAAAGGACCTGTGTTTACGACTGCCTGTTAAGCGGTAATTCTGCTCATCGAAGTGGTAGTAGTCGTCACCCAGTGAGGAGACATGTAGGAACCCCTCAACAAAAAAGTCTTTGAGTGTTATCTTTAAGCCGTGGGAATTAATGTTTGTCACAATGCCGGCATACTCTTCTCCGACCTTGTCTTTCATGAACCAAACCTTCATGGCACTCACGATCTCCCGCTCTGACTCGTCTGCCCTTCTTTCTGTATTTGAAGAGCTGACAGCAATTTCTGGCAGGATTTGTTCCAGGTATTCAATTCTCTTTATAGGGAGAGTATCTTTACCCAGTGATTCTTTCAGTATCCTGTGAACTACGAGATCAGGGTACCGTCGTATTGGAGAGGTGAAGTGTGAGTAGCATTTTGATGCAAGTCCGAAGTGGCCGATGTTCTCTGTTGAGTATTTTGCCTGCTTGAGTGAACGGAGCAGGATGATATTCATGAGGGATTCTTCGGGTGTCCCCTTTGCCTGGTCCAAAATCGAGTGGAAGGCCTCAACACCTGAATGTTTTATATTTAAACCAAATGCTTTGAAGATGGGTTTTATTTGGTCGATTTTTCCGGAATCAGGTTTGTCATGTACTCTGTAAAGCGCAGGAACGCCGATTTTTTCAAGGTGGGAGCCGACGGCCTCATTTGCCAGTATCATGAACTCCTCTATCATCATATGGGCCAGGTTGCGTTCCGACTTTAAGATTGACTCGGGACGGCCTTGCAGGTCAAGTAGTATTTCCGGTTCAGGCAGGTCAAAGTCGAGGCTGCCACGCGCTATCCTCTGCGTTCTTAGTATTGCACAGAGTTCTTCCATTAACTCCAGGTTCTCGAGCAGGTAGTTGTAGTTATCTCTTTCTTCCGGGTCTTTGTCTACAAGTACTTTTTTTACTGACGTATAGGTAAGCCTCTCGTTGCTATGGATGAGACTGGGGTAAAACTTTTTGTCCGTTATATGGCCATTTGCATCTATGTGCATTTCAGCGGTGAATGTGGGCCTGTCCTGTTTCGGAACAAGACTGCACAAATTGTTCGAGATGTTTTCAGGGAGCATGGGGATGACGCTTCCCGGAAAGTAGACGCTTGTACCTCTGGTCCGTGCTTCGAGATCGAGCACCGAGTCCCATGGGACGTAGTGACTGACATCGGCAATGTGCACATAGAGGACGTAGGCCTTGCCTGCCCGGTGGATTGATATCGCATCATCAAAGTCCTTAGCAGTTTCACCGTCAATTGTGACGGTAAGCATTTTGCGGCAGTCTACTCTTTTGCGTACTTGCGTGATCTCTTTCAAAGATTTTGCTTCGGTAATCACAGCGGTCGGGAATTTACGTGGAAGTCCCTGCTCTTCGATTATGAACTCTACCTCGTGGGACGGCTCAAGTACGTCAGGCAGGACTTTTAGGATTTTTCCCTCAGGAGGTTTTGCTCCGGAAGGGTAAGACGTAATCTCAACAGTAACTGTATCGCCGCGTTTGGCCTTGCCTATATTCTGTGGGCCGATTAATATGTAAAACGGGATCTTTTTGCCCTTGGGCTTTACGAAATAGGCATTCTGCTCATGGCACAACTCTCCAACGATTTTGGTCTGCCCTCGCTCAAGTATTTTAATTATGGTGCCTTCTCTTCTGGCCTGACTCTCCACCCGTGATACGACTTTGTCCCCTGACATAGCGCCCATTGTCTTTCTTGGTGGAATGAAGAGGTCGCGATCCCCAGACTTTTCCGGCATGACAAATCCGTATCCGTCTCTATGGCCGTCAAATGTGCCGGTCACCAGGTTCATTTTATCGGAGAGCCCGAAATTGCCGGATTTAGTCTTGTGGATCTCTCCTGTTTTCGTTAATGTTCGCAGGGCCCTCTTGAGAGATTGAAACTCTTTTTTCTTTATTTTGAGAGAGCCGGCCAGCTCAATAAAACTGACAGGTCTTGATGTTTTTTTCTTTAGGTACTTAAGTATGGCTTCTTTGTCTTTAATGTTTTTCGGAATCATAGTGGTGATTATAACATGAAAGCTCCCAGGTTTTAGCAGAACCGACAACCCTATATACATTAGCGAGGGTAATCTGAAATTCTATGACATAGAAACAGGGGGGCACTCTTTATTCGCGAAATTATCGCACTTTTTTTAGTTAGAAAATATATTGTTTGTGCCGAATATAAAAGCTCCGGCTATTTGGAAGGTTTTAGTGTCTTGGCTATGATCTCATTAACCATTGCTTCAACGGTTGCCTCTTCAGGCATTATACTTACTTTTAGTCCCGCCTTCTCAACGGCTTTTGCCGTCACGGGTCCGATTACTGCTATTGAAACGTCTTTTAGTAAATCGAGGGCATCGTCTTCCATTAACTCAATGAAATTGTTAAAGGTCGCTGCGCTAGTGAAAGTTGCGATAGATATTTTCCCTTCCTTAAAAAAACGCTTAACTCTCTTTCCCTGGTAGTCAGGTTTGATTGCTCTGTATGCAGTGGGCGTATCGATTTCTCCGCCTAGTTCACGTACTTTTTGCGGAAAGACCTCTCTGGCTGTTTCTGCTCGAGGAAGGAGTAGTTTTAAGCCTTTGATTCCCTTTTCCTGGGTCTCCTGTATAAATGCATCTACCAGGCCTTCCGCATTAAAGCTTGCAGGGACAAGGTCGACCTTGATTCCGTATTTATTAATTTCTGCTGCGGTTTTGGAGCCAACCGCGCATATTTTGATACCTTTTAAATCGCGTATGTCTCTGTCTATCTGAAGGAGTCTTCTGAAGAAGAAATTTACTCCATTTGCACTTGTCAGTACTATCCAGTCATAGGAGTCAATCTTTTGTATTGCATTATCAAGATCTGTCCAGTCTTCAGGGGGGGCTGTTTTTATAGTATGAAACTCGACTATTTCAGCGCCCATCTCTCCCAAAGGTTCAAATCCGACTGCATGTTCTCTTGTGACGAGGACACGCTGCCCGAATAATGGCTTCTTCTCAAACCATTTAAGTTTTTCTCTTAATTTAACGACGTCCCCGACGATCATCACGGCAGGAGGTTTAATCTCATTTTCCCTGACCAGCTCAGCCATGTTGCTTAAGCTGCCGACAAGGGTTGTTTGATCCGCCCTGGTTCCCCACCTTACCACTGCTACAGGTGTTTCCGGGCTTCTGCCGTTTTCAACGAGCTTCTTACAGACCTGGGCGATATTCTTAACAGTCATGAGGAATACGATTGTGCCAACACCTGTCGCAAGTTTGGCCCAGTCAATTGAACTCTCTTTTTTTGTCACATCTTCATAACCCGGAACTACTGCAAATGATGATGAATATGATCTGTGGGTCAGAGGGATTCCGGCGTACGCGGGTGCTGAAACTGATGAACTGATGCCAGGGACTACCTCAAATTCTATCCCTTCATCAACCAGTACTTCTGCCTCTTCACCGCCCCTACCGAATACAAAGGGGTCACCTCCCTTGAGTCTGCAGATGGTCTTGCCCTCTTTGGCCTTCTTAACGAGGGTCAAGTTGATATTGTCCTGAGTCATATCGTGCTGACCTCCACGTTTGCCGGCGTAGATCAGCTCTGCTTTATGGTCAATGTAATTAAGGACCTGAGCATTTAGATGGAAGTCATAGACGACTACATCTGCTTTTTGAAGACACTTCAGCCCTTTTACTGTGAGAAGTCCGATGTCTCCGGGGCCTGCGCCTACTATGTATACTTTTCCTGTCATGGTTTCATAAGATCAGCAGTGATGCTGATGTATAACTGCGCAAAGATTGAATTAATCAATTAGAGCTCCAAAGGTTTTTTGAATGATACTTTCTCTAAGGACATCATGTTGCTGGTTTAGGACGATATGATTGTCGCAGAAGTATTATATTTTAATCCTGACTACATCCAATGCATTCACAATCGTAGTGCCGAAGTGAATGCATGACTAAACAATGAGGGCAATGGAATTAGATGTTAGTGTTTACCATCTCCCGTAATTCTTTGCCGACCTTAAAGTAAGGGACTTTCTTTGGCGGAACTTCAACCGCATCACCGGTCTTAGGATTTCTAGCTTTCCTGGAATTTCTGGCGCGAAGTTTGAAGTTTCCAAATCCCCTGATTTCAACTTTGCCTCCCTTTGCGAGGGCTTCTTTTATGCTTTCAAATAGGGTTTCAACTACAACTTCCGTTTGCTTTTTTGAGAGACCCTCAACCTTTTCTGAAATTTTTTCGATCAGAACAGACTTTGTCATAATACCCCTCCTTAATAAGATAATGATTAATATATGTTAATCATTATTTTGACTATTATAAAGTAAATAAATATTTTAACTGTATGCCCGAAAACACGTTGTGTATCAGTTTTCCAGGAAATTCGCCCTTGATGTAATCAAGTATCCCGAATTTCTCCTCTTTTGTTACTACCTGGGGCTCACCTTTTATTCCGGTTAATTCCCCTGCTAACATTATAGCATCTTGCAGAGTGCCTATCTCATCAACAAGACCGACTTCTTTGGCCATCCTGCCGGAAAAGATGCGTCCGTCCGCCAATTTTTTAGTCTCCTCAAACGAGATGCCTCTTGAGTCGGACACGGCCGTAATAAATTGGTCGTGTACATCATCCATTACAGTCTGGAGGATCTCCCTTTCTTCAGGAGGTATTGTTCTGTACATTGAAGCTAGATCTTTATGCTTCCCGCTTTTTATTACCTGAGCTGTGACGCCTATTTTATCCATTAGTCCTTCTACATTCGGTATTTCCATTATAACACCGATTGAGCCGGTCAGTGTCCCGGCATTTGCCACTATTTTGTGAGCAGGCGCTGCAATGTAATATCCGCCTGAGGCCGCTACTGACCCCATTGAAACAACGATCTTCTTCTTTTCTTTTATCTTGAGTATCTCAGAGTATATTTCCTGTGAAGGAGCGACTGCGCCGCCGGGGCTGTCTACTCTGATTACTATGGCCTTAATGGAATTGTCTTTTGAGTATTCCTTTAACTCATCAATCGTGTCTGTTGAGTCGAGGATTACACCCACGACCCGTACCAGTGCTATCTTTTCGCCCAAGGGACTCTTGTTTGAAAAGGTCAGCAAAAGGCTGAGGGCCGCGATTACGACAAAAACAATTGCAAAGAAAATTAAGACCTTTTTCAATTTATTTGCTCTCTATAAAAGAACTTTCGTTTATAAATACTGAACAATGGGTTTATGCAGAGCATTAGCTCATCATTGTTCTTAAACTGAGATCTATTTTTCTCTCTTCTGTATTCATGTTGATTATCCTTGCAGATAATTCAGCGCCAACCTCATATATTTCTTCCAGCTTTTCATCCTGTTTTTTATCAATCTCAGAGATGTGTAGAAGGCCTTCAATGCCGTTATCAAACTCTAAGAAGAGACCAAAGTCGGTAATATTTGAGATTTTGCCATTCACAGTATCGCCAAGGCTGTACTTGCTAGGAATTTCATCGATCCAAGGATCAGTGGTCAGCTCTTTGATTCCTACGGATATTCTTTCCTTTTCCGGTTCAATGTTTAATATCACTGCTTCAAGCTCCTGCCCTTTCTTGAGCACATCTGAAGGATGCTTTACTCGCTTCACCCAGGATATGTCCGAGATATGAAGAAGGGCATCTATCCCTTCGTCCAGGCTGATGAATGCTCCAAAGTCCGCAAAGCTCTTAACTGTTCCGGAGATTTTCTGTCCGACGGTGTATTTGTCTTTGACCGTTTCCCAAGGGTTTGGCTTAAGCTGCTTTATGCTGAGCGATATTTTTTTATCGTTTCTGCTTACTTTTAGTATGGCGGCTTCGACCCTGTCACCTATAGAAAAGTACTTTGATGGTTTAATAGATTTTTCAACCCAGTCCAGTTCCGTAACATGGATAAGTCCTTCAACTCCCTCTTCAAGTTCAATGAATATGCCGTAATCAGTGGTGTTGATGACTTTTCCGGATACTTTAGTTCCTGCGGGATATTTTTCTTCTACAGTCGTCCATGGATCTGGCTTTTTCTGTTTATATCCGAGAGTGACTTTTTGTGTCTCCTGGTTATATGTCAGAACAATTACTTCAACTTTGTCGCCTATGCTGAACAGCTCACCAGGGTGGCTGATTCTGCCCCAGGACATGTCTGAAATATGGAGCAGGCCGTCAATTCCGCCGAGATCGATAAATACGCCATAGTCTGTGAGGTTTTTGACGATACCTTCTATAATTACACCCTCTTGAAGTGTAAGTAGGGTCTTTTCTCTGAGTATGCCGCGTTCCTCTTCCAAGAGTACGCGCCTAGAGACAATTACGTTGGCGCCTTTATGTGTAAGGTTCAATACTCTGAACGTAAAGGTCTGGCCAATGAGTGCATCAGTATTTTTCGGGGCTTTAAGGTCTATCTGTGATCCGGGGAGGAACGCGCTGATTCCGCCGATATTGACTGTCATTCCGCCTTTGACTTTGCCTGTGATCTTGCCGTCTACCGCTTCATTTTTCTTGAAGGACTCTTCGATCATGTCCCAGGTCTTTACGCCTTCAGCTTTTTGTCTTGATAGTTTTACGAAACCGTTTGCATCAGTTAGTCTCTCAATGAAGACTTCAATTTCGTCCCCAGGGTTCATGCTCTCATCTTCTACAAGCTCATTTATGGGAATAAATCCCTCACTCTTGGAGCCTACGTCAACAATGACGCCATCATTCTTTACAAGCATAACCGTTCCTTTGGTTATTTCACCGGCTTTCAATCCCTTGAAAGTATCGGCATAAAATTTTTCGAGATCATTCATTTGTAATTCCATAATTAATTATTGTACTCCTCCTAGAAATTTCCTCAATTTTTGCAACCACTTCATCTATTAACCATTGGGGAGTTGAGGCTCCCCCGGTAATACCTACTTCCTGTACATCACTAAACCAGCTTTCTTTGATTTCACCGGATGTTTCTATGTGATATACTTTAGCACAAACGTCTCCAGACAGTTTGACCAGTTGGTTTGTGTTTGCGCTGTTTTTCCCCCCAACAATTATTATCAGGTCTACCCTGCGTGCTAAATCTCTTGTTTCTGTTACCCTCTGGGAAGTGGAGTCACATATGGTATTGTGAATCTTTACTTCCCGAGCAGAACTAATTACCTCCTGTACAACTTCCTTGAATATCTCAAAAGACTGTGTCGTCTGGACTATGATGCCCACCTTTTTCTTTAAGTGAGGAAGGTGTTCAGCATTGTCCGTTACTACAACATCAGGCCCTGCAAAACCGATCAATCCCCGAACCTCAGGATGGTCACGATCTCCTATTATAAGGACCTGATACCCTTCGTCTCTTAAACTTTGTGTGAAATTCTGAGCTTTCTTTACAAAGGGGCACGTTGCGTCGATAACATTATACCCCATTTTAGTAGTTTCAACATAGACCTCAGGCGATACGCCGTGAGTTCTTATGATTATTGTCTTAATATCCGGGGATGTTAACGTCTCAACGGTGTGAATTCCTTCGTCTTTCAGCTTGTCAACAACCTGAGGGTTATGAATTAGGGGGCCATAGGTGAATACGCCTTTTTTCCCTTCTTTTGCTAGGTCAAAGGTAATGTCAATGGCCCTTTTTACGCCGAAACAAAATCCGGCCTTTTTAGCGACTGTTATGTCCATACTCTTCTTTTAACTTCCTGATTTCTGAAATAATTTTATTGCTTATGTCTTCGTGCAATTCATTGCCCCGTTTGTCGTCTTTATTAGTAGTCAAAGTATAATATATTGGACTACCAAATACTATAGTGATTTTTGCTCTTTTCAACCACTTTGCACTCACAGGTAATGCAGTGTCGCTCCCAATAATAAGTGTGGGTATGATTGTTGCCTTCGAAATGCTGGCAACCATACCGATTCCCCTTTTCCCTTCCATAAGTTCGCCGGACTCGCTACGTCTACCTTCTGGAAACATAATTAATATTTCTTTACTTTTTAAGCGCTTAACGGCCTGTTTGATTGTTGATGGGCGGGGCTTGTCCCGGTCGACAGGGAATGCAGCGCGTCTTATTAGACTCCGAAGTACTGGAACTTCAAAGAGTCCTTTTCTGGCCATGAATGTGCCGTTTTTTGGCAGGACCGCACCAATGAGGGGTGGGTCGAGGTAACTGATATGGTTTGGCGCGATAATAACACCCTCATCAAGAGGTATATTTTCTCTACCCTTGACCTCCAGTCCACCATTAAGGAAAAAAATTATCTTTATGAACAGTGCTACTGATTTGTATAGTAATATGTAAAGAATATCTATCATTAATTATTTTTCTATGAAGTCTGTGAAATCTGTGGATTTAATTCTTCAGATTCGCAATTATCTTATCTGCTACCTCATCTATCGTTAAATTCGTTGAATCTATATAAATCATGTCATCGGTTCTTGCTAATGGGGATGTCTCCCGCGTGGAATCCCTCTCGTCTCTCTTTCTAATGTCGTCAATGGTATCTTCAAGAGTTAAAGCCGGGTTTTTGAGCTTCAGCTCTTTATGTCTTCTTCTCGCCCGTTCCTCAATTCCTGCGTCAAGATAAAATTTATTGATTGACTCAGGGACAATTGCTGTGCCAGCATCCCGGCCTTCTATTACCACTCTGCCTCTGAGGCATATTTCTCTCTGGATTGAGAATAACCCTTCTCTCACAACGGGCCTGGCGGAAACCTGAGAGCTTAACTCTCCAATCTCACCGGTGCGTATTGCTGAAGAGATGTCTGTTCCATCTGCAAATATTTTTTCATGATCAAAGGTTATTTTGATGTCCTCTGTTATTTGCTTCAGGGCTTCATCATCGTCTGTGCGTACTTTTTCTTCTCGTGTTTTCCACGCAACGGCTCTATATAATGCTCCGGTGTCGAGGTATGTGTAACCGAGTTTCTTTGCAATTAGTTTTGATATTGTGCCTTTGCCAGACCCTGATGGGCCGTCAATGGTGACTACTTCTTTCACTGTATATCCCCCGTTAAACTATCCAGCAGTTCAATGAATTTCGGAAATGATGTATTCACACAGTCAGTATCATTAATAATACTCTCGTCCTTTTCCGTCAGCCCTGCGATTATCATGGACATGGCAATTCTATGATCGCCGTAGCTTGTCGCAGCGGCAGTGGCTAAATGTTCCTTGCCTTCAATCGTGAGACCGTCTTGAAACTCTTCAATGGGTACACTCATCTTTTTCAGCTCTGCTGCCATTGCAGCTATTCTGTCAGACTCTTTGACTCTCAATTCTTCTGCGCCCGTTATAGTGGTTGTCCCTTCGGCTTTTGCTGCGGCTACACAGATAATTGGAAATTCATCAATTGCTGTTAGTAGCATTTCACCGTCAATGTTGATTCCTTTAAGTACGGAATGTTTGACGGCAATGTCCGCCACCGGCTCTCCTGAGACTTCCCGTGTGTTTTCAAGGGTAATGTCCGCACCCATTGCCCGTAGGATCTCAATGATGCCGGTCCGTGAAGGATTTATTCCTACGTTGCGTATCAGTAATTCAGAG
>PJEL010004149.1_pt1 | contig 12100 bp, 6 predicted proteins | sample 1853271 | NCBI WGS metagenome assembly PJEL01 (sample SAMN08108733, study PRJNA415343) | Invertebrate metagenome, whole genome shotgun sequencing project. | host: Globobulimina | place: Sweden: Gullmar Fjord | collected 2015-08 | reverse complement strand
ACTGCCATGATGATGTCGATGCGTGTAGGACCAATTATGCATTGCATGACCCAACAAAACACTGTATAACCAAGCGTTGCGCAAGCACTCGTGCCGGGCCAGCTATCGCTGGTATTGTATTCGATCGTGGTTGATCCATTACGATTAGCATCATCTGTAAAGTAATTTGTTACAGTTATTTGGCGGCAACTGCTGACCACAGCAGTATTCAACGTGACGGTTGTATCGGCTGGTATACAGCTTGGGGTCACGATGGGTCCTACGATTTGCGGATTGGGCCCGTTGAGTCCATCAGGATCGGTGAAGCTGATTCGATAATAGTAGGTTGATGATTCAGCGACACCGCTATCGACGCACCCTCGTGGACTTGATCCTGTGACACCGCTGCAAACCGGCGACCATGGCCCCCCTTGTGAAATCGCTCGCTCAAAATCTGAAGTACTGTCGCCATTTGCGTCGTCTGCAAACGGCGCAATCACTGTCACTTGAGCGCACGTTTGGTTATCTGCATAAGGGAGCCCTGGCGTTACCTCATCGGAAAGTGCAAGCAGCGGACCAAGAATCTGCGGATTGGCGCCATTGATGCCGTCTGAATCGCTGAAGGTCACCCGAAAAAAGTAAAGAATCGAGGGCGTAAGACCCGTGACTGTGCATTGGCGCGGCCCAGCGCTAGTCAAGCCACTGCAGGCCGGAGTGCCAGGCCAGCTATTCTCAACGTTGTACTCCACCGTTGTCCAACTGTTTTTATTCGTGTCGCCAACAAAAGGCGCGCTGATGGTAATTTGAGAACTGGAATCAGAATACGCCTGCGGGACGCTCGTACTTGTCGCGGGTTCATGAGCCGCCGCCGAGCTGCTTTCGGATCTGACCTGGCTTTGCTCCTGATATGCACTTGGTGTGCCTGCCAGCAGAACAAACAATACCGCCAGCACTCCTGCCAAAATAAGAAATCGGCTCGGCCGCAGGTCAGTCAGAAGGCGTTCTTTCATGGTGCCTCCGCACCACTTCGACTCGGCATAAAATGCACTCCATGACATGTCCAGCACTGAACACTGTTGTTGCTATCGAGCCTCAAATCATTCCAATTGTTACCGTCGCCCGGCGCACCTTGTTCACTGCCGTCAGCGTCGAGCGGCACCGACCGGTCATAAGCCCGGCCGTTGGCGTTGAGAGCAACGCCAACCGGATGGCTGCGCGGCGAGGCGGCCGAATAGGTCCGTACAGCGATGTGATCCATCGCCCAGTCGCGGTGACAATCACGGCAAAAGGCGTCACCGCCGCTATTGTTCCCAGCATCGAGAGGCACCCTAAGAAACGCCCATGACGCATAGAGTTCCCATTCTTCCTCAAGCTCGTACGATCCAGCGGCAAAGGTAATGGTGACCCCGTTGTCGAGAGCAATTCCGACGCCGGCGGTTTGAGATGAACTCCAGACTGACCAGTCGTTTTCATCGAGTGTTTTGCGGTACTGAAACTCCGCCGTAGCCTCAGTGCCTGGGTTGAGTATCTTGACGTGGTACCAGGATCCTCGCTCTCCGTCGAAGGTTCCGCCAGCTGATAGCGTGCCTGTGCTTCCTCGGCTCGTCAGCAGTTGTGGTGAACTAATTCTTGGTGTGCCGCGGTTTGACGAGATTGCTGAATGCTGGTTGTGACATGTAGAACATACGATGTTTCCACCCATAGTACGGACTTGCATTTCTGGATTCTGAGGAGCCTGAGCGCCACAATCCTGGTTCACCATAGAACGGTCGAATGCGTGAGACGTTCCTTTATTTCCAGGCTCCGCCAAGTCAGTCGTGCTGATCGGTAGTTCACTTGCCAGCCCTCCTGGGCCGTGACAAGACTGACAGAGATTCACATTCGAGGCCGAGTTGCTCAAGGAAGCACCCGACGCCTGATGTGTCACGTGGCACGGATTCGTGCAATTCATCGTCATCACGTTTGACGACCAGTGAGGGGGATCAGAAGCGAGAAGAAGAGACGAGCAGATTCCCACAACTAAACAACACCACAACAGCTGCACGCGTCGCCGTCTGATAGATCGGTACACGGGGCGCCGTTTCTTTACGGCCATACGACGGTCCCATGGAGCTGCGCCTCAGCGCTTTCGAGAGAATTCGGGATCATCACTCGTGCAGAAACTGAGCCTTCGTTCAGGGTGCGCATGGTCATCATTACGACGCATTCGTTTCCGGGCTGGAGGGTCGCCCAGCTGCAACCATCACGTATGATCATGAAATTGACATCCGGGTCATCAATCAGGGCAAGGTTGTCCAAATAGACCACAGATCCGGAATGATTCGTAATTCTTAATGTCAGAGTTTCTGCTATGGCGCCGAGTTTTGGGTTCCCAAAATCGAAAACCTCCGGGAATACGTTCAGTCTTTTTCCTGATGTCCAGTTCAATAAATTGCCACTTTCAAATCCGTCTGCAAAGATGAGGTCAGCATCCCCTGTTCCGTAGAGAGTTATCGTAGACTGCAGCCCAAAGCTCCCCAAAACCTCGAATTCGGCAGAACGCGAACCTGCGTCTTTTGGCGCGAATTCGACCTGAATCTCACACATATCTCCCGCTGCAAGAGACAATCCGCCACAGCCGTCCTCGCTCACCGAGAAGTCCGCAGGATTTGCACCGTCAATACCACTGAATACCACCGCGAAGGTCTCCGTGCCCGAATTGTGGACCGTCACTGTACCCCACCAGCTCTCACCTAGCAGCACCTCACCGAAATCAAGGTGAGGTGGGTCGATCGTGAGTTCCATCTCAATCCCCCGGCCTGATAGCGGAATGGTGATGGGTCCGTCGATGGAGTTGCTGTTGATGACAAGTGACCCATTTCGATCACCTCGATCCGTTGGCAAGAACGAAACCTGGACCTGACATGATCCACTACCACCCAGCACTTCAGGGCAATTCGAATTGAGTAAAAAATCGCCGTTGATTTCGAGACCTTGGATTTCCATTGGGGCGGTACCTGCATTCGCAAGAACTACGGTACTTTCATTGCTGACCGTTCCTACATCCTGGCCGGGAAAACCGAGAAATCCTGGCGCAGCGAGGGCTCGCGGCGGAACTACTGAATAACCAGATAGCATCACAGGGAAATCCCCTACTGCTGTGTTAATCAGCAATTCACCACTCTGCCAGCCTCTTCCTGCGGCAATGAAGCGTACAGAAAGCGAACATGAGTCACCCGGCGCGACGCCATAATCGCAGCCGTTGGTGAGGTCAAACGGGCCCTGGATCGAGACTTCCGAAAGGCCAAGTATTGCACTGCCGCTATTAGTCACGTCCACCTGCATAGGCGAGCTCGTGGTCCCAACGGCTTGTTCATCAAAAGACAAGTGATCCACAGAAATCGTTGCCTCCGGAGCTGGCCAGTCGATCACTGGAGCTGCACTGGTCTTGAAGATTTCGAGCCGCGATGAGTTGACAGATGCAACAATCAGTCTCTGAAAGCCCGGCGCCAGAGCCAACCCGGCTGGCGATTTGAACTGTCCAAGTTTTTCACCGTAGGTCCCAATGACTTCCAGCGGTTGGCCGTCAGGCAAAAAGACCTGGACCCAGTCTTGGTACCTGTCCGAGGCGTAGATCAGCCCCTGCTCGTCGACAGCGACATCAGAGAGTTGCATGAACTCACCAATCGCGCCACCGGGTCCACCAAAGGAGAGAATGACATGACCTTCGAGATCAAAAACCTTGATTTGGTGATGCCCCGTATCAGCAACCACAAACGCGCCATTCGGAGTCGTAGCAAGTCCGAGGGGGCTCCTCAACTGATCGGATTCATCTCCTACAGAACCGAAAGACGAAATCTGTTCACCCGTTTCGTCGAAAACAGTAACCCGGGCGAAGCGCCGGCTCAGCACAGCATATCGGCGCCTGACCATATCGACCGCGACAGCCGACACTTCGCCGATCAGATACTCAGAATCTAGTTCAAGAATCTCGCTGCCAGATGGATCAAGAATTCGCGCACCGCTTGTCTCTCCGACCAAAAGATTATCTTCCCAGTCAACTGCCACTGCAATCACGTGCGGGGCCGAAATCCGATGTGAAAATGCACCGTTTTCAAGGCGAAGAATAGTGATCCCACCGCTACCACGGTCAGCGACGAAGATGTCTCCCTTCGAGTTCACTGATACACGCTGCGGTGTAACCAAACCATTGAGGAAGGTCTGGTGTGCATGCGCACCGCTCACTGACACGGCTACTGAACCAATACCCTTCGCACCAAGTTCATCCGTCACTTCACAAACGAGTGTTGCTAAGCCAGGGGACGAAGCGAAGAAGGTCGCATCGGCGCCGGTTCCTGGGACCACCGTTCCGTGGTCGGCGCTCCACTGGTAGCTGAGGGCGTGACCATCAAGATCCGAGGCAAAACAGCTGAGTTCGCTCAGCTGATCAGGGTAGAGCTGTGATGGAGCTGCGGTCACCTCTTCGATAACAGGTGCTTGATTTGGTTCCGAAAGCACCTGCACAAAAACCGTTCCGGTGATCGTTTGCCGTCCGCCACACATCCAGCTGCCACTATCAGCAAGGGAGAGCTCGATCTCATAAACTCCCTCCTCGGCCGGCGCCTGCCATAACACTGAAGCGATATACGGTGAAGCACCCACTCCGTTGGCCTCAGAAATAATGAACCCGGCTGATACGGTCCACGTCGTTAAATCAGGTCTGAGATATTGCCCACAACCCGAGCTGCAAACGTCCCCACAATCCGGATCGTGGGCGTGGACTTCGAGGGTGACCTCACCTTCGGGCGCTACTACTTGCGGCGAAGCGATGAGTGAATCGATGATCGGCGGACTGTTGGCATATACCGCAACCGGCAGCAATAGCGCTCCAACAATTCCAATCAAATAGGCCAACAGTTTGTTACTGTAACTTTCGGCGGCCACGTTGATGCTATTTGGAAGTTGCAAAACAAACCGACGGGACGGAGTCCGTCCAATGCTGGATATTGCTCTTGATCCCGCGAGTTCCTTCATGCGAAGGTCATCTCGTTGCAATACCTGTGCCCTTGAACCGTTCACGCGCCCAACAAAAACTGCAAAGAAGCGACATCGTCATCCAATCGGGTTGTGGCTGAATCATTCATTTCCCTTAGGGCCCACGCGGAAATAACTTCACATTTTCGAGGGGCATCTATACCACATCTTCGGTCTGCACTCAGTCGCGAAATTCTCAACGTAGGCCGAGCTACGCCTCGGATTTCGCTCAGTCGCGCAGACCAAATATGCGGCAGATCTGTCCACAGAAAATGCCAAGTTATTTCTGCGCGGACCCTTAGCAACCACATTCTCCACTTTCCTAATCTGAAGTGCAATGAAGTCGCGGGGAATCTTTTCTCAATTTCGACTGCTCATTCATGCAGCGATCCAATTGGGCTATTTGGCCCATATCGTTGCATGATTCGGGCCTCTTGGCCCGCCCGCCTTTGAAAACTCCGGCGGCGTTATTCGAATCGTATGTTTCGTTTTTAGATAGTGGTAATCTAGTCTTGAAATAGACACTGAGATGGAAATGAATTCACAGTGCGGTATTACGGCGCGTATTCGTCACGTTCCCGGGCATCACAGAAGTTGGTTCAGGATGACGACGGACACACGGAGAGAGAGTCGTCTTCGGCCGAACGGCGGCGAATACGAAGGGCCTGGGCGAGCATGATCAGACGAATCTACGAGGTTGATCCGTTGCTCTGTGAATGTGGGGCCGAGATGGAGGTCATTTCATTCATCACGGAGTATCGGGTGGTCATCAGGATTCTGGAGCATGTTCGGAATAGGCCCGATTCCAAGGGGCGTGCGCCGCCGGGTTGAGGGTTGATCAGAATTTACGATCAAGAATCGAGGATTTCCTACTGAGCGGGGTCAGGAGTGATCTGCCCAAAATCGCCGGATTGGGCTGAAATCTATTGATAGAGAGCGTTTCGGAAAGCCATGCAGCTCCCCTGAGGGGCTCTCCAGGACCTGGAGAGCCCCTCAGGGGAGCTGCATGGCTTCGTCTGGATGTGTTTTGATACATTGGTGTTGGGTACTGAAAAGGAAAACACTATCGTTCGTCTCGCCGGTTGGCTACCCAGCACCCGCTTTCTAGTTCTCCGTGATCGTTCAAAACAACGAACCGGTGCCGTTCCTCGCCGCAATCCACACCGACGGTCCACCTCTTTTCCCCGATCTTCTTCTCAGTCACGCCGTTCCGCCAATGTTCAAGAAACATATGCGCTTTCGAAGAGCACTAGATTCGATCTCGACGCTCAAGAAAAACAAGTTCGACCGCATTGAAGCTCTGGTGTCCCTTATTCCTGTGGCCTATCGATTCGGCCGGGGACCAGCTAAAGTGTCTTTAGAGCCATGAATGCTTTAAATGATATCACCCTTGAGCCTGCCTGCAGTTCTACCGGCGATCCCTGGGAGCGATTAACCCTTCTGGCTGCAGCCGTGGGGGTATTCTCCTACCTGATCTGTGAGATCTACTCCCTCGATGTCTGGTGGCAGATCACGATCGGCCACGATATTCTCCGAACAATTCATATTCCAACTCTCGATCGGTACACTGCCGCCGGTCTCGGCTTGCCCTACCACGACTCGCACTGGCTCTTTCAGGTTCTCCTGGCCGGATGGCACTGGACTTTCGGCATGGTCGGTGTACAGCTTTTTATTATGTTCCTTTGGGGGGCCATCCTCACTCTTGTTTATCGTTCCTGCCGAGCTTGGGTCTCGGTTAGCTCGGCGGCCGCCTTGACGTTTCTGACAGCGATGGCCTCGAGTGAACGCTTCCTTCCTCGACCCGAGTTGTTTACCTTTTTCGGAATCGCAGGGATGTACTTCCTCCTTCAACGGAAGGCCTATCGGCGCCGTGCCGGGCTGGTCGCTATTGCCGTTCTTCAGATTGTCTGGGCCAACACCCACGGTCTGTTCGTTATTGGCCCGTTTATGGTCGGCTGCTATTGGGCGGCCGCGTGTAAGAAAAAACTCAAAGGCGACGATTCGGATATTAAGCTCATCAGCAAGGGTCTAGCGACAACAGTGGTCGCCACTCTTGTTTCTCCCTTCCCAATTGAAGGATGGAAATATGCTTTCCTGCTTGTTGCAGAGGTGGGCCAAAAGAAAGCCGCTGTTTTTGGGTCCCTCGGAGAACTCAGTCCAACCTTCGGCCACGCAGCACGATCAGCCCCCGCATTCTGGTTTTTTTTGATCCTCTTGGCAACCTGTGTCGGTAGCGTTGTTCAACTGACGCGCCAGAAGAGATTCTCGCCGCGCCTTCTTATCCTCCTTGGCCTGACGGCGGCAGCGATGACTGGTCGCCGCAATACCGTTCTGTTTGCAATCGTTGCTGCGCCCATTCTCGCGGAGACGATGGCTTCGTTTCCTTCTTTTTCCGTAAGATTCCGACGGGCTAGCATAGTTGTGACCGCGGTGTTTATGTTTGGTTGGGCCTGGTACCCTGTTTCGGGCAATTATTACGTCAAGATGGAAGTGCCCGCCAGATTTGGCCTCGGTGCCACTCCCTCGTTTTTCCCCCACGATTTGCCGCATTTCCTCGACTCGATCGGTTTCAGCGGGAATATTCTGAACTCAAACACGCTTGGAGGATTCTGCTCCTTTCACGGGTTTCCTGAAAGACTGCCCCTGACTGACGGACGATGGGAGATCCATGACCCGGCGGTCCTCGACAGCATCATTGAGCGATCCAGACAGTCCAATTCATGGAGAGAATTGGTCTTTGAGTACGAAGTGCAAGGAATCATGCTCGCCCACACTTCCCCTGAGGCGAAAGCCCTTGTGCCAGATCTTCACAGAGCCCGTGATTGGCGTCTAGTGTACTTTGATGCCGCTGCATCGTTCTGGATCAAGAGAGAGACTCTTCCCGGACTCCCATCACTCGAGACCTCTGACCACTCACACCTCCCAAAACTGCGCCGTCCCGATGATGGGTTGATCCTGGGGGTGTTCTTGGCATTGCTGGGCGATTCATATCTTCAAATCGAGAACTTCAAACGAACCCTCGCATTTGGCGTCAAGCGTTCGTTCGTGCTTGAAAAACTCGGTGCTGCGCAGATCGATGTCAGAGATTACCCAGGAGCCGAGACGACCTTTTTGGCTCTGCTGGAACTCGACCCCGAGAACACCGCTGCATTGAACGAGTTGGCTTTCCTTTCGTATCAAGCAGGGGATTTGGACCGAGCAGAAACACTGATGGTCCAGGTCGTCAAGCTGGAACCCAACAACAATGAATACAGGGAGAACTACGAGAGGATACGGTCAGCTAAAGCTAACCGCCCAACTGTTCGCCAATTCGGAAACGATCAATGATCCACGGAAAGCACATCACAGTGGTTCTTCCGGCCTACAACGCCGAATGTACGCTTTCGAGAACTGTCAAAGAAATCCCACGGGAGGTTGTTGACGACATCATCCTCGTCGATGATGCATCTTCCGACGAGACTGCGGAACTCTCGCGGGAACTAGGTCTCCGGACAATTGTGCATGACGACAACCTTGGTTATGGCGCTAATCAGAAGACGTGCTACAGAGAGGCTCTGAAGGGTAGCGCCGAGGTTGTTATCATGCTCCATCCTGATTACCAATACACACCAAAGCTTCTCACGGCCATGGCCTCACTGGTTGCGATCGATCAGTTTGACGTGGTCCTTGGGTCCCGAATCTTATGCGAAGGGGCGTTGCGCGGTGGCATGCCGCTCTACAAATATCTGTCCAACCGGTTTTTGACACTCACGCAGAACCTCCTACTCGCCAAAAAGCTTTCCGAATACCACACTGGTTATCGAGCCTTCGCTCGCAGAGTTATCGAACGATTGCCCCTGGAAGAAAACTCCGACGATTTTGTCTTCGACAATCAGATGCTCTCCCAAGCGGTTTTTTTCGGGTTTCGGATTGGTGAGATTTCGTGTCCGGCCAGATATTTCGACGAGGCCTCATCCATTGGGTTCAGGCGCAGCATAACCTATGGATTCGGGGTTTTAGGAACTGCGGTTCAATATCGACTCAAAAAGATGAATCTGAGCCGGAGCCCAATCTTCTCTGACAACGGAAGGCGGTTGTCGTTTTGATCATAGATAAAGTTGGAGAGCAGGTGGGCAGCCCGCCCTACACGACCAGCAACCAGATCATCACACCGCCATGGGAAAAGGGCCTGACGGTCATCCTATGTCTATATTTCATCGCAAAACTCTTCTACTTCGCGTTCAATATTGCCCCCGGTATTCCACCTGATGAGATGACACATATTGGCGTTGTTGAACTTTATGCGCATGGCGGCTTGAGAATTCAAGATAACGCTGATTCTTACCCCCTGGGACTCGTCACCAGGACCCCGAACTTCTACTTTCTCGTCCTCGGCACCTTGAGTCGAGCCAACATCTTTTCGGTCGATCCTATCTATTTCCTACGAACAATCAACATTGTTTTCTCCATTGGTACGTTGTGGTTCGCACTGCTTCTGATGAGACGCTTCACAACAGATGCTGTGACGCGCCTTTTATTCCTGGCGATGTTTACCAATACCCTGATGTTCACCTTCCTCGGTGCTGCTGTCAGCTATGACAATCTTGTTAACCTTCTCGCCGTCCTTAGCCTATTCTCCATGGTTGAGTTCATTAAGAAACAAACGCCCGTGACGTTGCTCACCTTCGCGCTGTGGCCCCTTATCGGGGCATTGACGAAGATTTCTTTTTTGCCGCTCGGTCTGTTGCTCTTGATTGTCATTCTCGTCGAGAGAAAATGTCGCATTTTCGCTGAACTAAAGGCTCTAGGATACTCCATCGCGAAACGACGGCCAGCCGTACTGGTGCTGGCGGCGCTCGTCGCAACCGCACTCCTGGCCAATGTGATGCTGTACGGGGTGAATATCGTCAGGTATCACAAACTCATACCCTCGTGTGATCAGGTATTGGACCTCGATGTCTGTATGGAGTACAGGATTTTTGCCAAGGATTGGATTGTCGGGCAATACCGAAGCAACAACCTTTCTCTAAGCGAAGCGATGGAAAAAACCCTGTTGATCAGTCATCCTGGAGACCGTGACCACGCCCTCCGCCTTTTGCGGAACGAACAGCAGTACCAGACCTCTCCGCCAAAACCAATCCCGGTCTGGGACTACATGCACGCCGTGTGGATGCATGCCATGAAACCTTCGATTTTTGGTATTCAGGCTCACTACTCAATGCTCAGAGATCCTTGGCAGATGCTTCCTTTCAACTTGATTCTTTTTGCAGCCTTCGTCCTCTGGTTGAGGGGACTGAGCCTTTCGCCAGGCCACCGACTCTCGTTGTTGTTTTCGGCAATCGTACTCGGGTATTTCTTGATCCTGGTCGGATGGTACAACTACACGAACTACATCAGAAGCCATGCCATGTTTTATGGTGTTCAAGGTAGATACATTTTCCCTGTTCTTGTTCCAGCCTACCTGGTAATTGCTCAAGCCCTGGCCTGCCGTCAGCATGGAATTCTTAGAAGCGCATTTGCCCTGGTTGTAGCCATTATATTCCTCCTCGGCGACCTGCCTTTTTTTGTCAGCCATGCCTCCGCTGGCTGGTTCGGCAATCCGACATGAGCAAAGGATCCTGGTGATTGAGGCGCGCCGTCTCTGGCCTGTGGTTCGCCAAAACCGAATCCAGAGCGTGAGAAGGGGACACAGTTCTTATCGATGCAATGCTCAAGCTTCATGGTCGCGCCATGTCTGATGGGATCGTTCGCACGAGAGGCTGTTAACACCAACTGCGGGGGATCGGAAGAAGAGCACCCCTGTCCACGTTGATCTTCGCAGCAAGGGATCAACAAGGGTGGAATTAAACAGTGTCCCTTATTCCTGCCTTATTAGGAATCAACAAGGGTGGAATTAAACAGTGTCCCTTATTCCTGAGATCTTGATTGTAATGGAGAATACATTTTCCTTCTCATTCGGGTGCAGTTATTCTTATATTTGAAGAATGGTTTAGAAAACCCGTATGAGTGACTCAACATCGCCGAAGGTGGGCAAGAGTTTGATGGTATCTAAGGAGGTTTGAGATGGCATTCCGATTGACTCGTGTGATGATGATTCTGGTGAGTATCACAGTGTTGGCGTGGACAGCCGTTACGGCTGACACGGCTGGCAAGCGGGAAAGGAGGCCCAAGCCGCACGAGTATGGAACGATCCTGATCGATACTGCCTCGACCGCCAATGATATCGCTGCGGTCAAATTTCCTCACTGGCTTCATCGATCCAAGTACACCTGCCGTCTCTGTCACGTAGATATCGGGTTTGCAATGGTTGCTGGCGAGACCGGCATTACCGAAGTGGACAACCAACACGGTCTCTACTGCGGCGCCTGTCATGATGGAACTATCGCCTTTGGCCGGATAGAAGCCAAGAAGGGTGGGGAGGCGAAGGAAAACTGCGTACGATGTCACTCGGCCGGTCAATCCGTCGTCCCTCAAGTCGACTTCTACGTCTTCCGCAATGATTTGCCGCGCGAACGTTTTGGTAATAGCATCGACTGGGTGAAGGCCGAAGAAGATGGCATCATCAAACCGGTCGATATTCTCGCCAACGTTTCAATCGAGCGCGCCAAGCTCAAAAATCCAGAAGAAGAAGAGCTGACGGCGAAAGAAGTTACCATGCCAAGTATCTTATTTTCGCACGCGAAACATACAGTATGGAACGGATGCGAAGTATGTCACCCACAGATCTTCGGCGTAAAAAAATCCGCCAACCAGTATACGATGCAGGAAATTTTCGATGGCCTCTATTGTGGAGCGTGTCACGGAAAAGTCTCTTTTCCTAATGACGATTGCCAGCGCTGCCATACGGAGTCGGTCCTTTGAAAATGAAATGGATTCTTCCGGTCGTCGCTCTTGCGTTGGGGTTCGCAGCAACTTTCGTTGTCGCAGGTGTCTTTGATCTTCCAAAACCAGCTCCGCCCGACCGCTACGGTACCGTACTAATTGATCGGCAGGCCGCGACGGGCGCTTGTCAACCGGTCGTATTTTCGCATTGGCGCCATCGTGCGCGTTATAGTTGCCGGGTCTGCCATTTCGAGCTCGGATTCGAACTGCTCACCAATACCACCGAAATCACCGAGGAAGACAACCG
>PJEL010004148.1_pt1 | contig 12102 bp, 6 predicted proteins | sample 1853271 | NCBI WGS metagenome assembly PJEL01 (sample SAMN08108733, study PRJNA415343) | Invertebrate metagenome, whole genome shotgun sequencing project. | host: Globobulimina | place: Sweden: Gullmar Fjord | collected 2015-08 | reverse complement strand
ACCAATTGGTCGAAGGTTCGAATCCTTCACGGCCCACCACTTCCTTTAAGTGGCTAAAAATAAAGAAAGGTTGAAAAGATAGTAGCTCAGTTGATGCTTTATAATAAGAGCGCAGTTGGTTTTACTCTTAACTACCACATTGGTCGAAGGTTAGAATCCTTCACGGCCCACCACTTCTTTGAAAGTGAATAACTTAAGTCATGCTTTGGTTATTAAATTCAAAACCACTCTTCTGAAAGTGGACTCATCATTAAGGTGATTGAGCAAATTCAGGATGATTTACCAGAAGGGCCGTTAGCTCAGTTGGTAGAGCAGTTGGCTTTTAACCAATTGGTCGAAGGTTCGAATCCTTCACGGCCCACCACTTTGGTGGCATCCCTCAGTTTTATCTAGTCTGCTAAATAATCTCTCAAATAGAAATACTCTTCAAAGCTATATAGATCGTTAGCGCAGTTTGTTTGCTCTTATATTTTTTAAAGGCGTTGCCAATTTCTCGAAGGTTCGAATCCTTCACGACCTACCACTTCTTTGAAGGTGTACGATACTCCTGCTTTGAGTAATAAGTCGTTAGATTCAAGGCGCAATACCAAGTACGGGTCGTTAGCTCAGTTGACTCTTTTAAAAACAACAGGCAGTTGGCTTTACTTTTTTTACCAATTGGTCGAAGGTTCGAATCCTTCACGGCCCACCACTTCTTTGAAATCTCCCTGTGTTACTCAATATCCAGAAATGTTTAGATTGGTCGTTAACTCAGTTGATGCTTTATGATAAGAGCGCAGTTGGCTTTGAGCATTTCCTCTCTTTGTTTTCTTTTAATCGTTAGTCGAAGGTTCGGGTTCACCTGACTTCATCACGACCAAACAAAATCGTTTCAATTCCCCTTTCTTTAATATTTTCTTACGTTTTTTGCCTTTTTAGAGTGCCAATCGTCGATTAGTTGATGCTGTAATACTTTTGATTGATAGACTTTTTGCTAATGTTGCTTGCTTGTTATCTCCGTCATATTAATTCTGAAAAATAATATAATGATGAGGGAGATAAACAATGAAACATGCAAACTTAAGCCTTGTAGCCGTTGCGACTATGTTGGCTGTAAGTGTGAATGCACAAGCTGGAGATACAGAGTTCAAATTTGGTGGATATGTAAAAACGGACGTCATGTTCAGTGATTACAGTAATGGCGCCCCGGATTCTGGAAATCTATCCAGACAGTTCTACGTTCCCGGAACAATATATGGTGTCAGCGGTAACGGTGAGCAAGTTGTCGATTTTCATGCTCGTGAGTCACGTTTTAATTTCAAAACCAGTACAGATTTAGATGGGCATAAGTTAAGTGGGTTCATCGAGCTTGATTTTATGACTCATGCAGATGGTAATGAGCGTGTTTCAAATAGTTATTCTCCTCGAATTCGTCATGCCATTGTCAGTTTCGATAACTGGACAGTGGGTCAGACCTGGAGTACGTTTCAAAACCCCGGCGCGCTTCCTGAGAACTTAGATTTTGTCGGCGCGGCTGAAGGTACGCCGTTTGTTCGTCAGTCTTTGGTTCGTTATACCAATGGTGGCTTTCAATTTGCTGTAGAGAACCCTGAGACTACGATCACTCCAAATGGTGGTGGTTCACGCATCACCAGCGGCAGTGGCATGGTTCCAGATTTTGTTGCACGTTATAATTTTAAAACGGAAGGTGGTGCTAAGTTCACTGTGGCCGGTTTAGCGAGACAGCTAAACATTGAGAAAGGTGACTTGGATACTCAGGAGATGGGTTACGGTGTGAGCTTTACCGGTGTCATTCCGGTTGGTAGTGATGATATCAAACTTTCTGCGACAGCAGGTGACGGTATGGGCCGCTATATGGCGCTCAACTATGCTAATGCCGGCGTACTAGATGAAAATGGTGATATTGAGACTATTAGCTCCTACGGTGGTTTTGCTTCATATCGTCATTGGTGGAATGATAAGTGGCGCTCGAGTTTCACCGTTTCAGGTTTTAAGGCCGATAATGATGTGGCGTTAACGGGCGGCGCAGTGAATGAAGAGTCGTATTCAGGTTATGTGAACTTGCTCTATTCACCGGTTAAGCCTTTAACCGTCGGTGTTGAGTATATGTATGCCGAAAACACTAAGCAAAACGGGGATAGCGGTGAGTTAAACCGAGTTATCTTCTCGGTAAAATATGTGCTTTAATCATACCAATCGGTATTAGATTTTTTCCATTAAAAAAGGAGGCTTAGGCCTCCTTTTTTAATTAACGGTGCTAATCGGCTTTTCTATTAAAGTCAGTAGCAGGTGTCCCGTTTTACGCTTCTTGCGTAAGAAGTTGGTTCTCTCTTACAAATTGTTCGAATTCGGTGCAGCCACCAACGTGGTCTTTATCGACGAAGATCTGTGGAACCGTCTCAACGGGCTTACCTACTGTTTTTTCAAGATCAGCCTTGCTGATCCCTTCGGCATGAATATCGACATACTTGAATTTAAAGTCTTCTCGAGCTTCAACAAGTTGCTCTGAAAGTTGTACCGCTCTAACACAGTATGGACAGCCTGGACGGCCAAAAATTACGACAAACATATTTGCTCCTGAGAATTTATACGCGTACTTTATACCACAGGAGGAGCATATTTGCATATTCTCTAATGATTAAACTTATGCTCAACCTGAAAACGGCCCTGATAATCGAAGAATGTTTCCACTAAATCCCATCGTTTCTTGTTCTGCTTAAGGAGCAGCAGATCGGGTTTCCTGAATTGATGAGCCGCCGCAATGACCTGCTCAGCATTTTTATATTGGTCATGCTTCAGCCCCGGAGTACGAGTGTGTGTCAGAACGAAGAGGGCATAGAAGGCTCGGATTTGTGCCTTAGACTGTAAACTGAAATATTGGCAGTAGTCATTACCATCGATATCTATATAGCGTACCTTTAATTTCTCAGCTTCGTTTTCCAGCAGCATCGTCTGGCACTTAAACAGGTGGTGATGTTTTTGCTGTAACACCTCCTTTAATCGTTTATCCGGATCGATCAACATAGAATCGCATTGGTGACAAATTTTTGCTGCAATATCATTTTCTTCACCACAATTTGGGCAAGATTTAGAGCGAAAACGAAAGTCGCATTGAGTTTTTTGCCGGCCATGTTCAATGAGTGCCTGACATCGCCTGCCGAAGTGTTCGATGATGTCACCATCATCGTCGACAAGTCCCCAGAAAATATTGGCAAAGTTGCAAACAGGGCAGTGAACTTGTACGGGGACACTCTTGCTATTGGGCTTATGTTGTCCCACTTCAGGAAAAAAGAGATCGTAGCCATTGGCTGCGTAATCGATGATCAGACATTCCTCCTTTCCCTCACAGATCCTAAGCCCTCTGCCGACCATCTGCTGAAATAAGCTGACCGATGCCGTAGGCCTTAAAATGGCAATAAGATCCACATGAGGTGCATCGAAGCCAGTGGTCAGAACGGCGACATTGACGAGGTACTTTATTTTCTTCGCCTTGAAATCACAGATAATTTCGTCTCTGTCGACCGTTTTAGTGTCGGCCGTTATGAGGGCTGCCGTTTCGTGCACTAAATGCTGCATTATCTCTTGCGCATGACGAACGGTGGCGGCAAAGATAATAACACCTTGTCTGCTGCACCCTATTTCAATGAGTTGCTTAACAATGGCCGTAGTGGCTCGTCCACAGTGACTGAGTAGATCATTGACCTCTTTTTCCCGGTAGTCACCACTGGATGAGCTTTTTAAGGCGCTAAAATCGTACTGTACCGATAAACCATCGAATACCTTAGGGACGCTCAGGTAGCCTTGTTTTATCAACGGACGCATTGGCAGCTCAAAAATGCATTGCTGAAATACCGCTTTATCTGGGTTACCAATCTTTCCGTGATAATGATGGTGATATATCCAGCCCCTGTCCAGGCGGTAAGGCGTCGCGGTGAGCCCTAATAGCCTTATTTTGGGGTTTTGAGTCCGCAGGTGGGATAAGAGTTGTTGGTATTGGCTGTCAGTTTCTGAGCTTACCCTGTGGCATTCGTCGATGATCACTAAAGAGAAAGCTTCATTAAACTGCTGCGGTGCTCTCACGGCTGACTGAATGCTGGCAACCACGGTTTTATTCTTAGTCGATTTTTGGTTAAGCCCGGCAGAGTAGATACTCGCCTCTGCTGTAAGTAATCCTACTTTTTCGGCATTTTGAGCGACTAATTCTTTTACATGAGTTAATACAAGCACCCGACCATTGGCGATTCGGGCTAATTCGGCAATGACAATACTTTTGCCTGAGCCTGTGGGCAGGACTAATACCGCCGAGTCAGTACTTTTTTTAAAGTGATTGACTGCCGAATCGACGGCTTGTTGTTGGTAATCTCTTAACTGCACCTGAAGCCTAATAGGTTTAATCTTTCTGGGTTAAAGGATAACAGTGACAAGGGGGGGGATCTATAGTCAGCTTAGAAGACTGCAGTAGGTTGATCTCTGCTTGCTCATCAAAACAACAGGCTAGATATACATATCTGGAGAGAGGTAAAAAAAGCCCCTTATCTATTACTGCTAATAAATAAGGGGCTAGAGGGAGTTATTTTTGACTTATTCGCTACGGTTAAGTCTTGACTCTATTAAGGTGTCGATAACTGCCGGGTCGGCCAGTGTCGAAGAGTCACCCAAGTTTGTTACTTCGTTGGCAGCGATTTTCCGTAAGAAACGACGCATAATCTTACCCGAACGGGTTTTTGGCAGACCGCCAGCCCACTGGATTAGATCGGGTGTTGCTAAAGCGCCAATCTCTTTACGCACCCACTTTCTCAAGTCTTGACGAAGCTCTTCGGTTTCAACCGTGCCTCTTGTTAGTGTCACATAGGCATAGATGCCTTGACCCTTAATGTCGTGAGGATAACCAACAACAGCAGCTTCTGCGACTAGCTCATGTGACACCAGTGCGCTTTCAACTTCAGCGGTTCCGAGTCTGTGGCCCGATACGTTAATCACATCATCGACGCGGCCCGTGATCCAGTAGTAACCGTCTTCATCGCGTTTAGCACCATCACCGGTGAAGTACATTCCACGGAAGGTTTTAAAATAGGTCAGAGCGAAGCGATCATGATCGCCAAATACTGTTCGCATCTGTCCAGGCCATGAATCGAGAATAACCAAGTTACCTTCGGCTGCCCCTTCGACGATGTTGCCCATGTTGTCGACAAGCGCTGGTTGTACACCGAAGAATGGACGGGTAGCAGAGCCAGGTTTTGTATCGGTGGCGCCAGGCAGTGGGCTGATCAAAATGCCACCGGTTTCTGTTTGCCACCAGGTATCGACAATCGGACAATGTTCATGACCAATCACTTCGTTATACCAACGCCACGCTTCTGGGTTGATGGGTTCACCCACTGATCCCATGATACGTAATGAACTGCCATCAAAATCTGCAAACTGCTCTTTACCTTCGGCCATCAATGCACGAATTAGCGTAGGCGCAGTGTAGAGAATATTGACTTTGTGACGGTCGACAATTTCACCCAGGCGAGCCGGAGTCGGGTAATTTGGTACACCTTCGTGGATAAGCACGGTCGCGCCATTGGCCAGAGGACCATACACCATATAGGAGTGTCCGGTGATCCAGCCCACATCGGCGGTACACCAATAGACTTCACCGTCTTTGTAGTCGAAAACATATTCGTGTGTCATGGCAGCGTAAACCATGTAACCGCCGGTTGTATGCAGCACACCTTTTGGGTTGCCGGTAGAACCTGAGGTGTAAAGTAAGAAGAGAGGATCTTCTGCGCCCATCTCTTCAGGGATACAGTGCTCGGAAGCGGTATCCATCAGTGAATTCCACTTAATATCACGACCTTCTACCCAGTTTACATCGCCGCCGGTTCGTTCTAAAACAATGACTTTTTCCACACAGTCTACATCCGGATGAGACAAGGCTTCGTCAATGTTAGCCTTAAGCGGGATGATGCGTCCGGCACGAACGCCTTCGTCTGCAGTGATAATCACCTTAGACTTACCGTCGATAACACGTGATGCTATGGAGTCCGGTGAGAAGCCACCAAAAACCACCGAGTGGACGGCACCGATACGTGCACATGCCAGCATGACGACAGCGGCTTCAGGAACCATAGGCATATAAACGGTAACTATGTCACCACGTCTTACGCCTTGGCTACGTAGTGCGTTAGCAAACTTACATACATCAGAGTGAAGTTCGCCATAAGTAATTGTACGTTGATCTTTTGCGTCATCACCTTCCCAGATAATGGCGACTTTGTCGGAGTGTTTCTCCAGATGTCTGTCTAAACAGTTTGCTGAGGCATTAAGCGTGCCGTCATAGAACCAGTTAATAGAGAGATTATGATCGTCAAAGGAGGTCTTCTTGATCTTTGTATAAGGCTTAATCCAATCGATGCGTTGCCCGTGTTCTCTCCAGAAACCTTCAGGATTAACAATCGACTCTTGATACATTTTTTTATATTGTTCTTCGTTTATATGTGCGTTTTCAGCGATTTCGCTAGAAACTTTGTAGAGAGACTGCGTGCTCATTGGGCTTCCCTTAATCTAATAATGCGTAACTGGAGTATGGAGTCTCAAGGGCTACTAGCTCTATTAGACCTTGGTCTAGTGTTAAAATTCTCTTTGTTTTTAGTCTGTTGTAAGACATTTGATGGCTAGATTTAATTCATGTTTTAACGCACAATGGTATAAAAATGAGAATATTATGAATTTGACCATCTTTGTGGGCGTGATTGCCGTTCTTTATGTTTTCCTGCTCTTCCTGTTAGCCTGGGGAGCTGAGCGGTGGTTTAGTCGTATCACAAAGAGGTTGCAGGTCTGGATTTATGGACTGAGTTTGGCGGTTTATTGCTCCTCCTGGAGTTTTTTAGGAACTGTTGGTCAGTCAGCGCAAGATCTTTGGTCTTTTCTGCCCATTTTTATCGGCCCTATTCTTATTTTTACCGTGGGGTTTGGTCTACTTCGAAAGATGGTTATCGTTTCTAAGGCGCATAACATCACCTCAGTAGCCGATTTTATTGCCGCAAGATATGGAAAATCTCAACTCTTAGCGGCCATCGTCACCCTGATTGCACTCTTAGGCATCATGCCTTATATCGCACTGCAACTGAAAGCGATGGTGTTTAGCCTTAATCTGTTTCAACCCGAAGACTCCCCCTTCGATGGCGCGAAAGTATCTTTAATCATTACCGCTATTCTCGCGATGTTTGCCATTTTGTTTGGCACCCGAAAGCTGGATGCAACCGAACATAATCCCGGCATGATGCTGGCGATTGCCTTCGAGTCTCTGGTTAAATTGGCCGCTTTCCTTATCGTAGGCATAGTGATTAGTTTCGGGGTCTTCGATGGCTTTGGCGATATCTGGCAACAGGCCAGTGAGCGAAACCTGATCAGTGAGCCGGTGTTGCGTGTTGAATCATTAATGCCACAGCTTCTGGTCGGCATAGCCGCTTTCCTCTGTATGCCTCGTCAGTTTCACGTGATGATGGTTGAGTGTGGTGACGAGAAAACCTTACTCAAGGCTCGTTGGTTATTTCCTCTGTATTTGCTGCTATTTGGTCTGTTTGTCGCACCTCTGGCATTGGCCGGAAAGTTAATTCTGGGTGATAGTGTCTCAGCCGATACTTACGTGATAAACCTGCCGCTGGCACTGGACCAGCCTGTGCTGGCCATTATCGCCCTGCTTGGAACATTATCGGCTGCGACCGGTATGGTCATCGTTGCGGTGGTGACCATCAGTGTGATGGTCAGTAATGAATGGCTTGTGCCGGTCATGCTACGCACAGGTAAGATTAAAGAGAAAAATTTCAGTCAGTTTTCTCAATTTCTGCTCAATGCACGCCGGCTCTCCATCATCATTATCTTAGGTTTAGGTTATTTCAGTTATCTGTCATTTATTGATAGCGATTCACTGTCTGGACTTGGAATGTTGTCCTTTGGTGCCTTTGCTCAACTCGCTCCAGCGTTAATTGGTGGCATGTATTGGAAAAATGGTAATCGCTCTGGTGTCCTATTGGGTCTGGCTGTTGGCTTCGGACTCTGGTGTTATATTTTGATAAAAGGCGCGAGTGATGTATCTGGTGTCTTTAATAATGACTTTGGCTTGCTTGAAGCGATAACCCCTAATGTTCGCGATATTTTAACGGCGTTATTGGCCAATCTGACCTGTTATATACTTGGCTCTATCTGGTTCAGAGCTGGTGTGGCTGAGCGTATACAAGCCAGCGCATTCGTGGCGCCGGGTGAGTTAAAGAGCAATACCAATCGAAAAGGTTCGCCAGTTTCACAGCAAGACTTACTGATCCTTGCCAGTCGCTTCGTGAGCCCAACCCGTGCTTACGAAAGCTTTTCAAGGTTTTCTGATGAGGCGGTAAAGAGTGACAGTTGGCATAAATCGGCGCCGCCTGAGCTCATTGCACATACTGAACATATGTTGGCCGGTGTTTTAGGGGGCTCCAGTGCTTCATTGGTGATGGACTCTGTGCAGCAGGGGCGCGACTTAGCACTCGATGAAGTATTCAGTTTGGTAGATGAAGCCTCTTCAAAAATTATTTTAAGTCAGGATATGCTCAGAGGTGCCATTGAACACGCTTATGAAGGCATGAGTGTGGTCGATAAGGATCTGAATCTGGTCGCTTGGAACTATAAATATTCTGAGTTGTATCAATACCCAGAATCATTTCTACAAGAAGGTATGCCGATCAGTGATGTCGTGCGCTTTAATGCCGAACGGGGCTTTTGTGGAGTCGGAGATGTTGAGGCGAAAGTACAGAAGCGTGTTCAACATATGCGAAATGGTACGCCTCATGTTTCAGAGCGTGAGCGAAAAGATGGCAAGGTGATCAAGATCCAGGGTAATCCAATGCCGGGCGGTGGCTTTGTGATGACGTTTACCGATATTACCCAATATCGTGAGCACGCTAAAGCGTTGCAAGAGGTGAATGATACCTTAGAAGCCAGAGTGAAGGAGCGTACCTATGAGCTGGCTATGCTAAACAGTCAGTTATTAGAGTCCAAGGCACAGGAAGAGATGGCTAATGCATCTAAGAGTAAGTTTCTGGCCGCTGTGGGTCATGATCTGATGCAGCCCCTCAATGCCGCACGATTATTCACAGCATCTTTATCTCAATATCCCAACTTAGATCAGGAAGGAAAGAAGACGCTGTCACATGTTAATAGCTCTTTGAAGATCGCCGGAGAGTTGCTCACCGATCTGCTGGATATCTCTAAGTTAGATTCAGGTATGGTCGAGGTAAACAGACGGGACTTTGCGGTGTCAGAGTTGCTCGATGGTCTATCCGTTGAGTTTGATGCTATGGCTAAAGATAGCCAAATCAAATTCAATATGGTGCCATGTAGTGCAACCATCAATTCAGATTTAAGCCTGTTACGCCGCGTGTTACAGAACTTTTTAACCAATGCCTATCGATATGCCCGCGGAAACCGGGTGTTGTTTGGTTGTCGCTACCGAGGCGATGAACTCGAAATTCAGGTGCTGGATACCGGTTGTGGTATTGATGAAAAAGAAACTCAGGAAATATTCAAAGAGTTTAAACGCTTAGATAACCCAACCAGTAAAAGTGTGAGTGGGTTAGGCTTGGGGCTGGCGATTGCGGATAGGATCAGTCGGGTACTGGATCATAAAATCCATGTTACGTCGGTGCTGGGTCGTGGGTCGGTTTTCTCCATCCGTGTGCCACTGGGTCAAACGGTGAGTGAGGCGCAACCTAAGAAAATCTCTACCCTGTTACAGCCATTAGCCGGTGTTAAAGTGCTGTGCATAGACAATGAAGAGGCCATCCTTGCCGGTTTGGAGAGTCTGCTCAGTCGCTGGCAGTGTGAGGTTATCTGCGCAAAAGATCTTGCCGATGCGAGAATAAAGTTAGGGCTTAAAGGTGTGGCTCCCGATATTGTTCTGGCTGATTACCATCTGGACGATGGCCAAAATGGTGTCGATGCCATGGACGGGATCCGAGCCTTATATGGCAGTCACCTTCCTGGTGTATTGATCACGGCGAATACCCGTAAAGATCTTATCGATGATGTACAGCAACGGGGTTACCGTTATATGGCTAAGATGGTAAAGCCCGCAGCGTTAAGGGCATTGATTTCAAGCTTAATCAAAAAATAAATGGAGGTAAAGTGAACACTGTCATCGTCGGTAATCGAGTCGTTACGCCCTCAAAAGTGGTCTGTGTGGGGAGAAATTATGTTGAGCATATCGAAGAGCTGAATAACGAGGTACCCGATGATATGGTACTTTTTATCAAGCCTAACTCAGCTATTGCCGATGAACTGTTAAGCTTTCATCACGAAGTCATTCATTACGAGGCTGAATTGTGCTTTTTAGTTGAAGGTGGGGATTTTGTTGCTGTAGGAGTTGGGCTGGATCTTACAAAACGGGGCTTGCAGAGCAAACTCAAAGCTAAAGGCCTTCCCTGGGAGCGGGCGAAATCGTTCGATGGCTCCGCCGTGATGAGCAAGTTTATTTCAATCGAAGCTATCAGTGATGGATTAACCTTCGAGTTATCTATCAATGATGAGCCAACCCAACGGGGAAGCATTGGACTGATGATGAATAAACCACTGGAGATCTTAAATGAAATTCAGACATTTATGAGCCTGGTAGATGGCGATATTGTTATGACCGGTACGCCAAAAGGAGTGGGTATGGTGAATGCGGGTGACGAGTTTAAAGTAAAACTCAGCGATAATGGTTTAACACTGACACAAGCAAGCTGGCGTGCTCTTTAGTCAGTGATTTTAAATTGCTGAGGGGGGAGCCGATTAGATCTACAGGCTTTCTCTTCTCATCTCCAACTTTCTCATCTGTAAAAAATTAATGACTCATTTCTACTGCTCTCCTGTTTAGCCGCTCTCCTGAATAATACCAATAGCCTGCTCTTTCCTATTATTGTTAAGGGGTTGAAACACTATTTATTGTTGAATTGTCATTGACGATAATTTATCCATCTATATACTCAAAAATCAAAGTGTAAAAAATATAAAACAAAAAGTCATTTTATTGAACATCGATGGAGCCCTTTTTATGCCAGAGACACGCTGTGATTCCTACTATAACGCGACGATTAATGATGAAACCCAATATCCCAGATTGGAAAGCGATATTCGTGTCGATGTCGTTATTGTTGGTGGCGGTTTTACCGGGGTCTCGACGGCCGTCGAACTAGCTGAACGGGGATTAAAGGTCGCCATAGTCGAAGCCAATAAGATCGGCTGGGGAGCGACGGGGCGAAATGGCGGCCAGGTCACGGGAAGTCTATCCGGTGATGCAGCCATGGTTAAGCAACTTCGCAATAAGCTTGGCATGGAGGCGGAAAACTTTATCTGGGATCTGCGCTGGCGGGGCCATGAGATCATTAAAAATCGTGTTAATAAATATGGGATCGACTGCGACCTTAAGTTTGGTCATCTACATACAGCCTATAAACCAGGGCATATGGCAGAAATGGAAAAAACCTACACAGAAGCTGTGAGTCGAGGGATGGGAGATGAAGTGACACTCTTGTCTAAACAGGATATTCCGGAGTATTTAGACACCCCCCTCTATCATGGCGGCTTGCTGAATAAGCGTAATATGCACCTTCATTCTGTGAATTTGTGTATCGGAGAGGCTAGGGCGGCACAGAGCTATGGGGCGATGATATTTGAAGATTCGCCGGTACTGGATATCTGTGATGGTGCCTTACCTGTGGTAAAAACTGCCCATGGTTCAATAACTGCCAATAGCGTATTAATTGCGGGCAATGCATATCATAAGCTGGCGAGGAAGAAGCTCAGTGGTATGCTGTTTCCTGCCTCATTGGGTAATTGTGCGACGGTAAAATTAACCGCCGAAGTCGCTAAGGCCATCAACCCCCACGATATTGCGGTGTATGACAGCCGGTTTGTGTTGGATTACTATCGGATGACGGCCGATCATCGTTTAATGTTTGGCGGCGGGACCAATTACTCAGGACGCGACTCGAGGAATGTTGCTCAAGAATTACGTCCGGCTATCGAGCGGACCTTTCCACGCCTAAAGGGGATCGATATTGAGTTTGAGTGGACGGGCATGGCGGGAATAGTGGTGAATCG
>PJEL010004147.1_pt1 | contig 12108 bp, 17 predicted proteins | sample 1853271 | NCBI WGS metagenome assembly PJEL01 (sample SAMN08108733, study PRJNA415343) | Invertebrate metagenome, whole genome shotgun sequencing project. | host: Globobulimina | place: Sweden: Gullmar Fjord | collected 2015-08 | reverse complement strand
ATTACGTGTCTGGGGGAGATTTTAGTTCCCTTCCCAACGTTCAACCTACTCAACCAATCACTCAAAAAAGGGGGGTGTTTCAATACGACAAACCGAGCGCCGTAACGTGCCATTACTACTAGTTTTACACCTACGGTTCTGTATGTCATTTCAATAGCATAAAGTAAATTGTTTCCGAGAAAAATATAAATTTGAATGATTTTTTCTAGCGTTTTATAGGAGCTGAAATGGTATACACACAATAGGTGTAAACCTAGTAGAGGTGGCACATCGCGGCGCTCGGTTTGCCGTATTGAAATACCCCTCCCGTGAGTGCTTGTTCCGCTTAGGCTAGACATTAAGGGGTACTAAGATGTTCCTTCTGACATGTGAATCTTCCTGTTTTTATGTCAATAGTAATATTATACTCTATTCTCTTGCTACGATTCAGCCAACTTGTTGTTTGGTAGCTTAGGCGTTACTCTACTCTTGTAACATCCTAACATGAAACATCCTCTATACGATCACAGTGTACCACTGCCTTAAGTGGTGCACTGATACTAACCCTGAACCGTAATGGTCACTCTCATGTCCCTACGCGCTCATGTTTAGGTGATTAGGTCGTGCAATGTGCCACACACGGATAATGACTGCGTTCAGGTCCCGGCCCATGAAGCTCATGCAACCCTATGAGTAAACATGGGCAAGAGTCGTCGTTCTGGGCCTGGGGACCCCAGACAGTCCTCCAGGACAAAGATGTGCCCCAGCTGACGAGCCGAGAGCTTAGACGCCACCTAGAAGCGCGAGAGTTGAATACTGTTGGTAACAAACGTCAGTTGGTAGAGAGACTAGAGGTGGGTGTTATGTGTAAAAAGTAAGTAGTGCTCTACTAGGGTTGTGGGGTTATGAGGTAGGCTTGGTGGTGTGAATGATGTGTCTGGGGTTAGTGTTAGGGTGAAATAGAGAGCTTAGAGAGGTCGGTTAAAAAGTGTTGTTTTACTTCTCGTATTGCATTACAGGGTAGGCTTGGTTGTGCATATGGTGGATGTGTCCCTGTGGAGTACGGTATAAATATTCCAAGCAGCTGACTGTACGATGTGTTACTCAGATAAGCATCGCAGAACAAAAAAACCAAGTCTACAAAGATGTTGTTAAAATGCAATATGTCATTGACAGAAACCGTGAGGAACAAGGAGCAGTATACTGTGTTGGGACAAACACCTCCGGACAACTGGGGGTTGGAGACTTGAGGTGCGGGCAGAAATGAATAATAATAAAGCCAGCTTGTTTACTACCCTGCAGCAGGCGACTCAGCACTGTATGATGACATATCTGGTCGCACCCCATCGCAGGAGTAGATCCCACTTTACGGTTGTCCCTAGAACTCGGGGTATAGGAGTTTGTTCCGTGACTGCCGGACGTAATGTTGTATTTGCAGTAACGGAAGACCATGATGTGTACATGTGGGGGGAAAAAGGATTATCGCCGACAGGGGGAAGAGATGCAGAAGAAGCTGCTGCTGCTTCTGCTGCTGCCGAAGGTCTAAGCGAGGTGAACGAAGCTGATATAAAGCCATCATCACAAACTACTGCACCTCACAACGCTGAGTCATCTCACTTTCTAATGATGCTTCAACAGTCTCTTCATTACATGCAGCCACAGTTAATCACCAGCCTTGAAGGGGAGGAAGTAAGATTAAACTAACTTGGGGACAATTTTTTTCCATGTTTGGGCTGATAGTCTGTGCCTTGAATACTGGTACGTATTCTTCTTTCCATTGATCAGATAGTGCAAGTTAAAGCGGGAGCTAGTCATGCTGTCGCTGTTAGTAAAGGAGGTGAGTAACTCATGCTCTTCAGTTTCGAGATATTCAGCACTATCGAGTTACGCCATAACAATCTTGATTTCCGGACACCAAAAGGTGATTTGTTCACTTGGGGTCGCGGAGATGTGGGACAATTAGGCCTGGGAGATTTTTGCCCTAGGTGTTGAGAGCATGTACTACTATTATTCTGTTTATGATTACAATCTAAAGTATAGTTTGTTTGGAAGGCTCACACCAATGACTGTGTATGGTGTAAAGGAAGGATTGTGCATGTGCCAGGTACTACTACGTTCGTTTTACTGCTCTTGTTGGTAATGATACCATCTAACCGCTTTTCAACTCTGAAGGTGGAGGCAGGAGAATACCACAATATTGCATTAACAACGGGCGGGGAAGTCTTTGTCTGGTATGATTGAATGAGACGCTTAAGACATTGTGGCATGGACGTGCTTATTGCATAGCATACTGCACAGGGGTCATGGGCGAGATGGTCAGCTTGGAATTGGTAGCAGTTGGAGAGAGGGCCCTAATGACAAGGAAAAGGTAAAGGTAGGAACAGATGGATTGGGGATGTTACAACTTTGGCCGTGGTGAATTGGAATTTTGTCATCTTTGCTTAATGCCCTAAACGTTTTGGTGTGTGTGCTCGTGTGTGTGTGTGTTAGGCACTAGTCTCGATTACTGATACGACGACTCTTGCTTAGATGTATCTGACTGATTAGTAGTTTGGGTAATGGATTAAATATTCCATTAGATTCTATTTATTGGCTACATAGGATCACAATTTCAGTGGCAATATCTCGTGACATAATATATATATATCTGTTTCAATCATATCATTCAGTAGTGGTTTTCTTCAAATTGCAGGCATCATTCCCGCTACCAGTGCAGCTATCAACGTTGTCAAGGGAACGAGTTCGTCAAATTGCTTGTGGGAGTGGATTTTCATTCGTGGCAAGTATTTTATCTTAATTATCCGAATATTTCCAGTTCAATGGCATTCGGAAATGCCGCAGTCCCCTCATACCACTCTTAAGCTGCCAATACATTATCCACCATGGATAAAGAGAATAAGAAAAAAGGAAATCAGGAAATCAGTGAACATTTGGAAAACTGATGGCCCTTATCCATTCCTACAAATGTGGCGGCCCTAAGGTGTCCGACAGTGGCCTCTGGAGTTGGGGATGCGGCGATGGAGGTGTGCTGGGGCATGGAGATACTAGGTGTGCTTCTGCAGTACTACCGTGCTATTTTTCTTTTTCATGACTACCGTAGCTGCTTTAGTGAAATGAAATGCCTTGCAATAAAATAAAGGCAGAGAGAGAGCCCATGTAGAGTGGAAGCGCTCAGTGGAAGTTACATACTACAGGTGTAGTGTTGCACGCTCTCCACTTCCCCCCCCCTCTGATGTTTTTGTACTAAAAATTGCATCTTGAATGATCATCAATCGTATGGTTTGATCTAATTTGGTAGCAAGCTCGACTCTGTGACAGATGTGCGTGCGTGTGAACGTGCATGCGTTTCTGATGTGTAGTTTTTCATCCTTTGCGTAGGTATCAGCTGGAATATGGCACGCGGCTGCGATTGTCATGGCCCCACCACTGGTCAATTGTGGTTATGTTTATACTTGGGGAACTGGATTGACGGGACAGGTGGGAAAGTGAAAACTGCAACTTACAGCACCACTCAATTCATCATCAAAAACAACATATGATGATTTTATAGAAATGATGGTGATTGATCGTGTTTCATTAGCTTGGGCTGCAAGACTGCCAAACATCCAGCCACGTGCCGCAATTAGTTGCTCAATTCGTAAAAAATCAGGTAAGGCTGAGTCGACACGCACTGGTCTACCCCTTTAATTTTTGAGCATTTTAATAGCAGCTTGTAACAGCACTGCTTCAATTTAATTTCATTTGCTAAACTTAAGATATACGCCAAGAGCATATGTTGTGGTTCAAACCACAACGCCATCATCTCGATTCGAGGGCAGCTGTACACGGTAATATATATATTTTTTTCTGTACAGACACCCATCCAAATGTGACAGTAAAATCTTAAACCCTGCATTTATTGATCATTGGTCGCGTTCGTATATGCTGACATTATGGCATTACTTCTTCTCAAGTGGGGGGGTAACAGGAATGGCTGTCTCGGCCGGTAAGCGTTCCCATTAATATGCCTTCATATGACTGAAGAAGAATTTGTTTGCAAAGGTTAGGTTAGCTTTTAGTCTATGGGAATCTGTCACATTTAGCAAACGAAAGCGTAGAGTCAACCCTGTTATGGACAATAGCAACACGGCAATAATTTTCCTAAACTCCAATCTCATCTCTAGAATGCTTCCTCTGGGCAATAATTTATCATTTTCGTGGGAAGCTGTGCATGTTGAATATTTTGGGACCATAGTGGATGGTATTGGCAAAGGCCTTCCAAGAAGTGTTGCTTGTGGTAATCATGACCCGATATTGCCGTAAACCTTAACCTTTGTCATCACATGGCTTTGGGTCTAGCTTTCAAGTATTTTTTCATTGACCTGGTTCTGCCTGTCGTAGGCAAGGATTTTACAGTCATTTCCACGTATCCTTACAACGGGCCATCTTTGGATGAGGCAAGTCGGATGCCAGATGGGGAAATTAGTTAGCTTATGAGAATGAAACAGGCGGCCATCGACTTCATCACCTGAATTTATAAATCAGAAACTTGCATTGTTTCCGTATATCAGAAGCTCGTATTATGTCCACATCTCAGACTCGGAAACCCTCCCTCATTTGGGAGTTCTGACGTGGCCATGATTTTGTTGCAATTGCATAACTATAGGGTGATACAACAACAAAAATGTGTAAATTGATGGGTGCTGCATATAGGTGACCCATCGTTGGGGCCTTAAAATATTGCATGGAACACAACCCAATCCGCTTCATGCAAGAACGTCATCCCCGTCTCTCGCTCCTCCCCCCTTGGTTAGTAGTATCCTCTGGTACCACCACCTTGAATTCCCTTTGATTATTCATCAGAATTGGCATTGGCTTGATAAAGAGAAAATGCCAGTCCAGTCGCCTTCACACAGTCAACAATTAAGTACGAAAGCAGGGCGGGGAGGGTAACGGAAATTTTATACAGTGGGGAAGCTATAGCTACAGTTCATTCACCCCATAGCAGAGGGTAATAAAACCACCACTGGTGGTCAATGCAAACAAGGGAACAACATATACTGCAGCGAGCCAGTTCTCGAACTCCAGTCCTAACCCTTAACTCTAAATAGATATATTCATATATCGAACTGGTATGAGAAATATGAAATACAATGACTTCAAACTAAGCCAACAGGGATTCGATAGACATGCTCCCAACGGGCTTTGAAAAAACTTGTATATTTACTATTAAGTAGGAGGAGGATAAGAGTACAATCGATCAAAATCAAATTGGGCTCTTGCCATTACTTGCTACTGAGCGCTTCTGTTGTTATGCCATACCATCCTCAAATATTTTGTATTGCAGATGGATTGGATTGCATAGGGCTCCTAAGGCTTCACTATAACAACACCACCTATTCCTCTCTTCTCTCTCTGTAGAACAAGAAAGCTTCCTTTCTTTGTCACCGTTTGTTACTGCAGGTTTCGTACACATAAATTTGCATTGCTATGAAACCTGCTTTATGTAAAGAGGAAAGAAGAAAACGATGGCTCAAGCATGACATATACCACTCATTAATCAGAAAAAGGGGGTATGCAATTCTTGATTTCTGCGAGGGCGTAAACAACAGAGGTGGTGTGAGCAACGAACCGATGGGTAGGAAGCAGTAGTCTGATGAGGCAGTAGTACGGTACGGTGGTAGTACTACTTACATAAAAAATAGTCTGGAGCAGGATTTCTTTGAAGAACACTACGAACCTCCTGCAGTAAGAGGCAGTGGAAATTTAACATTTCATACATTGTGGTAACGATGCATACAAGAGATGCATGCATATGCAGCAGGCTTGCAGTAATATCGAGAGAAGGCAACAATAACATCCCATCCATCCCACCATTCTTACGTGCAGCATACATACCTGCGGGGCAGCATCAAATATGTGAAATGACTGTCGCAATCGTTCATCCAAACATAAAATAGCCGCAACGTTTCCACAACGGTAGCAATAGTTTGGGGCACTCCACACAGTCACAAGGCTATTTTTAAACATGGATCTGTGCCCCTCCATTATGAGCTGATGGGCTCTTGCAATAAGCTTTAAGTTGTTCAGTTCATTAAACTTTTCCACAACATCTCCTCCAAAAAGATAGCCTGCCCCCCTGGGGCTCAGTCCCCAACCATCAATCTCTTCTGGGTCACTCCACAGGAGATCGCACATTGCTCCATCGTGAGGTACTTCCTGTTAAGAGAAGACAGGGGCAGCAGCCAGGTAAATGAGGCGTAAGCAAAAGCAATGTTGACATGGATTCAGGGTAGATGGCAAAGCAGCAGCCTGTACACACACGGCAAACCTGTTTTCTGTCTAAGGTGCGAATCTGATCTAATGTATTAATGTTTGGACTCAAGCCGCCGTGGACACAGAACACTTCGTCATCAATAATGGCACTCAAGCTCAAAAAATCAAATATCTCTGTGCAATACCGCCAAACATTCACATTGCCATACTTTCGAAGGCATTCATCATAGAAACCATACACCTAAAACAGTGTAAAGACAGCAGCAGTGGTGTATCAATCAGGGGCTACAAAGTCAAAAAAGGTGGTGAGTGAGAATATATATATCATTTCATTGCTCCAGTCAATCAACCCAGAAGTACCTGCGTGATTTGCCTACTCTCATGGTTTCCGCGAATAAGTGTGATACGATCAGGGTACCGCACTTTCAGTGCTACCAACAACAAGAACGTCTCCACGCTGTAGTACCCTCGATCTACAAAGTCCCCTAAGAAGAGGTAATTCTTATCAGGGCAATCCCCCCCGACTTGGAACAACTCCATAAGGTCATAGAACTGCCCGTGGATATCCCCGCAGATAGTTACTGGAGCATCCACCCTCTGCACGTTGCTTTCATCCACAAGTACTTCTCTTGCTCGTTGACATAGTATTTTCACTTCAGTCTCGCGGAGATGCTCGCACCTAGGATAGTAGTTATCGCGTGTGTGTCATGTGGCCAGCCAGGAACATATAGGTGTAAAAACATCTCTATCTTACCTCTTCAGGCGTTCAATCTGCTCGTCCAATTCGCTATTTTGCATTCTCTTCCAGCACGTTCAGCTAAGAGTCTTGGAGGACTCGAATAATCCTGGAGTATATAGGGGGTATATAAGCACAATGGTTTCATTCCCCGCAGCAGTAGTTCACTGTGATTCAGACTCCTCATCTCTCTCCTGCTCTGATTCTGTAAACCGAGCAAAATCCACTCCATCATCTCTCACAGCCCCGAACCCACCACCACCACCACGCATCTACTGGACTTGGCTTGATTTTTTTCTTTCTCATAACCAATGGCTGAGTTAATATATCCTACCCCTACTGCACCACAACCCATATAGCACGATCCTGGAACCCTCCTCTACATCACAACACCCCTAATATAACTGCAAGTCGAACACGTACGGACGCGCTTCTGTTTATTTTTTATTTTTACATTTTCCTTTCTATGCTTCTGCCCTCGACCAGAACCTCACTATTTTCCGCCAAGAACACCACTGTAAGCATTGTTATATAACTCTAATCCCTATATTTTCACCTATTTACGCTCTTCTTCCGTCCCTTTCACCCCATAAACCTGAAAATTCGGGGCATCCACCAACACACCGACCACAACAACCTCACCTCTTTCTTATTCTGAACTTTTTCGTGCTCTACGTGTTCCAATACCCCCTCTCTCCCTCATCCACGAAACAGGATGAATATGGCCACTCTGAATCTCGAAATTCCTGCGCTGGTGGCTGCCCTAATCGCTCCTACTGCTCTTATTCTTGTTGTAACTTCTTGTTGTGGCTGTTAAGGCAACCAATCTCTGTGGCGTCGGTGGCCCCATAGTAACATAGTAAACGCTAAAACACCATGGGAGTTGATATTTGTTGTTGTTGGGGAATGGGATACAAATTGTTGTTCGTGGTAAGAAGGGACAAATCGAAAAATGTTCCTGTTTGGGGTAGGGCAGTTTCTGGTGGGTGTAAGGCCCTATATACTGGGTGTAAAGAGGTCCACTGTAAAAGGAGTAATGCGGAGAGGAAGAGAGAAGAGGAGAGAGCGATGGTACTTTTGGGGGTGGTGAGGCATTGATGGTGAGTGAGAGACATGTATGTGCGACAAAATAGGTGTATATACATTTAGAGAGGTATTTCAACTGTTCGTGATCCATTGCGACGTGCGCTAAAAGAGGGGTTCTCGTTACCTCGTGAAAAATTTTCTTCTACTGTTGTGGAGAGATAATAAAAACAACGACGATACTTAGTAGTTGGGGCAGAAAGACAGTCAGTGAGAGCTAATAGGCACGAAATTCCCTAGTATACAACTATGTTGGTGTATATACATGTGAATCGTTATCAAAAAATAATTCATTATCCGGCATTAGGTAAAGGGAGAATATATTCTGAGGTCCTTCAGCATAAATCTGCTGCTGCTTTGGGGGTTCTCTACACGGGTACAAGCCTGGGACCGGGTAATTGGGTACGGGTAAGCTGGTATGCATATAATAGGGCACCCAACGTTATTGCATTTGAGTACATTGATGTGTGCTGGCAGTACTCTTTCCACTTCCTTTCCTTTCCCGTGTGTTCGGGGCTCCTTAAGGACATCGATAACGTTGAACCCCTACTGCCATAACGGAATAACAGCAGCTATGCGGCATTGGATGAATCACAACCTCACTCCTGAAATATCGTATCAATTTAATATGGTTTGGAAATAACTTAACTAATATAAGGTAACACTTTAGCTACTACCTTCATTCTGTGTACTCGAGTCAGCGTTCTTGGACATTCACGAAGCAGTAGCACACAGCTTTCTTCCACAAGTTTAGAACCCAGTCTGTAGCTCAGGAGAACCCCAAGTCCCTCGTCGGAAGTACGGATTGATCCTCCACGACACCCCTCTTCGGTAAGAGTGCAGTGCACCAAGCAGCCTTGGAAGGGCATTGTTATGCCAGTGCATACTTCATTCTTACAGTAGAGTAGTTCATGGAATCAGAGTAAAGCTGCCAGCTGCCTAGGCAGGCTTGGCCCCCGCCTCTACCTGTGTCTAGAGAGCGTCACATCACCTTGTATATTATTCTGTGCCCGCCGTCTGGTTCATAGCAAGGCAGCAACTCGCATCCATTGGCTGAGGAATCCAGGACCCATCTAGGATAGAATGCTGCTGCTTGGGCAAGAAAGCAGCAGCTCAACCTCTATACATCAACCGCAAAGAGACTTGACAAGAGCTCAGCAGATACTGGGGGCAGACGACACAAAGGCTCTTCGCGCATCAAGTCACAAATATCAAGTATGACACAGTCAACACCTGGCTGGCTGAGGGCCCACTTCAGTGAATATTCCTGAAGCGTCTCGTTCGCAGGAATAGTGGTCGTGGCCTCCAAAAGTCGCCTTGTCTCTTTGCTAGTATGATACTTTACCACTTCACCTGAGGAATAAACCTTCAGATTTGAGCCCACTGTTGTGGTAAGGAAGCAATTCCCTTTACTGGAGTAACACACCACTATCGCTGTAAAGACAAGGAGAGCCTCTTCTACATCGCATTAATACATATTGTGCAACGTACCGTAGGAGAGAAAAAAATTGTGAAGAAGTCTTGCACTCTCACTGTCTATAGCCTCAAATTTGTCATTAACCATAGGTAAAATGCTATGTGCAAGGTTCTGTGATAGAAAACAACAGTAAGCAATTGCTGGTGTATGTGGAGCCACCAAAATGAAATTTACAGCCTCGGCTTACCTCTTTGTAATGTGAAAGACTTGTGAATTGTTTCAACTGCTGGTTCATATCATCTACAAGCTGCTGTACAAATTGGCAACCCTACAATGAAGTGGTGCTCGAATATAAGATGTATACAGCAACCTATAAGCTGGAATGTGCGCATTTAGATAACCTGTAAAGTCTCTTTCTCCTCGTCCGTAGGTTCATGGCCTTTGGGTGGGGGTGCAGTGAAGTGCTCCAGTACTTCTCGACTAGCTTTTACGTATCCGTGAGATTGTAAGGATGCCTGTGGCTCCTCCACGAGATGCCGTATTCCACTACCAGTCAGCCCTTGAAGCGGTTGAGTTAGCATTACACCAACACCAGCATTGTGGAAACTCTCTCCCATCCACGGTACGGCATCCCCCCCTGCCTGCGATAGCACACCCCCCGATATCTGCACAGCAGACAGCCCATGACCCTTCCGTCCGGATGGTAAAGCTGCCTGCTTGGCACATTCTACCAGACGTTCAGGTACCAAGTCATTCCCTTGCGTGAGTGTTCCCAAGCAAACACCATAACGAATGAAATCGGCTTCTAGATACCTAAATAGTGTTGTTAGTAAGGGGTATGTGTCTTCCCATACACACGTCATTCCATCTTCGGTTGTAGCACTGCTCAGCTGTGGGCTGCACAAGATAAACAAGTTCAGAATTAACCACATGCAACTGTAACATGCGTCTAAAACACACCTCTGCACCATCAAAACGTCTGGTAAAATGCCTTTCTTCTTCAGATTATCCACGCATCTATGGGCAGCCTCCGGACAGAGAGTGTGGGACAATCCTTCTCCCACGGAAACAGTTTTTACACCGCTATCCTCTCCCTCGCGGACGAACCCGAACTTACATACCACAGTTACCTCATTCCTATCAAGACCAACGGCCTTCACGGCTGACAAAAAGACATCAATGCTGTCTGTGCCCTCTGTATGTGCATATCCCAAGTCCACCACCCTGGCACCACATCTTAATGCACATTCCAAAGCCGCTTTACCTTCAGCCAACAGGCCTCGAGATATGGTCGAGGCATCCACTCCTAGCCTGGAGATGCGCCTGCAGCCCCTCATCCAGCTTATGCTTCTTCACACGGTCAGGGTTAGTGTTTTAGGGTTAGGGCTAGGGTTAGGGTTAACCTTGTTTCTATCGTAACCCTGGAACCCGGCGATTGGTACCAATGTTGGGGATGCCTTGTGGCAGAGTGTTAGCGATCTAGAAAATGCCTTCCAAACCGTCGCTTGGGGATAAGGATTTGTTGTATTCTTTATTACATATGATTCTACTACGCACTGCACTACGTGGTTTTTTGTTAGAAATCAATGAAGTGTGTTGTGACAGTAAGGTTGATCAAAGTCATCATCATCTATCCTTAGCTTGGCTCTATAGTGTTCACCATGTAGAGCATTTGTTCCTGGAATGCTCATTGTCAACTGAACATACTTGGGGAAGGGATCACGGCAGTTGTCGTGCATAATTCTGACGTACATGTAAGGAGTAGTCTGTTTTGATATGTGAGGGGTGAGGACGAAGTAGCAGTTAAAAAAATGAATATGAAACTATAGTTTGCAATTTGACGAATCGATTGCATTGCTAACGGTGACTGATAAAGGAGTTAAAAAAGACAGACACCACTTAATTTAGGTGTGTTGTGTGCTGCGGTGGGCAGTTTGTGCGTGTCAATGATCTCACAATCACCTGTCCCTTTCCAAAAGTAACAAGACTTGCTGTGTGTTCATAGTCTCCACACTCGTAATCCCCTCGATCCTTGATTGGCATAGCCATGCAGGCTTCATATGTCTCTGAATCTACGCCTTGGGCTGTCAGATCACTCGTTGCCACAGATACCGTCAGTTCCCCCTGCAGTAGCACACAATATATAAAACAGTTGAACTCTAAGGATAATTGCTCATTCTTAATGAAAGCCGCTTGGCAAAAATACACCTCTCACCTGTGTGTCAGCTGCTACTGAATCTCTTTCTAGGCGGATTGCAATGCGATATCCATCCTCACTTACAGGGTTTGCGCTAAGACCATCCCACTTTCCTTCCAAAGCTTCGTACTCGGGAACTGCAATTAATTAAGCAGGCCATTGGCAGGCCATTCATTGCAATAATTTTATTGGGTTCATCATAAGTAAATGGTGATTGATATATACCTACCTGTAAATGACACATGGCTGATTCCAATATTCATGTGGTACACGGCTCCAGACATTGTTAAATTGCTGTTGCTACTGTGCTTGCTCTTACTGGCACGTACAAATGCCTTGTTGGAAAGAAATGGGAGGTGGGTTCAGAAGTAGATGATAGCCAAGGACTTTAGGTCGGTAAAAGAGGTGAAAGGAGAGAAGAGTACTACACGCTCTCTCTCA